>Ga0209709_10003943_pt1 | contig 12110 bp, 11 predicted proteins | sample ArcticOcean_MG_C_2_FD_187435 | JGI IMG/M metagenome (GOLD analysis project Ga0209709, IMG submission 187435) | Marine microbial communities from western Arctic Ocean - ArcticOcean_MG_CB4_136 (SPAdes) (version 2) | ecosystem: Environmental > Aquatic > Marine > Oceanic | place: Arctic Ocean... | reverse complement strand
TCGGTCAGTAAGAACTTTGAGTTCTTCTCAAGTAAGAAATAAAATCTACACAGGAAGTTCTGATGCTTGGGAAAAATATGGTAAATATTTTCCACAATTAAATGCTGAATTGTAAAAAAATAAGAATGAAAAAACTACTCCTACTTTTATTCTTGATACCTAACTCATGAAAATCTTGATGAATAACACTTAATACTAGTTATATAATTTGCGTATAGGTGATTTAAACCAACTTGCTACACCTAGACAATTGTCAAAGTAGCTAAAGAGGAGAAAGACATGCACGAACTAGATTATTTCTGGGTTGAGAAGAATCCAGACAAACGCTTCACAAAATACCCCTTCGTTGTTATCGCTAGAGACAGTCTATACCAGCAAGGTACGATTAATCAGACAGGATTAACTTTCAAACGAGCAACACATGAAGCTAGCTGGCGTAATGCTTATGCTACAAGTGAATCTCGCTTATGGCGTTCCAGCCCAAATTATGAATACCTCAAAAGAAAAAAAGAACTAGAGACAGAAGGGGGTGATAAGTAATGAAAAAATTAAAGAAAAAACAAAAACATTTGATAATTGATTTTATTGAAAACAATCTATCAGCACCACAATATTTACCTTGTTCAGAGATAGACCCTTCTGGAGCTATTGAGAATTTAAATAGGTATGAAAATTGTTGTAATGATATAGAAGAATTTTATTCTGATAGTTGTAGTGGTAGAGGCTGTATTGAAGTTTTAAGGTCACGGGTAGACCGCACAGACATTGACCATCAAATCTGGTATACGATAACTAATCAAGAAGAAAAAGAAATAGAAAGACGAAAAAATATTAAACTAACTCCAGAGCAGAAAAAAAAGCATTGGAAGAATTATGGTAAATGGAGAGTTAAGTATTTAAAAAAATTTCTAAAAGTGTGATAAATGGAGGTACTACATGAAACCAATTGTTGCTGTATCTTGGATAATGCTATTATTTATATTTGCATACAGATTTATTAGAACATTAAAATCTTAATATGGTTTTTGATTAGCTTAACTAGCAATCAACCAGAAACACTTCATTTGCCCACTTAATTGTCTGGGGGTAAACTAGCTTTATGCCTTTTTTAAGTAAAGACAAAATAGAATTTATTGATGACGATCCATTTTTTTTTCGGCGTTTTCTTCGTGAAGTTGAGAAATCAAACTGGTGCATTAAATATTACCTTGATGGTTGTGGAACATGTGGGTGCTTTCAGTTTAAAAAAGAGTTGGATAAATACTCAGACATAACTATTCTTGCAAGCTTAATTCAAATTCCTGAATATGAATTTAAAACTACAGACACAAGAAACCATTTAATTAGTGCTGGGTTTATAGATGATCCTGGCGTTGAGGATTTTGAACGTTGGAGATTTCACGATATCATAGGCTTATGTTTAGATAAGCTTAGTAAAAAAATTGCCACTAAAAGCTTGGCACTTCTTATTAAAGGAACTCCAATTGGGGATTTCCAAAAACAAAAAATTAGAATTTATAAAATCAATACGAGCAGCGGAGAAAAGCAAAAAAAAATAGAAGATAAAAGTAGAGAGCAAAAATTAATAAACCAAGATGCGCGATGGGCAGAACATTTAAAGAGAATAGAGAAATATAAACAACGAACTAAAGATATGTATTTAGATAGGCTTCCTAGTCGTCAGGAATAACACTATATGAAAAAACTACCTAAAGGTTTGCCAATATGATTCAAGCAGACTTGTTCCCTTACTTAATGGACCAGGATTTAATTAAATTTTACTTAAATAATAAAAAAGAAATAAAAAAAATAGATCGGGCAATAGCTAAAATGGAACATGCAAGAATTAGAACAGAAATTAGCACTACTCATCTTAGACACCCTCAAGAAGACGGAACATTCTCGTTACAACACTATTCTCTTTATAAGTTTCATAAAAACCTTGAGGAGGCTAATCAAGAATTAATGGTTTATTATGAAAAGAGAAAAGCATCTCTTATTAAAGCGGTTAAAGCCTTTCAGTTTATTATGAATCATATAGAAGTGTATGCTCTAAACCATTCTTCAAGAAAACTTTGTTAGGTTTTATATCCGGTCAAACTTAACATTCAACACCCATTTGCCCACCTAATTGAGTGGGAGTAAAATTTAATTTATGAAAAGAAGAAAATACACAACAGAATCTTTGTTGCCTTTATTAAAATCAAAAAACTTAAAACCTTTAACGCCATATCCTGGCAATACCAACAAGCCATGGAAATTCGAGTGTTTAATATGTGGAAAAGAAGTACAGAAAAGTCTTCATAATTTAAAAGTAAGTAAAAGTGGGTGTATCTATTGCAGTTACAAAGCACAAAGAAAATACACAACAGAATCTTTGTTGCCTTTATTAAAATCAAAAAACTTAAAACCTTTAACGCCATATCCTGGCAATACCAACAAGCCATGGAAATGCGAGTGTTTAAAATGTGGAGCTGAGGTAACACCAGCTGTTGCAGCATTGCTTAAAGGCCAGGGTGGTTGTTACATATGCGGAAGAAGTTACAAATATAGCCCCGCTTTTGTTTACTTGCTTCATAACAAAAATTTAAAGACTATAAAAGTTGGAATAACAAATGAAAATGCTCATAGATTAAAGGGTTATCCTGGTTGGGAACAGGTACGATTAATTCCATTAAGAACAGGAGGAGATGCATTGCAATTAGAGAATGCAATTCTTGAAATATGGAGAATAAAATTAAAACTACCTATCAAATTAAACAAAAGGGACTTAAGACATGGTGGTTATACAGAAACTGCAGATGAAATAGGTTTAAATGAGGCAATAGAATTAATAGATAATTGGAGAATTTAGTATACGGTTCGGTAATTAGTATACGGTTTAGTATGCGGTTTAGTTTTAGATTGTACTGATATGTACTAATATATATAATAACTTAAACATTATTAACAGGGCGTTACAGAGGGACTTAATGAAGGGACTTAATGATTGGTACTAACATCTATTAAGTTTGACTTCGGAGTTCACCTCTTCCGCCATATTTATTTTATTCCTAGTAAGTCGAGAATACTTTTTTTCTTGTTAACAGATTCATCATTAATAAATCCATCTGGTCTTTTTTTTGTAGTGTATCTACAAGGGTTACTAGCTTTTCTATTAAAACCAGTACAGCCCCAAAAAATACTAAATGGACCTTGTCTTAATATCAAAGGTCTGTAGCAATCTGGACAAAGCGATATTTTATTGCCGCAATCAGGGTTGTTGCATATTTTTTCCAAATCATTTTCATGCATAGGTGCCTGACAAACTTTACATTCTTGTGATGATGTTTTACAAATCGTCCAATTACTGCAAAGATAGTAATTGTCTTTTGGCTTCCGCCTCATGCGCCCAGATTCACAGTTTCTGCAAGCAAATATTTCTTTATATTTTGGCTCAAGTGATATCTCAGATTTTTCTATTTCATAATCACCAAATATCAATTCATCTATAAACACTGATGGAGCTAGTGGCTCAATAAGAAGGTAGCAATTTCCTTTTGAGCGTGTAAGTGCAACATACATTAACCTTCTTTCTTCTGTGTACGGGTAATCATCTAACTTAGGAAGTAACGCTTCGACGGCTTGTTTATTTTTTTTATCTGAGGGAAGCCCTCCAGGTCCTTGATCACAACCCAATATGATTGTATGGTCAGCTTCAAGTCCTTTTGCCCTATGTATAGAAGTAAATATTAAATTTTTAATATAAGGATACTCTTGCTCTATGAGAGATTTTTCTGAGTTTTCCCAAACCCAATTATCACGACCAAGAATCATGATCTTTATATCTTTATTTTTTGATTTCTCTACTATCTTAGTTATTATTGCTTCTAATTTATTGCTATTCAGGATAAAAACTTTAGTTTTTTCTGATGGTTTTATCGTTGAAATAATTTTTTTATTTTGCTCAACATTCATCATAATAAATTTACCTGCAACCTTGGCAATTGAATCATTATAACGAAAACTAATATCAAGAATTGTTTCAGTATTTTCACCAAATTGTTTTTCAAATCTAGTAATCAAATCTAATTTAGCACCTGTAAATCTATAAATAGATTGCCAGTCGTCACCAACAACTGTGAGGGATGCATTTGGCGTGGCATTAATTAATGATTTAAGTAAATTATTACGAGAATTTGAAATATCTTGATATTCGTCAACTAATATAAAGCTCCAAGAAGGTTTAAATTTTCCTTTATCAATTAAATTAGTAGCTTCATGAATCATGTCATGAAAATCTACTTCCTCTTTTTTATTTAATTCTTCTTCATATTTCTTTGATAAAAAGTTTAGAAATTTGATAAATTGATTTGTATTGAAATTTTTTAGATCATTAAGCCGTTTTTGAATCTCATTAATATCAAACTTACTTTCCTTTATTGCCCTTATAGAATCTGCAATTATTACAGCAAATTCCGATATGAAATTTGTGCCGCTTAATTTTTCTAATAATTCTTCATTTGTTAAAGGTTTTAGAATAATCTCTTTTTCTGGTCGATAGGGGCGTGTAAGATTTTTGTTATATTCCTTAAATTTCTCTTCTAATGATGATAGTAATTTATTATCTTTCCATTCATGGTGAAATGTCTCAATTAAGTTTGTGTAATTTTTTTCATGTAAATTCCGTTTATCATTAATATGTTTGTTATATTCTGCTTTATTAATACCTGGCTTAACATTACCCATTTTATCAATACCAAAATGTTCTATATAAATATTAAAATCGGTTAAATAAAAATCTGGTTTATAGACTCTGCCACTTTCAAATTTGTACCTTTTCCCATTAACTTCGTAACCCCTTTCGTACTCAAATTTTATTTGATTTAGAAATAAAAAATTACCTATTTTTACCTCCTGGTAACCTCGCATTAAATCATCGCTTAGACAGCGATAATCATTATCTCGTGTATGATTTTCATATTCAATTGATGTCTTAAAATCAAAAGGATTTAAAGGTACATAGATTAAATCCATAAAGTCACTTAGTGCTTCCGGGGTACTTCTTAAATAAACTTCAAGAGTATTTTGAATAAATTCATAATACTTTTTTTTATCTGTTGCCAATTTGCTAACGTCACTATTTCCATCACATTTAGCAATAATTTTACTACCAAGAGAATGAAATGTACTGGCTTTTATCTGATTATAATTTTTATGAATTTTTTCTCCCGCTTTTTTAATTCTATTGCCTAGTTCTTCACTAGCTGGTTTACCAAAAGCTAATAATAAAATTTCTTCTGGTTTTGCTATACCTGATTGAACAAGGTAAGCGGCTTTAGCAACCATAGCGGATGTTTTTCCTGTGCCTGCTGCAGCAAGAATTAAATTAAAGTCATTCTCTCTAACTGATGCAAGTTTTTGGTTTTCTGTTAAAGGCTGATTTTCCACATTTGAAAAGAAGCTAGAATATTTTTTTAATTGTGTTTCTTCAAAATTAGCGCGAATTACTTTTTTGTTTTGACTGATTGGGGATAGATTTTTAAGGCTAATTATTAAATTTATTTCCTCTTGATTTAAATCATTTAGATATTTTTCGTGATGTAATTTGTAATTTTTTAGAATCCAGTTAATTTTTTTATTTAATGGTGTAATCCAACTATCTTTTATATATGACCTATAAACTTTTAGACCTATTTCTTTTATAAAGTCTCTAAATTTTTTTAAAAAATAAACTTTATAATTTTTTTCTATTAAACTACATTCTTTCTCATAGTATTTTTTTGAGATTCCATTTATAACTATTGTATTTAGCTTTTTATCATCCAGATATATTATTATTGAAATTGAAAAAAAATTATTTTTAATTTCTGGAAAGGTATCGAAATCTTTAAAATAGTATTTGTGTTCATTTTCATGGCCAAAATAATTTAATCCATCATTATCTATTCTTATGGATTTCCATTTTCCAAACCATCTATTCCACAAATTTGGTTTTAAATATATAAATTTCATACTTAGAATATCCTTTTACAATTCATAATAAACTAAAAAACTGGATAAGTAGCCAGCTGACTCACTTCCACATTTTTTTGAGTCTTTACAATAAAGAGCAGATTCTCCTTAACTATTATTAGATTATTAACTAACTACAACTATTATTACTAATTACTATTATTAATTACTATTACTATTACTAGATTATTAAATAACTATTACTATTACTATTACTATTATTAATTACTATTACTAGATTATTAAATAACTATTGATTAAATAATTTCTTTCTTCTTTAAGGAAGAAAGAAATATTAATAAATTAAATATAATGTAAATCAATAAATCACTTCGTTTCTCTATGAGAAACGACTATTAATTAATAATTATTAATTATGTAAATCAAAATGAGGGAACACTGCTCAAAAAAGCTATGCTTACCTGCTCTAAAAGAGCCATTTAATTCCTGCCAAAAGTTACACTTTTATCTGATCTGGATATATGGTATTAACTTTCAAAAATAATCGCTTCTAGGTACCTTAAAATGCATTCTAGAGGTATACTTATCCACAGAAGAGAGTCAATTTTCAAGAGTAGAATTTTGTTTATATTGAAATGGATTGTACTAAAAATATTTAATAGTTACCACTGCTTAAATACTAAATTTAAACAATAAAATCAATAGTTTAGATAAAATAAAATATTACTCTAATACCCTACCTAATACCCTTATATTAACCCCTCTAATACTCTATATTAGTTTGACTGCCTATTTTTTAATCAGCAATTTAAGAGCTTTAAAAATGATAATTTTTATGAGGTATTTCTAAGGTGAAATTCATATAGTAAGGGGGTGCTGCACACCCCCTGGGTACCCCTTATATAAATCTTACCTGGAGACATAAATCAATGTTTACATTATTGTCTTCTTTGTACAAAAACCCATAAGGAGTCTGAGCTCTAGATTGAGGGCTGTCTAACTTTGTATTTATAAATAAAAAATCTTCAAAAATATCCTGCTTAACAACGTGATAAAACAATAAATTATCATCACTACTTAATTCAATGGATCCGTTAGCAATTCTTTTTCCATCCCACTCAGTTTGAGGAAGGATACTTAACAAAGATTCTAGTAAAAACCTTTTCATATGTATCTTATCAATCTCAGAATCAATTAAATCTGAGATTTTTGCATTTCCTTTTGAAGAAAAGTACTTTAAAAGAATATTTGCAATTAGATCGGGCATTAATGAATCAACTTTAATTAAATTTGTTTCATAAATTTTATTTTTTACCTTTTCAAATTTAATCTTTCCTCCTAATGCAATGATCTTTTGAATTAAACTTTTATACTTATAGTCTTGTAATTGTTTGTTGATAAAATTTATGTCTTGGCCTAATCCCTCAATCTTATATTTAAACATCGTAGCTTTTGTTGGATTTACTAATGTTGGTAGTCCTCCTAAGTATGACTTTAAACCAACGGGTTGCTTCTCATAACTTTGGCCTTCATAAGAAAAGCTAATATAGATATCAACCTTAGAATCACCACGAGCTTTTTTATTTTTAATTCCTAGATGACTAAAAATTCTATTAATAATTTTCGCTGGATCACTAAATGACCTTCCTTGTCCATTTACTATTAAAGCATGTATGTCGTTAAGATCATTTTCATTTAATACATCTGAAATTGAGAGCTTTTTAGTCGCCTTGTGAGTTTTCTGATCAATAATCGCAATTTCACTATTAGGTAAAATTTGAATAGAGTTATTATCAGTTAGAGTTGTTAAAGAAATTAAATTAACTTTTTGAGATAAAGGTACGAAATAAGGATCACCAAATGCTATTTCTTTTTTGTAAAGGAGTTTTAATAATATATATTGTTCGCTCCATTCACCTCTGTTTCGTTTTATTTCATTTAGATTCATTGGAATTATCTTCTAAATAGGATTTAACCTCTTTTGCAATATGTTCAACAACATTCACGCATACACTATTTCCTAACTGCTTCATTGCCTGGGAATTACTAACAGGAAATTTAAACTCATCAGGTAGGCCCATCATTTTTTTTCCTTCCTGGGGAGACAGTCTTACTTCTTTTCCATCAACAATGTAGCCATCCCAATTTCTTCTGTCCTCAACACCAGAACCTTTACCTCCAACTCTCAATGTAAAGCCTACTTCTCTAGTACATTCTCCACCCCAAATATCCGACATATTTTTTTCTAAAGGAATCGGTTTAGGAAATAAAAAAGGTTTTGAGGTATCAACTTGCTTATTATCAAAACCTACCAAGAATAATCTTGGTCTTAGTTGAGGCAAGCCAAAGTCAGAGCCTTTTAGAATTTGAAATTCTGTGTAATACTCATTTTCCATTAATGATGAATAAATAATATTAAATGTTCTACCATTATCATGTCTTAATAAATGCTTCACATTCTCAAGAATAAAAGCTTTAGGTCTTTTTGCTTTTAATATCTCTAGTATATTAAAGAAGAGATTACCCCGGTCATCTTTTAAACCCTTCTTGAAGCCAGCTTGAGAGAAAGGTTGACAAGGAAACCCTGCGCAAAGAATATCATGATATGGAATTTCATGAGGGTCTATGTCATTAATATCTTGATTGAATTGGTCGGGATCAATTTGATGATTTGCTAGGTAGGTTTTTCGAGCCTCTGTATCAATTTCTGAAGCAAAAACACATTGCATCGCATTGTTTTCCATTGCTAAATGAAAGCCACCTATACCAGAAAATAAATCAATAAATTTATAGGTTGCCTGTTTCAATAATTTTCCCTAATTTAATTGCATAATCTCCCAGTTTAACTTCTACAATAAGTCCGTTGGAAAATAAATGCTGTTCTTGTTTTCTAATAATCTTATAACCCTTAAATTCAACAATAAAAAAAGGTTTGTCCTTTCCATAACCATTAACAAATTTAATAAGATCATATTTTTTGTTTACCAATCTCGATACTATCCATTGCGAAGATCTTCTGTATTCAATTTTCTTTTCGCCAGATAAAGTAATTTTAAACTGTGGTTTTTTTAGGGTGAGGTAAAGAGTATTATGCATTCAACTAACAGTTTATTAAATAAATTACTTAGTCCCTAGAATTTTTTCAATAAAATCATTGTGTGCTATTTTGTGCGTAAGCTTCCCATCTGTTCCAGAAATTGCATATAACTCTCTTTTTCTTCTTTTCACGCCAATCCACTCTACTTCTTCGTGATTATCATCTAATATTTCTTTAAGCTCTTCAAAAGTTAAGCCCACAATTCCATCATCATGGCAAATAAGAAGCATAACAACGCGTCCATATATCTTATAAAGATCAAGTACCGTATCTTGATGCTCTTTTATAAATGAAAATCTCCATGTTTTTGATCGCGATGTTGAATGTTTAATGTAAATGGCTACCTCGTTATTTACTATATAGAAATTAAAATTATGGGCATCTTTGTGTAATTTTTTATCTAAAACCTCAATTGAAACAGATTTTTTTGAACCAGCACAAATTGCCCTAAGAGCCGCACCATGATAGAAGTGATATTGATCGATCATCTTTTATTTTTCACATTACTTAAGTATGTGAAGCCTTTGCCATCGAATTTATAAAATAGTCTAGCTTTATTAATAGCATTAAACAAAATTTTGAAATGATGAACTGCATTAGGGTATTTATTTCTTTCTAAATCCCATGCGCCCATAAACTGTTTAGGCCTGGATATGTTTTCTTGGTCTGTTCCACTCTTATACTTGACAATCGATGTTGCTGAATGAAGTACCGTTGAATCATCTCCATCAGGACTAGCATATTCTTGCTTAATCATATCAAGGATGTATAAAGGCAGGCAATCCCTACCAAGAGCATGACTTAGTAGATCTAATCTTTCTATAGTTGATAAATTTAATTTATTTTCAATATTTTTGATTTCATCAGTGTAATCAAAAATATCCCAACTAATTTCACCTTTTTTTGTATCAACAAACATCTTATCTACGCTTGATGGGGCTACAGGTCTCACCTTATCAACAGAACTCCCAATAGCAATAGGAACATCATATCCATTTAAAATAGATTGCACAGACATCCTATTTAGGAAAAAACAAATCCACCATTGCCAATAAATTTCTTCTGGAATATGTAATTCGAAAAATTTAGCTAGCTCACCTCTTGAACCAAACATCCTCGCTCTTTGAATGTACGTATCCGCCTGAATATATTTTGCTTTTCTTGCAAAAAACATTGTTAGAAGATTTTTAAAAGTTAGTCCTCTGGAAACAATATTCCCACCAAAAGCAAAGGTATAAGGATTCATTGGGTCTGTTGCCGCCTTATAGGAATTCATTTTATTTGTAGAATTCATTAACACCGTTGAATGCCTACCAATGTTTTCCAATGCATAGCTAAGCACATCTTCAACATGCTCCGGATACATTTCTGATGTAATTTTTTCTAATTTTTCCCAATAATTATTATGTTGATTATTGTCTTCATCTCCTAGAACATTTATTAATTTTTGGACAAGAATATAATCTTCATTATGCTTAAAAGTTTCACCAGCGGTATGGATAAGCATAGTAAAGCCTTGCTCATCACCTTGGAATTTTGTGCAATTTAAAAAAGATGCATTCACAATGAAGCGAAGTGCGGCATCCTCAATATATTTATCAAAATCATCATTCCCTGAAAGTAATTTTAAGTAAAAATTTAATGGTGATTTTTCATCATTTGATCTATTTTTTAATGCTAATGGGAAGAAATAATCCTTACCTTGGTAAGCTCCATGAGGTTCAAAGAAAACCCAATTTGCAGGGTCATTATTAAACGTATTATTTAAATGTAATCTATCGGGTGTGGCTGTTACTCCGATATATATTGAACCTTCATCAATTAGCTTTTCTACTAACTCATTGATTGTAGATTGTTGGCCTTTATTAATTTTACTGTTGGGTGATGCATAATCTGCTTCATCATCAATAATAATCTTACCCTTAATATTGTCGATTTTTTCAATTAAATCCCTCAAATTGCTACTATTTTTCTTGCAAAAGATAATCCATTGTTTTTTCCCAATATTTACCTGTGGCGGAATTACTTCAGTAAAATCTTTTGGTGATGGTGTAATTTTTGATTCTACAAGTCTTTGCAAATTTTGATCTTTTAATTCAACATTATCATTAACTAAATGAATAATAATTTGATGCCCCTGATCAAGCAATTTCGCAGTTAGTACAATCATCATTTCCGTCTTGCCTGATTGTGGTTCGCCATATATTGCAAAACTTCGAGCACCATTTTTTATATTTGAACTACTTTGATTGACTGTTTTCTCTATACTTTCTGTTGAAAACCCTTGTGAACGTAACCTGTTGAGTTGTGCTTCATATCGATTATTTTTTTTAAGCTTACGTTTATTTTTTAGATCATCAATTATAGACATACATCATCTCCACAATTATTCAAATTCATTTCGTTGCCTAGCATATGCACAGTTTTCACAACTCAAATGACTTTCAGGTATTTTATCTAAATTCATGCAATTTTTTTATTTCTTATTATTATTTTAAATGTAATGAATCAAAAATAGACTCTAGTTTGGAGTTAGTGCCCCTCACTTGATCAATAACTTTACCTGCCCATTCGAAATAATCATTTTTTCGCTCTTGCGACCAATCTTTAGGAGGTGATGAAATTATATCTCTTAAGTTGGAGATCTTGTCAGCTAGTTTTATATGCTTTGCCTCATCTGAAATATGTGCAGAATGTTCAATTTGTTTTATTTTCCTTTCTTCTTTTGGGAGAGATTTATCATCCGTAACTTCCATTACTATAGAGGCAATTTTCTCACCAAATTCTTTCTGTAATTCCTCTTTCGTAGTTTCAGTGTCTTCAACTGTATCGTGGAGAATTGCCCCAACTAATATATTAATATCATTTACCTCACCCTCATTAACAAGAATATTTGTAAGTGAAATAGGATGATTAATATATGGGGAAGCTTCTTCATCTTTTCTGCGTTGATTTTTATGTTTATCCGCAGCAAAAGCTAAAGCCTTTATAAATAATTTATCTATATTTTTTCCTCTGTTTAATCTAGCGTTCGGGTCTCTTAGTGATTCAATATCCA
>Ga0209709_10003939_pt1 | contig 12115 bp, 10 predicted proteins | sample ArcticOcean_MG_C_2_FD_187435 | JGI IMG/M metagenome (GOLD analysis project Ga0209709, IMG submission 187435) | Marine microbial communities from western Arctic Ocean - ArcticOcean_MG_CB4_136 (SPAdes) (version 2) | ecosystem: Environmental > Aquatic > Marine > Oceanic | place: Arctic Ocean... | reverse complement strand
CGAGGGATTAGGCTTGAACGAGGTGGATCGTTTAGATCGTTTGCAAGCAATGTTCATTGCCTCTTCAGCCGCTGTAGTTATGGTTGGTATTACAGCTTATTCTATTCGTTACGACAGAAAGGCAAGTGTAGCATAAAATATAAAATCACATTAATCTTTTGTAATACAAATGTACAAAAAGAAATTAAATATACTTAAAAAAGAACAGTATTTAAGAATGCTGTTTACATATTATCTAATGTCTGCAATTAAGAAGCATCAACTTTGGGATATTATCCACGCCAACACTGACATAAATTACACAAGTGATGACGTCGAACACACCCTACAAGCCAAAAGCATGCTGGTCAGTCGCCAAATACCAAACGAATGCCAAGTCTTCTGCGAAAGTGAGTCGGTAGGAAGTGTTTCAGGAAATTCTACGACAGTTTATAAGGGGAAGATTACAAAGATCACACCGAAAGCGAATCACACCAATTTTGATGTAGAAATTAAAGTCGGTGAAGAGCATCAAACTTTAAACCTAAAGTCTGTAAAAAGTAGAAATAATGAATGCGTAATTTGTTAATTTTTTTTTAACCAAAGAAATCATTTTCAGGATAGATTCCGAGCACTTCTGATACAGTCGGTTCTTTAAAACCATCGATTCCATATTGACTGAGCACCTTCGAAATAATTTTGTTATAAACGACCACTGTGTACACCCTTGCTTTAAACCATTCAATAGACATCTTGTAATAACCACCGTTCGGACCCGAATCCCCCCAAGAATTCTCAACATTGAAAGCGATCACTTCCTGTTTCAAAACAGTATTACCTTCTCCCCCAGTCTCGCCTTCTGTTACTACTTTTGTTTCTGCCCCAACTATTAGCATTGCGTGATTGCAGTGTGCGCGACCATACTTCATTCTGTTTTCTCTGTCCATAGAAAACTTGAATCCTGTAAATAAGTCGGGTCTAAACAGATCTACGTCCATGCCTTGGCGCCTTTTGTCTACGTTTGTATTCATATTACATGCAAACCAGACAGGTTTGTCAAACTTCAAGCTTTGAAGTACCGTTTCAATTATGTGGTCTATATTTTCCATATTATATAATAAATTCCGATGTTCTTTGTGTTCTTGATAAGTGGTGGTATACCAAGTGTTGTCGACAGATAATTCAAGCCCAAGGGGCATGTCTTTATCATCAACTTTTTTAGTTCTCTTATCATACGGAGAGATAGCCGCAGGGCGAGTGTCGTTAATGATCTGTACCAAATTATCAATATCAATTGGCATTATTTGGGAGGGGACTCCATTTCTTAATCTTGCACCATAAATGCTATTAATACCATCGAAAAATGATTGTGGACTATCTATTGATAAACTACTATTCTCATTCTTATCGGGATGATCAATAGGCTTCAGAATTGCCACTGTATTCAATTTAATGGTACCCTTGAGTGGTGGTTTCCCCATATATTTACACAACAGTTTGATAACCCGTTTCATTTTATCATTGCGGAATTTATTAAATTTTTTTCTTTTCTTATCATCATCATCAATTAAGTCCCATTCTGGTGTTAGGGCCTCCATTTCTTTAAGGTCGGTGGCAAGCATATCTGCCAAAGTATCTTTCATTTCGGAAGAACTGGAGCTGGGAATGGTCTCTGGCATCATGGACTTGGGTACTACACCATATTTTTTCACAAGTCTGTAAAAGTTAATCCAATTGGCACCGTCATGCAATGGTTCTTCTAATATATCGTCTCTTTCTCTATTAAATTGTTTGCTCAATTCTGGTTTGTAATGGAATAAACTTAGAACATCATTGTATTGCTCAACGTAATGCCAAAAAAACAAATAAGATTGACTAAGTTCAAACGTTGGCTCAAAGTGTTTAAGGTTTATTAATTGGCGAACCAAAATGTTCAAACCTGCAAACATCCAGCAGCGCCCACTGTATAATTGATTGCTGGCTCGCTTGATACCGCAATCAATGTCCCAATGTCTTTCCATAATATTTGCTGCTCTTTTTGGATCTTCATCTATCGCAGTTAATGGCACGTTTTTCATTAACAAGAAAGCAGCGTCTTCTACTGTGGCATCGACAATGTCCATTGACTCTTTGAATGTGATATCCCTGCCATCATCTTCGTTCTTTTTTCGAATGGCCATTCGTGTTTTAAGTTCTTTTGTTTCATCCTTCACCTCTTCCAGTTGGGATTTTAACATTTCTGTTTCCTCTTCAAGATTTTCTTTTGTCTTATTGTCAATGTCTAATCTTGTCGTCGGGATTCTAATTGGTACCACTACCACACCTGCTTCCGCCGCTTTAAAGTTGGATTTGGGCACAGTTTCCCCTTTGGTCCCCCATTTGTTTAGATTTTTTTCAATATTGTGTGTTCGAAACATTGATGTGAAATCGAATGCTTTATTTATAGCGTCATTTCGTTCTTTTTTTTGAAGTATATAAAGCGTGTTTGATCCATGTACAATCACTATGTTTCCACACGGAATTTGCCTGGACCTAGAAACGACGATCGCTGGAAAATGTGGTCACAGGATCCCTGGCACAAAGCGATACGAGACGCGAATCACAGAGATTGGATGTGTTAACTGGCAAAATACAGAAGAAACATTTGGATGTCTTATTAATCCAGTTCCAGCTACAGTGAAGCTTGAAAATGGCAAGTCATTAATAAATTGGTTAAAAGACAATTACCAAAAACCAGCACCAACAATTAATTTTTGGGCAAATGTGTTAACAAACAGAGGTTCGTTGTCAAAAGAAATGTTTATACATCCAGAACCGCCCGAAATCTGGAACAGAACGACAACTCTAAACAAAGCAAACGACTTCGCCCGTTGGCATAATACCCATGGAATCGGGCCTCAGATGCTGACAGAAAAAGATGCCCTGCAGGAATTGTTCGCATTCACTGCTGGGCGCGCCTGGATCGCGCACAACGGAAATAGTTTTGACTACAAAGTACTGCAAGGCGCAGCCCTGCGAACAAATGTTGTAATTCCCAATACTATTGTCAAGCACGATTCTCTAAAAATATTCAGGAAAATGATACCAGGCTATAAAAGTTACAGTCAGCCCAAGTTATACTCCGCAATTTTCAAGCGAGGTTACAACGCACACGTCGCTATTGCAGACGCACGGGCACTTGCAGAACTTTGTCGATACGTTGCAAATAAACAATCGACAAACAAAGTACCGCAAAGCACGCCAATGAAAGTACTGCAGGGCACGCCAGCGACGCCGAAACGAGCTCCTAAACCAATGGAGTTGACATTTGGAACAAAAAAGACATTACAAAAAACGTATGAGAAAAAAAATTACAACGTCCAGAAAATATCAAAACTAATACAAATCCGAGGAATTGGCCCTAAGTCTATCGCTGCAATGGCCACTGTCGGTGTATTTACGATTTTACAACTAAAAGAAAAGGTAAAAACAAATCGTAATTGGTTGAAAAATACGCTACCATTTGGCGTTAAGCATAATAAAGTTTATAAAGAATTAGAAAAATTATAAAATGAAATAAAATTATTTTTACAAATATTCACCATAATTATTGAAAATAAAATTATTTTTGTATACAATTTCCTTTCCCACCCCATATCCAGAATTCCTTTCCCACCCCATATCCAGAAAATGTAAGGAAAATTCTAAAATTATATAATTATTGAATTGGAAATATTCTGTTTTTTTGAATTGTTTATTGTAACAGAACAAATAACCTACTTATCAACTTAATACACTCCAAAAAAATGTCATCTTTTTCAACAACCAACAAAAAAATCGCAAAAACGACCTTAAAACGAAATCTGAGCACAGAAATGGAACCTGCGACAAGTAGCGATCCCAACCAAAATGTTTCCAAAAATTCCAAAAAAAACAAAAAAAGAAAAAAAACAGCCCACTCGGGGCCTTCGGCTCAACCTGAAAAAAAAACCAGAAACGATTACGAAAATCTATTGAAATTGCCCGAGGCAAAACAGCCTGCCGAATTAAACGGGTACGAAATTGAAGGCATATTGAAATCAATCCATAGTCGTGATCTTCAATTAATGTCAAGCGATACCCTCAAAGAATTGAAGTATCAACTTAACGAGGCTATTTGGGACCAAAAAGCTTGGTGTTCACACGTTGAATGCTCTCGCGAAACAGCCATTGCACAAGGCGAGTTAGGGGGCTATTGCAGTGGTGAATTTGGGCCTTATTACTTTTTTTTTGCGCCGACAAAAGCCGTTGAATTTACTTCTGAACAACGTGGAATGCTTGGGGACCACATCGCGTGCTGTTTTATGGGTGGACAGCCCTGCGCTTGTCAGTTGGACGAAGATCACGACGGGGACCCCTGCGAATGCAAAATGGGCGATTCCAACGGCTCGTTTTGGTTCGAAATGGGTCTTGGCCCAGAGACATTCGACCAGGAATGTAGCGAAGGTTTGATCAAAGCAAAATGGATTTGGAAGACAACCGAAACCGTTTCTCTTGATTCTGGCTCATCGATCGATGAAAAACTTTACAATTTGGCCCAATTGAAAGAAGCTATAGGCGATTTTAATCAATTTGACGCTGATAAACTTACCAGAGTAGCCAAATACCTCTCCAACCCAGTCGGCAAATTAGTGCTTAGTGAAGAAGAGTCCATTTCGTCTGTGTTGGCAATCTGGTCCTAAATAAAATATATTTAAACTGTGCGCGCCAAAACTGTGCGCGCCAAAAAATAATTAAACTTATTATTTCTATATACTTTTTCTAAAATTTTATCGCCAATTACCCGCAACTGATTTCAATCATTTTTGTGCAATCCAAAAATGTTGTTATTGCATTATTTACAAGTGAAACGGTCAGTTCACCAACTCTTCTGTCAAACAACTCAAATGACGCAAATGGTTCTTTTCCACTAATAATCTCATCAATACACGCTTGTTTCAATTCCGTAACATCATCTCTTGATATTTTTCGGCTCCCTACCATTCTCGTCTTAGCAAACTCCAACTCTTTTTCTGTAATACCATTTTGACAAAAGTCTGCTAACAATTCTTTTGTGCATTGCATTCCAGCATCGAAGGAATCAGGTGAGAAGCTACCGCTAATTACGAAGATTTTATCTGTACGACTGTTGACTGATTTTAATTCCGAATATATACCATATGTACCCAAACCTTTCTGTTCTCGAACAATATGCATTAATCTGCCTGTCATTCCTCCTCCAAAAATTTCCGAAGCGCATTCCAAAGCAACTGATGCTGGGTTGTCAGCTTTAATCGATATGGTCTGACCTATCATAATAGCTATCGACCCATATCCTTTTAATGATATATGATTTTGCATTGGTTTCCGCGGTAAAGATTTCCACGACATAGTTGAAACTGGCCTTTGTGAAGAGGTAGGCAATATTTTGGCTAACTTTTGACCCATTTCCACAGTTGGCGATACAATGGTAACAATTGTGTTGTCGCCACCAATTATCCATTTCCTATGAAATTGTTTCATGTGGTCTGCTGAGACCCTTTCCAATGTCTCTATTCGTCGTGTTATGGGTATATTATATACTGTATTCGAAAATAACCCTTTAACAAATGTGCTTTTTGTCATAAAAGCCTGGTTTTGGTCCAATGTCCGCATTTCTGAAATCATTTGGCGTTTTATTATTTCTATTTGTTGTTCATCAAAATGAGGACTTTTCCAATCGGTACTGGTGATCAGACTTGCGGCTTGTTTTAATTTCCCAATATCCAATGGTAATTCCATGTTTAAATGAACAAACTCATGGTCTGATGCAAAATTTCTATTGGAATGTAGATTATATAATTGTTGCTGTTTCCTTTCACCGGAATTTTTAACAAATAAAGATGCAAGGTCACTGTATTTTGGGTCAAACCGTGCTGAAATAGATGCACGGGCATATTTGGCTTGGTGTGACAGTAAAACATTCGTTGTCTTACCAATCTTATGCATTGACCGGTTCGCTTTCGGCTCGGATTCTACCCGTATGTCAAGCGAAGCGGGCGCTTTTAAGCGATGTATTGGTGTATCGACTTTGACAGGGAGAGATTGGCTCTCTGTTTCACTTGACGGCATAACACTGGTAATAGTCATGTTGTCTTTTCTGAAAACCGTTGATGCTACGCGCATCAGGTCGTGTTTTGTTATTGACGATAGAATATGATGCCGATCGCTGACGTCTGTCCAATTACCGATCGAAACACCATTGGCAATGGCATTCATTATGTCCGATGGCGATTCAGTTGATCGATCCCATTCGTCTACCATTTGTCGTTTGCCATTGTTTAGATCAATTTCGTTAACAGGTACAGTAGAAAACGTTTGCAAAATTTCTAACATTTCATGTGGTGCGGAGGGGTTTGGTCTGCCCATAGTTCCGTGGAAAAAAAACAAAAATGGGTCGTGCTGTTTTGGACAATATACACCTATGTCGTGCAATATATTAGATGTAAGTAATTGCTTACCACGCCCACTACGATTTTTCCATAATAAATTCGCTATTATCTTTAAAGTCAGAAATTCTTTAGTTCTACCATTTGGTGTATGAAAAGCCAAACACAACATATGGCAAGGTGCAGATATATTTAGTTCTGAGATTCTCAGACCATTTTGTGCTGGTTCGGGACAATGTACCGGATTACAATTTATTCCTTTTGGCATGTTCCCAAAATATTTGTGAACATATTGTAAGACAGTTTGCGGATTAAAATTCCCAGTGAAAATAAGGGTGGCATTGTTAGGAACGTAAAAATGATCACGGTAATTATCGAATTCGTTTGCTTTTGAATTTTCGACATCGGAGATCTCACCGATCGTCTGACGCATGTACGGATGAGCTGTGAACGCCATTGCGGTTACAGCTGCAAACATTCTGGGTCCAGTTCTTGTGTGATTCTGCAATAATTCGTTTTTGACAGCCTGCATTTCGACGCTTATTTTATCTTCTGGTACAGAATGGTTAGAAAACCTATGGGCATCTATTTTAAGTACGTCTTCTGTTTGTCCGGGCAAATGGATAACAAAGAATTTTGTACTATCCAGATTTGTATTAGCATTTATCTGATCCCCTTTTGCCGCTAATTCCCATATCTTTCCGTCGTCAATTCTAAATGACATATGTTCTAAAAAATGTGCAGCACCGCTCTTCGAAATACCTACTTCGTCTTTTGAGCCCGCGTGGACAACTCTCATGTAACTACACGAATTTGTACCCGAAATTGGACAGAGAAGTACACGGAGATCGTTTTTTTTGTGAGTGTATTCAAATACTGAATTACCAGATACACTTATAGACTCACCCGATTTCCACATTTTTATAATAATATAATTATTAGTTAAATACAGCAATTCTCTTGTATTTAAACTGTTACTATTTGAACAAATGATGAAAATCAAAATCAAATCTACTGTAGAATTTGAAAAAATAAAAGATTTTGATAATGATCCAATTGCTATTACAAGAAACAGAATTAATATACAACAGTCTCTCGATTCCGAAGAAAAGGACAAGGAGTTATTGATAAAACAAGTTGAACAATACAGTAAAGATATGGAAGCACTATTCATTGACGTGGTTAAAACACGCCATGTACCGTTAAAAAGTATACCTTTATTTTATTGGCAAATTAACAGCGAACCGATAACATCGTCCTGTTGGCAGGTCGAAAGAATTATTCCTAAAGTGCTACTGGCTCACTTATTTCTGGAATCAGGGCATGCTTTACTGCCCGATTATAAGTTGGCCTCTGCAAATTACGCAAAGGCTATTCAAATGCATGAACAGATCAATCAAAACTTGGAATCTTGGAAATGGAAAAACTCAGATCTCAACCATCCGGTTTTCCAGTGTGCTTGGCATAACAGTTGTATAGCTCATTTACAATCCCTGCAACATATGTCGATGCTTTCGGTGGGTATTGAGAAAAATTTACCTGCGAAAACATTGTTTACGGTAGCCGAAAGAGTGGTCAAATCTTCAGTTTTATCTATAGTAAATTGGACAAATGAACATGAACCAGAAAATACCCTGCCTGCCGGCCAAGCCATGCAAATGTACTACAGCTCCAAATTACTTTGGGATGACAGTAAATATGGCAATTCTATTTTTTGCTTGCAACAACTGAACAATTCCAAATTTACGGAGAAAACCAGATTTGAAGCAATTAACGCGGAATTAGAAAAGGTAGGACTATTGCTGAGTGAAAATCAACGTATTAACGACGGGGCGTACTTTGATACTGTTGAAATGGGAGAACCACTCAAATCTGCGCTGGAAATGGCAAATGAAAGCGAAATTGTGGGCGGGTCCCGCCAAAAATAAAATACTTGAAATAAAACCCATATCCGCTAAGAATTTTATGGTATTTAGCAGGGATTATCAAAAATATCAAAACAATAAAAATACAAGGATAACGGAATAATGGACAATGATGACTCAATTATCGGAATCACTGCAACAGTACAACAACTACAATTGATAAATGGACCTCCTTCAATTGCTGCACTGAAAACAGCAGATTTTTTAGGAAATCAAAAATATATCGACAATTGGATCGCAAACTGGTTGGTGTCCGTGGATTTCGATATTCTGCAATTGCCACTTTGTATCGAAGAATCCATTTATTGTGACAAAAAATTACGAAAAATTTACCAAAACTCGTGCCAAAATGCTGTCATGCGAAACGACTTAAATTGGCTTCAGCTGCATCTGGTGGTACCATTTAGTGCCAGAATCTGGAATTTTGTGGATTTTTCTACTGTACGTAACGACCTATTCGATTTCATATGGGAACGATTACCTGTTCAAGCTTCATTGGCAGACTTCATTGCTGGCTCCAAAAACATGCATATTTGGGGGAAATTTACGCAAAAGTATTATATTGATTACTGTGCTGAAATTGCGATAAAACAAGGATGGGTCGCTGGCGTCAAACATTGCATCGAAAATGGCTGCCAGATCGAACCTTTGATCAAAGACAGTCTTAAATCGGGCCGCATGTTCAAAATCATTGTGTTGTACAATCCCAAATGTACTGCAGAAGATTACCAAGAATTTATTTTGCAGAAAATGCTTGGGAGAATCGAAGATATTCCACTAGTTGAAGAATTTTTCTATTGCAATGGTTTCTGCGAAAATGAGTTCGAACATAACTTAGAGTTTTAGGCGCGGTGAATACATTGTAGAATAATAAATATCAGATATTTACAGTATATAACCCTACGATTCACAATAAAGAATGAATATGTTATTATTATTATTTTTATGTTTTACATCTGTTTCATCGCACATGCCTATTTTTGGTGATAATTTACACATCGAAGATACGCAAAGCAAAAGCTGGGGAGTCTACATAATTGTAGAAAAGAGTTATACCTTGACTATGAACGTGCCAGCAGGAAACAACATTAGTTTTTCTCTCAGCGTTCCCGATTCTTACGACAAACAGCCTAATATAAGTGTAACTCTGTTTGGGCACGGAGCAGCTGATATCGAATGTGATCCAGAGTTTAATGGCTGGGCGACTGAGCCCGAATGGAACAAAGGCAGGCGACTCGATCGCAGGCTTGATGCGGCTTTAGACAGTACAAAACAGCTGGTAATACATAAAACTACTGAAAAGGTATTTGAACCTTTTGGCGTAGCAGGTTATCGTCCAATTGTTGCATGCCAAGGTACCACGGAAATTGGCGATGACTTGTTTCGACTCACTATCGTCAATCACGACGATGACCCACTTTTATTAAGTATCGGAGTCGGGATGACTGAAGCCTTTGGTTTTTTTGATCTTTTGTTTATGTCATTTACTATTATACAAAGTTGGCTTTGGGCAGAAAAGTGGTGGTCTTTGATTATTCCAATTGCTGCAGGGGTGTGGTATATTCTTGTTTTACTTGACAAAGCGCCTATCGAAATTACTTACCCAGAAATTACTGGCGTGAAAAAAGAATACATCGGAACACTTGAAAAATTGATTCATTTATGTGGATTATTTATGATAGTAAATAGTTTACAATTTATTATCCAAGTATTATTCACTGCGTTTCAAGACGTCCCAATGGATTCGATATGGTTTCCACTGATAGTACATATTATTATGCCTCTTTTAGCATACTATGGTTTCTACATGTACGTAGGTATTGATCTTCGTGAAAGTGGCGGTCAACTCAAACATTATGGGGTTGGGGTTCTGTTTATAGGTTACACATTCGCTTTTCTTTGGCAATCGTATTGTCTTTCGCTCCTTTCCTTTTTAGGGTTTTTTGTGTTAAAAGTATATTATAAATCACCGTATCAAGAGCTCCCGACAAGTAATTAGAAAGAAAAATAATATATACACCTATACTCCGGTTAAAATAAATAATAAAAAATTCCCCATACTTTGCCGAATAATAATTAGTTTTATGGAGATATAAATAGGAAGGCATTTTATATAAAATGTCTTTTAAACAATTCGCTTCATGTGAACCACCAAAAAAGAAAGAAAATGAAGAACCATCAGAGGATGAAGATGATATATTTGAGAAATGTTTTTCATCTGATGAAGACTCTGATGATGAAGAACCTGCCACTTTCTACGTTACAGTCTCATTAATCGAAGGCAAAGGACCGACCGACGCAACAGATAGTGTTTTTGAAGATCTTCAAATATTTCTAAAGCCCTATGACCAGGACAACAGAGATGAGTTACACTTTGAGGTTGAAGAGGATAAATTACAAGTCCAAATAGAACGGTATGGTGGCAATGTTGAAAAATTAATAGAAAACTTTGCAAATTGGATTTTAAAACGTTGGGCAGAGGAGGGAGAGATCGTAGAAAGCAATGCGGATTGCTTTGGTTCTGAATATGAGGTTAATCCATTGTTTAAAAACCTTATGGAAGAGATACATACAGAAGAGGGATTAGATTTCATGGGTGAAGAGATGATCTCGTATATCGAAACAACAGAGTCAATTCGCGGAACTGATAAAATTCAGAACTGGTTTATAAGTTTAACTGATTATGGTTTTAGTTTTATAACTGTGGTAGAAGCAGAGGCAAAGAAACAGCAAGATGCTAATGACGAAATGGAGGAGGAAGATAGACAAAGAGCGGCGAGAAATAAGCTTGAAGATATAGAGGACTAACGTTCAAGCGAACCAAAAGACCGAAAGAGATAAGTGTACTATAAAAACAATAAATAATATTTATAACAGATGTACGATTTCTACGCTATTTTGTGGTTTGTCATGTCTTGTATTTCAATTAGAATGTTGTATACGGTTGTCGACTTGATTATAGTAAATAGTAGGGTTCAGTACAAATATATCAACTTACCATCGTCGAAGAAGAGATACATACAGAAGAACATTGTCAAATCAATCTATTTGGCAGTTTTGTTGTGCTATGCATTGTTCAATATTGTCATTCCTATTTACTATAATAAATGGGATAGCTTCATAATACATCGTATTGCTGTACTTTACGCAAGTAATGATTTCACTGGTCTTATTTGTGTGGATAAATTACCAACAACGACCAAAATTCACCATATAGTATCGACGGTAATGGTATTTGCTTCTTTGTCCTTGGATTTTCAACATTCTGACATAGCGCAAGCAATGTTTTGGTATACACTTTGCTCGGCATCCGCATATATCGTTAATTTGCAGCTTGGTATTCGTTTTCTCTTTCATAAAAATGACATTGCGTCTTTGCGGTATGTCGCGGCCAGAATCTATGTTATGGCTTGTATTTTTAATTGGACTGGTCAAGCGTTTTGGGTATATTCTCGCTCGATTTGGACTTGGAGTCACTTTGTATACTTAGGGTTAATATTTTGGATAATTTACGATGACATTATTCTAATACAATGGTTAATAAAATAGGCCTTACCGTATAATACAGTATTTAGCTAATTGGTTATTAGTGTATTTATGAAAAACAAGATTGAATTTAAACTATTGGAAGAAGAATGTCAAATTTGCTTAATGGAGTATGGTAGCGATAAAGTGACCCAACTGGCGTGTGGTCATGTATTCCATAGTCATTGTATAGAAGAATGGCTTGGCTGCCAGTCAAAGCTCGGCAGAGATGAAACGTGCCCTACTTGTAGGACAATCGTA
>Ga0209709_10003937_pt1 | contig 12115 bp, 7 predicted proteins | sample ArcticOcean_MG_C_2_FD_187435 | JGI IMG/M metagenome (GOLD analysis project Ga0209709, IMG submission 187435) | Marine microbial communities from western Arctic Ocean - ArcticOcean_MG_CB4_136 (SPAdes) (version 2) | ecosystem: Environmental > Aquatic > Marine > Oceanic | place: Arctic Ocean... | reverse complement strand
CGAAAAAAAATATATATATTTTCTGTCGCGGCTTCTCATGCCAAGCTCGAGTGGGGGCGTCTTGAACTGCGTGTTTTAAACAACACTATAGACAACAACGAGTAAAGACGAGAATGGCGAAGGCGTTTACGGAGGTTTCATTGGCCAATGCCCACTTTGCGGCAACGGTGCTGCACTTTGCGGCAACGGTGTGGGTTTGTTTTGCATACGCTGGTGGTTGCGGCATAAGGATTTCTTTTGCTGATGTGAAATACGAACATGACAATATCACAGAAACGACTCGTCTGCGCAATGTCATTCTCGACGAGAATCAAGACCCGGCTTTTGCCACCATATCGTTGTTCGGGGCTCTTATTGCATTTGAGGCTATCACAACGGTCGCCCATCTTCTGCAGTTTAGCCTTAACAATGTCGGGGCAGATAAGTTGATATGCATTGTTCTGCGCTGGGTAGAATATGGTATTACAGCGCCAACAATGTGGGTGGTCATTCTGCTGAGTTTGGGGTGGCGAACGTTAGACATACTTGCTCCACAGGTTCTTCTCATGTGCGTATTGCAGGCAGTTGGACTCGCAATTGCTCTTGGTATAGAATACCCACCAACACGCCTCTTGCACGGTGCCGCCGCGACACAAAAGATTCTGTTGTTGCTGTGGGTATGGTCGTTTACTGTATTTGCATGCCTATTAGCGCCAACAGTGTGGCTGTATGCAACTCTCCCAAGCGGAGACGCCGGTCCTCCATTGTGGGTGAAAGTGCTTGTTATGGGAGAGCTCGCTATGTTTTCTCTTTTCGGCGTGCTTCTTCTGTATGACATCACGTGCATGAGGAAGTATGCGTCTTCGGAATTCTCGTACATCGCACTATCATTCACGTCTAAATTCTTTCTGGTGGCCATTTTTGTATTTCAGGCGCGGGTTGCATGTGACCACTTCCAATGACTCGTGATTTGCGATGCCAGTTCTTCTTACTAATCAACGAACCACGCCCATTTCCACAGCCACACGATGGACGAAGCGCCGCCGCCCTTTCCGGTCACCACGTCTGTCTTGGGAAAGGCATTCGTCGTCGTTACGACTGACGAGACTGGTTTTACCGTCGTAGAATCAGAACCAGGGAGAAACAGAAACGCCGTCGTCACTACGAACGCAGAGGTAGTCCGTGTCAACTGGCATCTACGCGTTGATGGCAGGAGAAGAAAGCGCGGTAAAGGTGCCGTTGACATCGACAACAACAATCCAGCTACGTGTGCTGTGGAAAGAGCGCGTGTTCTTCGCCGTCTCTATGGAGGAAAGAAGATGAACGAGCTGCCCCTTTCGGGGTGGGCGTGGGATATCCACGGGGGCGGGGTCTGGGACGGCGACCATTGCCACTTTAACTGTCAGTGTGGGTGGCGTGGGGTGGTGCAGTGTGCGTGCGGCCAGTTCACGCTCACCACCGGGGGCCACATCTGGCTACGTCATTCCTCTAACCCGCGCGATGGCCTTTGTGTTGGACTGGTATGCTTCGAGACCATATTGACAGAAGCGGCACTGGAGGGGCAGGAGCTCGAGCTCGGCGCACTGCTGGAAGGAGCAAAGAAGACTCTAGGCCGTGCAAACAAGCGCGCAAAGGACCGGGCGGCCCCCACCATCAAGAAGGCGGCCCGAGAGCGCTCCGCGAGGCGCGCAGCACGTCGCGAGGCGAACCCCACCCAGCGGCCGACACGCCCGGTGCGCGCGTCGGTGAAGCGGCACAAAACAATCCACGACCCGTCGATGGGCTACCGCTGCACCAAGAAGATGCAAAAGACTACCGGCAGCGCCGCCGCCACCGCCGCCGACGTGCTTCCCGGCCGCCGGCGACCCCGCCGGCGGAAGATCGTCGTCGATGAAGACGACGACGAAGACGACGACGAAGACGACGACGAAGACGAGCACAGCCAGCCGATGAACGCCGAGTGGATGAACTTGTAGGCGACAGCAGCGCCTGCATTCGTTGCGCGCGCCCGAAGCCAGCATCGACGAGAACCGTGTTCGCATTTAAACAGTCCTATGGCGCACAACACACAAGCACGTACAGCAGCGACATGCTCGAGCCGTGGCGGATAGTCACCCACGCAGCCGCACGCGACCGCGCCGCAAACGTCGAGAAAACAGTGCGCGAGTTCCCGTGGATCAAAAGTCTTCGCGGATCAAGCGGCTTTGACGACGCGTGTTGTACATTGTTACGTCGACATGGCATCCGCATCAGCAACACATACTACATGTACGGCGGCAGGCGGATTCTTGCGGGGGAAATCGCTCACTGGTGCGCCTTCCTCGCCTTCCTCGAGGTCGTGCGGCTGGGGGGGGGCGTTGGGGTCTGGATCGAAGACGACTATGTGTTGACGCCGTCGGACATCACACTGGTCCGCCATGCGACAATGACGCCGCAAGCGCCCGGGAAGTGCCTCAGACGCCTGTCGCCGGGAAACGGCGATGGCGTCCTGGTCGTGTGGTACTCGCACGCCTTGATTCTTCCGCTACTCGAAAAGGGCATCACAGGTCCGACAGACGTCACGTACCGAAGCCTCGATATGTACGACCTCGGCTACGAACGACGTCTCGTTGAATCCAAGAAGATCCGATGCATGAATGTGGCGAGCACGATCACCCCATCCCGGCTTCTGCAACCAACATTTGTAAACGCGAGTATTGAGGCGGGCGCCGTCGAGTCCCGCCCGCAGGTGCACATTTTGCGGCTCGAAGACGCTGCCCCCGAAATGGTTGCGCTCGTCGCGAAGGCAGTCATAAACGAATGGCCGGCGGAGTACGCGACGGGGGGGGTGTTTTCGGCCGAGCAGTACGCAGAGCAGTTGCGCGGACAACAGCTACCAAAGCCGGCGGCAGAGGGCGCGGGGCTTGGCGACGTGTTCGAAGATTGGGGGACGGGTCGCAGCGTGTTTGTCGCGGTCGAGAAAGGGAGTGGGGGGCTTGCGGGTTGTGTGTCCATCGGCGTGTCAAACGACGACCCATTCGGCGACGGCATGTCGGGATTCGAGGGACACACGTGGCTGCAAGATCTACTGGTGGTGCCGGAGTACAGGCAGTGTGGCGTCGCGAAGCGACTTGTGGCGGCCGCGCTGGCGGCCGCGGAATCCACCAGCGTGCACTTTTGGGTCAGACCTTGCCATCGGCGCGTCGCTATCAACGCAGGCGCGCGGATTGTCAAAGAGGCGCCGCAGCGGGCGCTGTTGGGGGACAACAGTGGGGAGGTGGCGTGTGTGTTTGAGATCTCGACGTACCGTCCTCGGAAGTTGGGGGTCGCCGTCCTTGCCCACCGCGCGCGGTATGAGGCGGCGAAGGCGGCGAGGGCGGCGGCGGCGGCGGCGGCGGCGGCGGCGGCGGCGGCGGCGGCTAAACTTGGGCGCCACTCTAATGTCGATACCGCAAGCGAATCGCCGCAGTTGTAACCACGGAGCCGCTAAGTGGCAATGCGAGCCAGCCGTTCACGTCGTGGATGTTGGCACCTGTTCTTGGCACCTGTTCTTGATGCGCATAGATGGCTCGTCGTGGCACCAGACGGATCCCTTGCACCGATGGCTTCAACGAGCAGCTGCAAGAGACTTACGAGCGGCTCGTTGCAGAGGGCGCGCCGCGCGAGGCGTTCGTGCGCTCTCTTGGCGCCGGACCATACTTTTTCCTGGGCGTTGGCGCCACGACGCCCCCCTTCCAACAGCACCCGTCACACCATCTGTTACCGCTCCACGCAAGATCGGTGGCGACGTGTCAAACCGGCGAGGTTTTGTCGAGATGTCCGACGGCGACGCAGTTCGGCAGAGAACGTTATATAATGATGCCAGGAAGGATACTCCTGCAAAAAGCTTGGGGGGGTATCCTGGAATATATAAGGCACTTGCGGGGCGGCGGGGCGAGCCATGTTGCAAACACGTTAACCCCGGCGATCTTCTTTTGTCGTTTGCCCCGGCGCCGTCGGGGATCCTGGGGCGGGCAGTTAGCTCCTGTTTTCCCTCGAGTTGGGGGTACGTGTCACCGTATTTTCAAAGTGCATTCGCGGGGTAAGCGAAGAGTGTCCGCGGCAGAGGACCCTGAAGCCGATCCTGGCGCGTTTTCGCTGTTGGGGACTGTCACTGTCGTTGAGATGTGGCACGCGTCCGGGGCCGCTGGATGTGTTGTTCTTGATGTTCGCGATTGCAGTCTAACGTAGTTTCCGCGCGCCGGATGGCAGCGGGTATGCGTCACGCTGAATGTCTGGAGAAAGTTGGTAGCGCGCTATGCACCAAGCGCGGCACTGCCGAGTGTCTTTATACGTCAACGGTCTTTATACAGCAGCGCTGCGACGATATTAAATATACAACGAATGTCGTCGCGGGCACTTCGCGTCTTTGAAAATGTCGGATCTCCCTGCGACGGTGGCGCCATCGCCGCCTGTGTACCGTCCATACCGGATACAGCACCACTCTCTCCCGCGACGTGGCCTCCGCCAGAACTAATGCCGCCGCAAGAGGCGAGCGTCGAATGGCAAGACTTGCATCGTCTCGGTGACAGCGGGAGCGTTGCGCCGGAAGCGGTGGAACCAGGACGGCGGGCGCTCGTCGCGTCGCGTCGATCCCGCACGAGCGCGTTGGCAGACAAGCGTTTTTCTTTTGGAACCCTGGCCGACACAGAGGGTGCCGTACACACAATTGGTAACATTATTCAAAACACGCAGTCGGATAACGACGCGAGTTATGGCGCTGCTGCCGCGCAGGCGATAACGACAGGAGCGGTTACCGGGTTCGCATTACAGATCACCAAGAAAAGACACCCGGCAGCGCACGCCCACTTTGACCGCGCAATTGAATGTCTTGGTGAACTAACCAGCACGCCCCCGTACCTCCAAATCGCTGATTGTGTCAACGCCTGCAATTGTATTTATAACCAAGCCACACAACTGTTGTGTGGAAAAGGTGGTGATTCTCAACGCGCAATCGCCGATTTGCTGAGCGACACGCGCGACTTTTGCACGCTTACAAGGGATGCGTTTTCTATGCAGCAGAGAGCGATCGCAGAGCAGTATCCGGGTGGGTTACTGACTGGCGACCAGCTATCGCGTCTGGTCGATGGTGTCGCACGCTCGGAGGCTCCCGATTTCCGCAGTGCGTGGAAGGGAGTGGTAGGCGAGGTGGCAGGCGAGGTGCTTGGCACCCACGGACGTGAGTACTGTAAGCGTAATTTACAGTACGACGTCGCCCAGGCATATCCAGAGATGTTCAGTGCCGCGCAATTCGTGTTTCATAGGAGTCGTTTTGATGGCGAACATTGGGGTGGTCACCCAGATTACTTTGCGGATTATTGCGACAGCGGGGCGGCAGCCCTGAACGATGAAGGTTATGAAGAGTATTCAAATGTGAGGTACTGGCTCGGGGTCGACCCCTGCGCCCCCCCTGTTCCGCAAGACTACGCGCACCGCGTAGTAGAAGATGAGACTTACCTCGCGGCGCGAGATGTGATCGAGTTTACCAAAGGGACGTTCGGCCTCGCGGCAAAGTGGGTGCACATTGTGTCCCCCACGCGTCTGCTGCCCCCCCCATTTGCCCCAACGACGCCACTCGCCGACGAGGAGCCTTGGGAGGGTGCAAAACGGACGGCGCACATAGCCGCGATTGCGGGATGTCCTGCGACGGCGCTGGAGGTCGCCCAGACGGGCAACTTGCCCGCAGCCGCAGGGACGCTGGTCGGGTGTGGGGCGTTAGCGGCAGTCGTAACTTTCGGTGTTGGTACGCCCCCCGTCGTCGCTGGTCTGCCCCTCGTCGCCGCTGCCCGCGAGGGTGTCGACGCTGTCAACAACGCTGCCAACAACGATCACGCGCCCCAGAACGGCGCGCCGCCCAGCGTGACCACGCCCCTGACAGACAACGTATTACAATTCACACAGGAGACAACCGCACGCGTCCCGTCCTTCGCCGCCGCGCCTGGTGGGTCCGATGCCGTGGTTGGTTGCAACTCGGCGAGGGGTGTTGTACAACAACTCGGCGACCCGCGATCGCAATGCCTCGGGTTTTCGGTGGGTATCGGGGGTGCGCGTTTGCAAATCAGCGGGCACAACCAGGGAGCAATCGTTATGACCCTGGCGGTCGTCGAACACATCAACTCCATCCTTAGCAAGTTTCAGGCGGATCAACTCGCCGTCTCTGCGGGTTTGGCCGTCTCTGCGGATTTGGTGGGAGCAGAAACGGAGGCGATGAAGTACGCACGGGCGATATTCGGAGAGGGTGTGCGATCGCTTGAGTGGGTCCCCGAGTGTGGTACTTCCACGGTGCAAAAGAACCTGGCTATCCGCGACCCGCGGCGCCCCCTCACACTCGATGCGCTGGTCTTGAACCGGCGGCCCAAGCACGCGACGTGGGGCACGATATTTCGCGGCGACGTCGCCGCGATGGGGGGCGAGCGGCACTGTGACGCAGAGAACGAAGGTAAGCAGATTGACTTCTCTGTGATCGCCCAAATACTCGGCAAAGAAGAACTTGTGTCTACGACTTCTGTGTTTTTAAGCACACTGACAAACAGGGAGTTCGGGTTCGGGCGCGTCGCTGGTAGCAGCGACGTATATTTACGCGTGTGCGGGGAACGACAGGTGGCCGACGGCCTCCTCGTGTCTCCGGGTAGCTGGACCCGTGACGGCTCGTGGGTTTGGACAATTGCGGAGGGGTTGGTTTCCGGTGAAAATGTTTTCATCGGCAATATAGTCCACCGCACCGACGAAGACGAGAATTCGTGCGTCGCGTTCACACTCCCTATTGCGGACGACACGTCTCTAACCCACCCCCGGCACCCCGGCGCCGCGGCGGACGCCGCGGACGGGACAGCCGGCGTTCCCACCAGCCGGCAGGGCATGTCGGCAGTCGCAGCGATTGTGTCGCTGATTGGTCCCTCGGTGGTGTCCGTTGCCGTGCCGGGATTGGGGGGGGTTGTGGCGCCCATGTGTTCTGTGGTTTTCGGCTCTCTCTGGTTGGAATCGGCGGAAACGGCGGAAACTCCGATGTCAATCGATACTCAGGGCGACGTTTTTTGGGGCACTATTGTCGCATTATTTGTAATGGGCGACAGCGTAAGCGCCGTCGAGGCAACGTCTGGTCTTTCGGTATTCTTCATGGGCTTCGGCGAGTTGCTACTTATTAGACATGGTGCCGACTCGTGGCTTGCCGAAGCCGTCAAATCCGCCGAAGAAAATGACCCGGATTTGACGGCTGTTCTGGTCGAGAACGCGAGGCGGCGTGTACACGATATGAGCAAGGATTTCTTTGATGGGGCGCGGGCGGCACCGCAAGCGTGTTTAGACTGGTTGATGCCATCCAGCGCCGCCGCCAACGCCGCCACCGCCCCCCCCACCCCCGCCGCCCCCGCCGCCGCCACCACCTCCGTCGATCCAGCGGCCGATGCTATTGGTCGGTACGTGACAGCCAAGCTGGCTCAAGCTGTCAAGGTGATGTTTCCCCAAGAAAAGACCAGCGAACGAAAAGAACGAGACAACCTCGAAGAAACGATTGCATACAACCAGGAACAGCTAAAGAGCTGGCTGTCTGTCATTTCGTGGTGTTTGAGCGCGATGGGCCTCGTCTCGGGGTTCAGGAAAAAACGCGGCGTTGGTTCTCTGTTGGGTAAGCGGAGGCGGAGGAAAAGAAAAATATCGCCTCACCAACTTCAACACGTGCGCAACCTATTGGCGATACGCGCGACCGCTCCCGACAGGACGGGGTTCTTGAATTGCGTGCGGCGGGCCGGCATTGGCGCCCGGCTGAAGTCGCTGTTGCCGGACGAACCCATCCAAAGCTTTTCCTGGGACAGCGCTGTATTCGCACTTTCTATGTTTGGCGGCCCGGGTACGACTCAAATTCGGAACGCAGTTCGGACGTGGCGAGTGGCACGGCTGCTGAAAAACGGAAACAAAACAATCACCACCATCGGAACCAACGTGTGGGCGCAATATGAGTGGGGGCGTGTTCTCAACCTGTCCGTTGCCAGCTTCGCGGGGATGGCTTACATGTGTACACTTGCCCCGGCTCACGCAGTGGCCGTGTTGTGGTATGCACTCGCGACGCTACCGACATATGCCGCGATAGCCATGTGGGTAGCACCCTGGGCGTGGAAAGCAGTCAAATCGACGCACGAGATCTTCGGCCTCATCCCCGCCGTCGGCAGCGGCTTCGCCGCCGCTGCGCTATCGTACGTTGCCGCCAACAGCGATGCTGTTCGTGGCATACTCCCAAGCGTTGCAGGCAGCGCGTGGGTCATGTGCTGTGGTGTCGCCGTCTTGTTGTCGCACACCGCCCCCCCCCCCCCCCCCCGGAGATGGTGACGGCAGCGCGATCACGACATCTGTGGCGCGGAGGGCGTGTTCCCCCGGATGGGACCCAGCCGTGGAGGGGAGAACGCGTGTCAAACTGGGACACCGATGGGGACACATGTTCGCGAATGGTGGTTCCACGATCGGCAATTTTAGAACCATGGTGGTCAATTTATGGAGCAACCGGGGCGCGCTCCTGACGGATTGGCCGAAAAGCGACGACGAACTGACCGAGACCGCCATCTGCTGTGTAGCGACCGCCGCGTCATGCGGGGCGGGGTCGTCCGACGTGACACGGGCCGCCCAGGCATACCTTTTGTGTACCGTTTCCTCGCGGGTGTTCCCCGGCGTAGGTGCACAGACAGCACTGCCCCCCGTCGTTGGGGACAAAACGGTTACATTCGGACCTGGCGGAACAGGCGGAACAGGCGTAGACGACGCGTTGGAGTTTAATGTATCTGCGACAATGTTGCAACCTGGCGGATTCGCAGATTGGAACGGGGTAAATTCCTTTCATGGGATTCTTTTCATGGAAGGGGGCCGCGACGGGCGGTGGCGCGTAGCACTCATACCCGTCCCCCAGTCCTTGCTCCGTGTGCCCTCCTCCGCCGATCGGGATGGGGTGAGTTGGTTTCTCCTCGTTCAGTACCAACATATTGCGTTGGTAAGCATTGACATGTCGAAAGTCCGCAACTCCCAATTTCACAAACTGAAAGAAGACGCCCAGCAAAACAATGCGCTGGGTATGTACACCGAACAATGCAGGTGCGAGTATAAGCGATATTACGACGCAATTCTCGGCGAATACGTCGCCGTGGCGTGGGAGGGGGGGGCACCACGCCAGACCCACTATACAAAAACCGAACACGCACATCGGTCGCCGTTTGAGGAATTTGATGAATTCGAAGACTGTATCGTCTTCGAAGAGTCTGTAAACTGGGTATACGCATCCCCCCCCACCTTTTGGTTTATGACACGGCAGGTGTTCTGCGCGAAAACAGTGCAGCATAATGACGCCGACGCACTACAAACAATACTGTCGACGGAGACGGCAGCGGCGTTTGTTTTGGCTCGGCAGGCCACTACACAGACACATGACATGAGTGGGCGGACAATGCACGCGTTTGTCGACTACGCCGACAGAGCGCACGCGATCTTGTGTGCGACAGCGTTTGAGAAGTTGTGCATTCGCTTACAGTCGCTGGCGGTAATACAGTGCTGCGAGTTGGACGAAGCGAGCGGTGTGATCCGTTTGCATATGTTGGCGGCGTCGGGCCCCCTGGCCGCGTCATCGGTTGACTGCGAGTTTACTCTCGAACTCGACAAACTCCGCGGGGGTGTTTACACCCTCGACCTCGCGAAAGCGTGCACCCGTGAGTATGACACCGTGTCGGTGTATAAATCCGTCGGTGGCGAGCCGCCCGCCACCTGCTTACAACTAATGACTGGCGAAGAAACGAAGTACGACGATATCTGCTCATTCTTCGGCGTATCTGACCCCGAAAAGAACGGTCGGAGTTGGATTCGCTACGAATCGCGCCCCCACCCCCCAAGAAACACCGGCCCGGGGTCGTACATGGTTCTTGCTGTCGCGAGGCGGTGCGGTATGTGGAGCCGCGCCCCGACGTTCTTGATCAATTCGGCGCAGGGCATGTCTGGTCGCGGGACCAGTGGTACGTCGTTCCCACTCCTCGACCCGCCGAACGCGAGGGGTACGCCGTTCCCACTCCTCGACCCGCCGAACGCGAGGGGTACGCCGTTCCCACTCTTCGGTGGCGTCCCCGCCGCCACCACACCCTGGTCCCAATTTCGGGATCTGCGCCGCGTCGCGATGCGACTATACGACACCCCCCCCCAACAATCTCGCGTGAACACCCGCCTCACATCGCTGGAGGTACAAATTCTATGCGAGCGGCGTTGCCGCAAGACTAACTGCCCCGTCCCACCCTCGCCGTCGGCTATATTTCTTCTCTTGGGACAGATGTCCGACGCCCGTCTTAATCTTCTCGTCGACTCTCACACACAACCACAAATGGCGGCTGGTTCGCGTGCGTGGCTGGGGCTTGCAAGGAAGCACGGCGTTGTAAGGTCGTTGCAGATTGCGGACGTTCTGAACAACTACCAAGAGAGGCGCGAAACCGCAGACCTTGTGGGCAGTATAACCACCGCCGGGGCGGTCGTTGCACCTCTTCTCGATCAACGATGCGATGCAATGTTGCAAACTGCGAGCAGCGACATCGAGCGCGACATCGCGAAGCAGTTGCGAGACCCAAGACTCTCCTTGGCAGAGAGATTGTTGGGAATATTCGTCGTGGGTGGAATTGGCGGGGAGGATGGCGAACAAGATGGCGAACAAGATGGCGAACAAGATGGCGAACAAAACACAAAGCCGGCAGCGACGACGGGAGCGCGGAAGAAAGGGAGGAAGAAGGCGCGGAAGAGAGTGCGGCCCGGGTTGCGCTCTGCGATTGGGTTTACGCTCGCGGCGGCGCTAGCAGCGGCAGTGGCATCGCAGAGCGGCAGGCCGCCGCGCCCTATTGCCGACTTCGATGTCGACGAACCCATACTCGGAACACTCCCAGAATGGCACACACCCTCTTATCGAGAACAGCAGGACATGGACCGAGTCGCAGAACTTTGCACCCCCAACAACTCCGTGATTGAAACGACTCACATGGTGCGCCAGGGCGTTCCAGTCGTATGCAGTAAGCGCGGCGCGAAGGCGATACACGCGCGGGAAGCACGCCGCGAATACAGGGGGGCGTACGACTGGAATACCCCCATCGTCGAGTGGTCTGGGGAATGTCCTGATCCTGACGAGTACTAAACGGGAGTTCGAGGGACGAGCTGCCGCAGAGCGTCACCACCTTGCCGGCCCCGCGGAGCACGATGCGGTCCTTGACTAACCCACGCCGCGCCAATCCCTGCGCAACAACCCGCGAGCTGCCGGTGCTGGCGTTCGTCGCGGTGCCGCCCCCGGGCGCCTACCGTGTCGATACAGGTACAGCGCCACGCGCTGAGGCGTCGTGTGGAAGGTGGGGCCGACGCGCTGCACGCGCGCGGGGAGTAGACTGGCGAGGCGGCGTTTTACGTGGGCGCCGTCGTCGGCCTCTGACGCGGCGTCGGAGTGGTCGAGAAATGCAATTCTTCCAGCAGCGCAGCGACGAAACAACGCCAATCCAATTTCAGAGAAGGAGCGTTTTCGTTGTTTTATGCACGTACTTATCTGTAAAGCGGGTAGTCGATGTCGTCGGTCTGTGCACCGGACGTGCCTCGCCGCGTCGTTTCTATCAAAAAGTCCCGCACCCATCAACATTTCAGGCGTGATATACCCATGCCCGCCAACCCAAAAATAATCAACAACAACGCCACCTTGCGAAGCTTGTTCGCGTGCAATTTGCCCAAAGAAATGTATAATGTCGACAGACAGTCGAACAATATCGCCCAGAAATGGCGCACCGACACACGCCCCAAAATAGAGTATAAATGAAATGTCCGCTTCGGGGGTTCGCGCGCGGTGTTGCGTTTTGTATTCCCGAATTATGTCATGAGCGCCCTTGGTTTCTCCGGTACCTGCGTGCCGGATGCTGCGCCATTTGTACTGTGCCGGACAACCCGGAGTTTCTGGGTGCCAGTCCGCAACCGAGTTTAAATCGACAAAAACGAGTTCGTTCTTGGCGCTGCGCCCACCCCGCCTGTCGATGGGGGTTGACTTCCAAACGGGGTGCAACCTCGACATTGCCTGTTGGGGGTTCTGCGGGCGGGACGTTTAAGCCCGTTAAGGTTCTTTGAGAGTCAGTAAGCGCGC
>Ga0209709_10003932_pt1 | contig 12127 bp, 10 predicted proteins | sample ArcticOcean_MG_C_2_FD_187435 | JGI IMG/M metagenome (GOLD analysis project Ga0209709, IMG submission 187435) | Marine microbial communities from western Arctic Ocean - ArcticOcean_MG_CB4_136 (SPAdes) (version 2) | ecosystem: Environmental > Aquatic > Marine > Oceanic | place: Arctic Ocean... | reverse complement strand
AATAATCAGAAATTAAACACTATAATTAGCCAGTTTTTTAGAAATAAAAAAATTCCAATATCACAACAGTTAATAAACATTTTAATAGAAAGAAGCCGGGGTGATAGAAAAAATTTAAATAATGAATTAGAAAAAATTGAAAGTTTTTCATTAAATAAAAAAAATATAAATTTTGAAGAAATTATTAAACTCACAAACCTTGCTGATAACTATAGTGCATCAGAACTTATTGATCACTCTCTCGCTAAAAACACTAATAAAACTGTCACTATTTTAAATGAAAATAACTACTCAGATGAAGACAATATAATAATTATTAGAACATTATTGGCAAAGTTAAAAAGATTGTTAAAAATTTATGAACTGGTTGATGAAAAAAATGATATAGATCTAGCAATTTCTTCTTTTAAACCACCTATTTTTTGGAAGGATAAACCATTAGTAACTCAACAAATAAAATCTTGGGAAAAAGATAAATTAAAAGGTTTAATTTATAAAAGTAATGAGATTGAATTTTTAATTAAAAAAAACTCAAGTGTAGGAAAAAATATATTATCAGATTTCATAATTAATAATTCTAAAAAAACTAATAATTAGATTTTATAATTTCAATTATTTTATTTAGCTGATCAAGGTCTTTGTACTCTAACATAATTGTTCCTGTATTATTTTTTTTGTTTTTAATCAAAACATTTAATCCAATTTTTTCTGTAATTGAAGATTCTAAATTTTGTAAATTTACATTCTTCGGAGTTTTAAATGACTGTTTCTTTATTTTAAAAATTTTTACGAATTTTTCTGTTTGCCTTACAGAAAGGTTTTTTTCAACTATTTTATTTGCAACAAATTCTGCATTATCCAATCCAACTAACATTTTTGCATGACCCGATGATAATTTTTTTGTTTCAATTAATTTTAATACTGGGTCTGGTAAATTCAGTAATCTTAAAAAATTAGCTATATGGCTTCGACTTTTCCCAATAAATTGAGCCACTTTTTCTTGATCATAAGAAAAGTCTTCAATAAGCTTTTTATAACCGCGTGCTTCTTCAATTGCGTTTAGATCATTTCTTTGAACATTCTCAACTATAGCAAATTCTAAAGATTTTAAGTCATCTACATTAGTAACAAAAACGGGTACTTCGTGTAATCCTGCCTTTTGTGCTGCTAACCACCTTCTCTCCCCAGCAATTATTTCATATTTTGAGCTATCATCACTAGATTTTCGAACAATAATTGGTTGAATGATACCTCTCTCTTTTATTGAATTTGTTAATTCTTGTAAGCTATTTTCCTCGAATATTTTTCTTGGTTGAAATTTATTGCTCTTTAGATCACTGATAGAAATTTTATTAATATTTGTTTCTATTTTTGTTTCACCTATTAAAGATGACAGTCCTCTACCCAAACCTTTTTTTATTTTGGTAGTGTCCATTATGCAGCGCTTCCTATTTTTTGTTCTTGATTTATAAATTCATCCGTGAAGCTAAAATATGATTTACTTCCAGAGCATAACTTATCGTAGATTAAAACTGGCATACCGTGAGAGGGTGCTTCGGATAGTCTAACGTTTCTTGGTATGATGGTAAGATAAACTTTTTCTTTAAAATAGTCCCTTGCTTCTTTTTCGACTTGTGCTGAAAGCTTGTTTCTCTTGTCATACATAGTCAAAAGGATTCCTCTAATTTTTAATTCAGGATTTAGATTAACTTTTATTCTTTCTATAGTTTTTATTAGCTGCGTCAGCCCCTCTAATGCAAAAAATTCAGTTTGCAGAGGTACCACAAGAGAGTGAGAGGACACTAAAGCCATAACTGTAAGCAAACTTAGTGAGGGCGGACAGTCTATGAGTATATAATCATAATACCCTCTAGAATCATTTAAATAAGAGGCTAATTTAACCTTCAATATAAAGGCTCTTTCATTATCGTTAGCTGTTTCCACTTCTAATCCAGACAAATCTACATTAGAAGTAATAATATCTAAATTGTTATATTCCGTTTTTCTAATCACCTCTGGTATTGACCTTGTTCCGTTCAGTACACCATAAATCGTATCACTAGAATTTTCTAAGTTAGATAGACCAAGTCCTGTTGTAGCATTTCCTTGTGGGTCCAGATCAATTACTAAAATTTTTTTTTGATGTTGAGCTAAACCAGCTGCAAGATTAATGACCGTTGTTGTTTTACCAACTCCACCCTTTTGATTTATTATGGAAATAATTTGCATTTAGTTTTTTTTTTTTATATTTTTTATATTTAACAAAAATGAATCTTCACTAGTAATACTTTTTTTCTTTTCAAAATCAAAATCCCAGTTTTTTAAAGTTTCTTCTAAAACTTTTTCACCATTTTTCCCCATGAACAAAATTAAATTTTTATAATTAGCAAAATTTTTATTAATTAAATCTAAAACTACTGGTAAGGGCTTAAAAGCTCTTGCCATTATAGTACCTGACTCTAAATTTTGTGCCTCAAAAATATTTTCTTGTATCACTTCTGTGTTCAATTTGAGCTCTCTTGATACTTTTCTTAAAAAGGCACTTTTATGGTGACTTTTTTCATATAGGTGTACTTTTGCAGATTTCTTTAAATTTTTTATCATTATTGATATAATTATCCCCGGCATTCCTCCACCTGATCCTATGTCTGTTATTATTTTATTATTTAAATCAACAAATTCAATAATTTGTGCTGAATCTACTATATGACGTTTTCTAATTACCTCATTTTTTGCAGTTTCTTTACCTATAATGTTAATTTCTTCATTTTTTTTCTGAAGCATAGTAATAAATCTTTCAAATTCTACGAATGTTTCACGTGGAACATTTTGATCTATCAGTAGTGGATATTTTTTTAAAATTTCTTCCATTAAGCTATAAGCTTAATAGACTTTCTTTTTACATGTGACAACAAAATATATACAGCAGCTGGAGTTATTCCATCAATACGCAAGGCTTGCCCCATTGTTTTTGGCTTTATTTGCTTGAATTTAGCTTTTACTTCATTTGAAAGTCCAGAAAGTTCATCATAATTAACTTTTTCAGGTATTATTAAATTTTCATCTCTTTTGAAAGCTAGTATATCTGCTTTTTGTTTTCTAAGATAACCGCTGTAATGAGCATTTATTTCTATTTGCTCGTCTATTTTTTTATCAAAAAAAGGTATTTTGGGCCAAATTTCTCTTATTTTTTTCATATCAACATCTTTTTGAACTAATATTTCATTAGATCTTCTTAAAACACCATCTTTTGCTATTTTTATATTAAATCTTTTTATTCTAGTTGGAGATATGGATGATTCAGACATTATTTTTGATATAATTTGTAATTGATATTCTTTTACTTTAAAAATCTCTTTTCTTTCATTAGAAATTAAGCCAATCGCACTACCCTTGTTTGTTAATCTTTGGTCAGCATTATCAGCTCTGAGACTTAATCTATATTCTGCTCTTGAGGTAAACATTCTATAAGGTTCAGCAACACCTTTTGTTACTAGATCATCTATCATAACTCCAATGTAAGCATCTGACCTATCTAAAATAAATGGCTCCTCTTTCTTAAAGGATAATGCAGCATTAATTCCAGCGATCAGCCCTTGAGCTGCTGCTTCTTCATAACCAGTGGTTCCATTTATTTGTCCAGCAAGATACAAATTTTGAATTTTTTTAGTCTCTAGAGTTAAAAATAGTTCTCTAGGGTCTATATAGTCATATTCTATAGCATATCCTGGCCTAATTATTTTAACATTTTCTAAACCATTGATATTATTACATATTTCTTGTTGCACATCCAAAGGTAGTGAGGTAGATATTCCATTTGGGTAAATTGTGTGGTCATTAAGGCCTTCAGGCTCTAAATATATCTGATGACGGTCCTTATCTGCAAACTTTACTATCTTATCCTCTATTGAAGGACAGTATCTTGGACCAACCCCCTTTATACTTCCTGAATACATGGCACTTCTTTTTATATTTTTTTGAATTATCTTATGAACTCTTTCATTCGTATAAGTCATCCGACATGAAACTTGTTTGTTTAATTTTTTTTTAGTTAAGAAAGAAAAAAAATAAGGATCATCATCTGCAAATTGTTCTTCTAGATTATCATACTTAATTGTTCTAGCATCTAGCCTTGGTGGTGTCCCTGTCTTAAGTCTTCCTATTTTAAAATCATATTTTTTAAGTTGTTCACTTAACCCTGTTGAAGGCTTTTCATCAAACCTTCCTGCTGGTGTCTTCTCATCACCAATATGGATCAAACCATTCAAAAATGTGCCAGTTGTTAAGATTAACTTGCCACATAAAATTTTTTTACCTGACTTTGTTTCAAAACCACTTATAGTGTTTTTATAAAAATTAAACTTTATTACAGGATCAGCAAAAATACTTAAATTACAATAGTTTAGCAGTTTTTCTTGCATATATTTACGATATAATGATCTATCTGATTGAGTTCTAGGTCCTTGAACAGCAGGTCCTCTACTTCTATTTAATAATCTAAATTGTATACCAGATTTATCAGCAACCTCGCCCATCACACCATCTAGTGCATCTATCTCTCTAACAAGGTGACCTTTACCAAGACCACCTATTGCTGGGTTACAAGACATCTCTCCAATGGTCTCAATTTTATGAGTAAATAGGGCAGTGTTGACTCCAAGACGTGCAGAGGCAGCAGCAGCTTCACAACCAGCATGACCACCTCCAATAACAACTACCTCGAATGATAAATCATTTTTCATAAGTTAAATTTATAACTGATATAAATATTTACAAGCAGACAGAATTTTTTTAAGAAATAATTCTTAAGGCAATTATTGCTATATTTTTATAATTAAATTGATTAATAAGTTATATTTATCAACAAAAATGATAAAAATAAGCTAAAAATTCCCTTAAAATGATACTTATTTGCCTATGCAAAAATCGTTGAAAATACTACCTAATATCTCTTCAACATCTACTTTTCCAACAATCATTCCTAAATGTCTAGTTGCTAAACGAAGATCTTCGGCAGCTTTATCAAAGTCCTCTGCTTCATTTTTTTCTTCAAAGTTTTTTAAATAATTTAAACATTGCTCAAGATGTTGTCTGTGTCTTTCACGCGTAATTAAAATATCCTCACTTATGATAAATTTATTTTTTAATTTATTTTTAATCTTTAAAATTAAATCTTCTAAGTTAAGATTATTTTTTACTGAAATTAAAACATGTTCATAATCTTTTATATTCAGATTTAAATCTTCATTTAAAAGATCAGATTTATTAATTACAAGGATTGAATTTTCATCCATCAATTCTTTCAAAACACCTTTAAAATCAACACTTTTAGCTTCTATAACAATCAACTTTAAGTCTGCATTTTCTGCTTTATCAAGTGCTAATTTTATTCCTTTTTTTTCTATTTCATTTTTAGAGTCCCTGATTCCTGCAGTGTCGGAAATTACAACTGGATAGCCATCAATATTTAAATGTGTCTCAATTACATCTCTTGTTGTTCCAGCTATTTCTGAAACAATTGCTGCATCTCGATTTGAAAGGTGATTTAGTAAACTAGATTTTCCAGCATTGGTTGGTCCTATGATTGCAATCTTAAAACCTTCTCGAATTCTTTCACCAACTTTCTGATCATCTAAAATTTTTTTTATATTTAATATTACTTCATTAGTTTTTTTTTTAACATTATTTAAAATATCTTCAGTTAGGTCTTCATCTGGAAAGTCTATTTTTGCTTCAACATGTGATAAAATCTTTAAAAGTTTTTCTCTTAAACTATTAAATTTATTTGCAGACTTTCCATTCATAATTTTTATGGCTTGTTGTCTTTGAATTTCGGTTTCTGCCGAAATTAAATCTGCGATACTTTCTGCTTTCAGCAAATTTATTTTTCCATTTTGAAATGCAAGTCTTGTAAACTCACCAGGCTCCGCTAATCGACAATTCTCAACCTTTGAGATGGAGGTGTGCAATGCATCAATTACTGCTTTGCTACCGTGTATGTGGAATTCTGCCATATCCTCGCCTGTGTAGCTCTCAGGACCAGGAAACCACAATATTATACCCTCATCAATAAGCTCAGAAGAGTTGATTTTATTGATCTTTCTGACTGTTGCAAATCTAGGTTTAGGTAGCTGCTCTTTAGTTAAAAGTTTTATTATGCTAGAGGTTTCTGGGCCAGATACTCTAATGATGGCAACTCCTGAAATTCCAGGCCCGGTTGATAATGCATAAATTGTCATTTGATTATTATAGCGAAAAAAAACTACTCTGTATCAAGTATATTATACAATTCAGCAAGGTAAGATGTAAATCCTGAATTAGAATTTACAGAAGTTTTATATATAGGTTTTCTTGCCTGCGCCACACTAACGGTTTGAATGGGTGTTTTAACCTTCTTATGAAAATTTAAACAATCAGGATCCCATTCTAAATTACAAAATTTTATTAAATTTTTAATTTCTTCTTCTGAATTTTTTACAATATTTTCATATTTTGCCTCGTAAATAAATGAAGGTAATTTTTGTTTCCAAAATCCAATTAATTTTAAATATAGTTTATAATATTTGCCAATATCATTTTGGTTATATGACCAATCCATACTGTTAGAAGCAAAATTATTTTTAAACAACGAAAGACAGTTATCTTTTGGGTCTCTTGAACAATGAATTATTTTACAGTTAGGGAAAAATATTTTCATAAAACCAATCCATCTAAAATTTTGAGGTGCTTTATCTGTAATTTTTTTCCCAGAAAATTTATGAGAGTTTAAAAACTCAAAATATTCTTTTTGAACTTGATTTTGATTGCTATTTGCTTGGTCTATAATCTTTTGCTTGTTTAGGTTTTTTTCTTCTAAAAAATTTTTTTGGATTATACTTTGTAAGTAAATTAATTCACCCGCTCCATTAACATCTTTATGGGCTGCTATGATTTGTTCAACCAGGGTTGTCCCAGACCGTGGCATTCCACAAATAAATATTATCTCTTTATCGCTCTGAAGCTTTTTGAAGCTCTCCAAATCAATGTCTTTAAAGGTTTTTATTATACTATCAAATGTTTTTTCATCATCTAGAATTTGATAATTAACTTTTTCTTTTTTTAGCTTGTTGGCTGTTTCTAAATTTTTGAAAGAAGAATTATAATCTTGCATGTCTTCATAGGCCTTACCTAATGCAAAATGTAAATCAATTTTTTTACTTGAGTCTAAATGATCTTTTTTCAATAAATTTTCCATTACACCCAAGTGGTCTTGGTTGTCTTTATAGTTGATAAATCCACTTAATAACTTGTGTGAAGCTGTGTTATTAGGATCAAGCTCTAATATTTGATTAATTGTTTTTTGGGCCTCATCAAATTTTCCAATGCCTTGGTAAGTAGAGGCCAAGCTAAATAGAATGTTTATGTTATTATTATCTATCTTTAAGGCCTTTTGATAAAGATTAATTGCTGAGTTAAAATCATTGAACCTTTGTTTTAAATTACCATAGTTGTTAAGGGTTTTTACATTTTTTGGATCTTTCTCAATTACCCTTAAATATAAATCTTCAGCTTCATTTAGCTTGCTCAATGCTTTGTATGAATTTGCCAAATTATTCATGGCAGCTAAATTTTCAGATTCATAATAAATTGCTTTGGTGAAATATTCGATGGACTCTAAAATTTTTTTGTCTGCCTGCAAAGCAAGACCACATAAATTATAAATGAATGAGTTATTTGGATATTTTTTAATTAATTTTTTTGAGTTTGTAACTGCTAAAGAAAAATTTTCTGATCTGATTAAATTTTGAATGATAAATATTTTTTTCTTAATTTCCATAAATTTTAAACATAGACCACCTCAAATCTTTATTGTTAAGATCTTTAAACTGGCTTATTCATTGAGTTAAAGAAATCTGCATTACTTTTTGTTTCTTTGAGTTTTGAATTGATAAATTCTATAGCATCCATGGTTCCCATTGGAGCAATAATTCTTCTCAAAACATTCATTTTTGAAAGATCATCTTTATCAAAAAGCAGCTCTTCTCTTCTTGTCCCTGATTTTGTTATGTCTATTGCTGGATAAATTCTTTTCTCTGCAATTTTTCTGTCTAGCACAGTTTCACTGTTACCAGTTCCTTTAAACTCTTCAAAAATAACCTCATCCATTCTGCTTCCAGTATCGATAAGGGCGGTTGAAATAATTGTTAAGGAACCACCTTCTTCAATGTTTCTTGCTGCACCAAAAAATCTTTTTGGTCTTTGTAGTGCATTTGCATCAACACCACCTGTTAACACTTTTCCAGAACTTGGGATCACAGCATTATAAGCTCTGCCCAATCTTGTGATTGAATCTAATAAAATTACAACATCTTTCTTATGTTCAGTTAATCTTTTTGCTTTTTCAATTACCATTTCAGCAACAGCTACATGTCTTGAAGCCGGCTCGTCAAATGTAGAACTGATAACCTCACCCTTAACTGTTCTTTGCATGTCGGTTACTTCTTCGGGTCTTTCATCAATCAGTAAAACCATCAAATAACTTTCTGGATAATTTTTAGCAATTGAGTTTGCAATACTCTGCAGGATCATTGTCTTACCAGCCTTGGGCGGAGAAATAATTATTGATCTTTGACCTTTTCCAATGGGACTAACTAGGTCTATTAATCTTGGTGTTAGGTCTGGTTTTTTTTCTATTTTAGTGGTTTCAATTTCCATGACCATTTGTTTATCGGGATATAGTGGGGTTAAGTTATCAAAGGCAATTTTATGACGAGCTTTTTCTGGCTCTTCAAAATTTATTTTACTAACTTGCAATAGTGCAAAATATCTTTCACCTTCTTTTGGGGCTCTAACAGGACCCTCGATAGTATCTCCTGTCCTTAAACCAAATTTTCTTATTTGGCTTGGGCTAACATAAACATCATCTGGTCCAGGCAAATAATTTGATTCCATTGCTCTCAAAAAACCAAAGCCATCTTGAAGTAGTTGAAGAACTCCTGCTCCGGTTATTTCTTCTTTTTCAGCAACTTTTTTTAATATGGCAAATAATATTTCTTGCTTTCTAAGTGTGCTAGCATTTTCAATACCAAGCTCTTCTGCTTGCGTTATTAACTGTTCAGAGGATTTTAGTTTGAGTTCTTGAATGTTCATGTGTGGGATTTAGTATAGGGTTTTTTAGATGAGTTAAATATATATACTCTTTAAAATTTTACAAGCCTAGATGGGCTTAAAAATAACAATAAATACTATCAAAATAAGCAGTATTGTTGGTACCTCATTAATTATTCTAAAAAACCTAGATGATTTAGTATTTTGACCTAATTTAAAATCACTAAGAAGTTTAGATAAATAAAAATGATATAAGGTTAACAAAATAACTAATAACAATTTTAGCTTAATCCAAGCTGTAGAAAAGACCTCAGGGCCCAAAGAAGAAACTAAAATCAAACCAAATATCCAAGTTAAGATCATTGCTGGTGTCATAATATAAAAATATAATTTTCTTTCCATTATTTTAAATATTGAGGAAGTGTTTTTATCTTTCAAATTTTCAACATGATAAACAAAAATTCTAGGCAAGTATAAAAGTCCCGCCATCCAAGAAATTACTGCTATTAAGTGCAAGCTCTTTATTAATAAATAACTATTCATAATTTAAGCATGGACATTTTTTAAAATTAGAAGGGCATTGTATTTTTGGTGGATAAAGGTCATCACCAAATTTATATTCATTTTTTTTAATTATTAATTCTGACATTGCTTTAATAAAATCCTCATTGATCCCAAGTGCTGGAACTCTTGTATAATTTTTACACCCATTAGCATCTGCTATTTCTTTATATTCTATATCAAGCTCAACGAGCGTTTCTGAGTGTTCAGAAACAAAAGCTATAGGAACTAAAACGATGTGCTTACCAATCTTGGAATTTTCAATGATTGTGGTTTCTGTTGATGGTCCTATCCATTTTAGAGGGCCAACTCGGCTTTGGTAACTTAATATCCAATCAAGGTTTTCATCATTTAAACTCTCAACTATCTTTTTTACCGATTGTTCCACTTGCCATTGATAAGGGTCTCCTTTTTTAATATTTTTTTCTGGTAGACCGTGTGCAGAAAATATTAATTTAAAGTTTGTAAGACCTTTAATTTTTTTTGTTATCTCTTTTGTGTGAGCGTTAATAAAATTTTGGTCTGTTGGATAACAGCATATTGTGCTTGTTTTAACACGATAATTATTTTTTTTGCAAACATCTTTCCATTCTTTAATTGAAGACCCCGATGTTGCGGCAGAGTATTGAGGATACAGGGGCATTAAAATAACTTCATCTGGGCCGTATAACTGAACATTTTTAATCACATCTTTAGCTCTTGGATTCCAGCATCTCATTATAATGAAGCACTTGTATTCGTCTTTCTCTTGCGTTTGATTTAGTTTTGTTTCTAGAGCATCGGACTGTTCTTTAGTTAGTTTTAATATGGGTGATGAACCACCAAGTTCTGCATAAATTTTTTTAGCAACAGGTGCTCTTCTATTAGAGATTAGTTTTGCTAGTGGATATCTTAAAAAAGTTGGTAAATTTAAGATAGCCGGGTCATTAAATAAATTAAATAAAAAAGGTTCAACATTTTCTAATTTATCAGGTCCTCCGAGATTAAATAAAATAATTGCTTTTTTCATTTAATAATCCTTTACCGTCTTTACTAAATAATCCACCATGTTAGGATCTGTTTCAGGTAATACTCCATGCCCTAAATTAAAAATATATGGGTGGTCTTTAAAAATATTTAAATATTTTAAAGCCTGTTTTTTTAAATTTTCTGTGTCTGTTAATAAAACTTTAGGATCAAGTCCACCTTGAATGGGTATATTAATTTCTTTACATATAGAAATAGGATTTACATTATAATCAATATTAACAGCATCAGGCTTAACGATGTCACAATAGTTTTTGTAATTTGTTATCCCTCTTGGAAAACAAATAACTGGTATGTTTAATGATTTTACATAATCCACTAAATTTAAGGTTGGAATATAAACATAATTTGGCAAATCTTTTTCTTTCAATAATCCAGCCCAGCTATCAAAGATTTGGATTACAGTTGCACCGCTTTTTATTTGTTGTTCGATATGTAGTTTTAAAAATTTTTCTAATATTGTTAAAATTCTATTTATTAAAAACTCATCTTTAAAAAAGTCTTTTATCAATTCTTTTTTTGGTGAATGTTTATTAATCATATAAACCAGTAATGTCCATGGTGCCCCAACAAATCCTATTAAGTTTTTATTTTTAATTAAATTATTTTCACTCACTTTTTTAATTGATTTATAGATTGGATATAATTTTTCTATAAAATCAATTTCATCTACTTTAGATATTTCATTTAAGTTTAAAGGACCTAGTTGTGGACCAAAATCTTTTTTAAATTTTACCTTTTGATTTAATCCATAGGGTAACATTAAAATATCTGAAAAAATTATTCCAGCATCTAATTCAAATCTCTTTAAAGGTTGTAGAGTAATCTCTGATGATAAATCTTCATTTAAACATAAATTAATAAAGTCTGGGTTTATTTTTCTAATTTCCCTAAACTCTGGAAGATATCGTCCTGCTTGTCTCATCAACCATATTGGTGGGTTAGTCGTTTTTTTGTTTATTATAGTTTCTTGGATAGGTGTCATAATAATAAGTAAATATTTAATTATAGTATTAGTTATATAGTATGTGAATAATGGTAATTAATTGTTTTACATATTTTATACACGATTTATTAACAATTAATAATTTATAGAACTAAAGCAAAGCTTTTAAATGGAGACTTTATTTAATTTTATTAGATAAAATGTATATTAATACTTCACATGTTTATTAATGTTTATAAAAACAAGGTTTTACAGTGCAAAATAAAAAACATCATTATTTTAAAAGATGGTAAAAATAATACTTAATTATCAACATTTTATTCATGGGTAATACATATCAAATATACCTCATTTCCGACTCTACCGGTGAAACCTTAGATAGGGTATTTTTAGCAATTAAAGCCCAATTCAAAAATATCGAGTATGATGTTAAATCATATTTTTTTACTCGAACGGAGAATCAGGTTGTTAAAATATTATCAGAAGCCAAACAAAAAGAAAATTCAA
>Ga0209709_10003927_pt1 | contig 12135 bp, 10 predicted proteins | sample ArcticOcean_MG_C_2_FD_187435 | JGI IMG/M metagenome (GOLD analysis project Ga0209709, IMG submission 187435) | Marine microbial communities from western Arctic Ocean - ArcticOcean_MG_CB4_136 (SPAdes) (version 2) | ecosystem: Environmental > Aquatic > Marine > Oceanic | place: Arctic Ocean... | reverse complement strand
AATAAACATGAATAGAAATATTTTCTTGTTCTTTTTTGAGATTTTCAGTAATTTTTATAAAACTATTTATATCATTTTTTTTAACATCAAACCAAAAAATATATTGCGAAACTTCTTTTTCAATTCGAAAAGATTTTAACTTTAGATATAATGTTTTAGTTTTTAACACTGCAATAATTTCTTCAATACCTTTATTTTTATCTGATATTTCAATTTGCAAAACATTTACAGAACTATCACTTAAGTTTTTTCCATTTTTTTTATTATCAAAATATTTTTTAATAAATAATATTAAAATTATTAAAAAAGTGCAGATCATCGAAACTAAAAACTGATTTGCTCCATTTGCAAGCCCGATAGCAATTATAAGAAATAAATAAACTAATTCTTCAGGTTCTTTTATTGCAGCTCTAAATCTAACAATTGAAAGTGCACCTACCAACCCAAGTGATAAAGCCAAAGAAAATTTTATAACTGTAATTACTAATGTTGTAACAATAGCTAAAGGAATAAACGTATCTGAAAAGTACTCTCTATCATTAAGTGTTCTGGAAATCTTAATATATGTGAGCTTTACTATAAAAGCTAAGAATGCAGAAACAAGAATTGCAAAAATGAAATTGGAATAGCTTATATCTGGTGCTGAGTTTAATATAAAATTCTCTAGACTTTTTAATTCGCTGTTAAATAAACTTTTATTCATAATGCTTATATTTGAATTTATTAATAATATAATAATTAGTTAAAGCAATACCAATATACAAAATTATATAAAAGTACTTAATAATTTAATTTTAGTTATAGGAACTAATGAAGAAACTTGCTGTCTTCAACATTTATTAGGGAGCTTAAAATTTTATTATTAAGAAGATTTTAGCTATATCTAATAGAGATCTTCTTACAACTGGTTAGAAATTTAAGAAATGAAAGTAATTAAAAAAAATTTGTCATGGAAACACTATAATTGAAGCAATTGTTAAAGCAAAAAATATTTTTTTGTATATTTAATGAAGATGGTTTTTTTAATTCTTCTTAACTTTATCAAATAACACTGTTAACAAAAATCATTCAAACTAATCTATTTTTTTCAAAGAAAAATATAACAATAAATAAACCAAAATATTTAAAATGATAATTATTATTAAGTTTTGTGTTAAGGAGTAGTACTTATACGACAGTAAAAATACAATACAATTAAAAGAGTTAATCAGTATTCCTGTAAATGTATTTAAATACTTTTTATTTATAAAATCTATATCTTTAAATTTAGTATAGATTATTTGATGCAAATGCCCCTGATCAGCTTGCTCTATTTTTCTATTTAAAGAAAATCTTCTTAGAATTGAAAATAAATTCTCAAAAGCTGGGTACCATAAAAGCAAGCAAATAAAATAAGGGGAAATAGAATCATTATTTGAATAAAAATCTAATAAAAAATAAGCAGTTAAGAAAGATATCAAATAAGAACCGGCATCACCTAAATAAATTTTGTTTAAAAAATTAAGCAAAAATACAATACTTAAAAAAATAATCAAATAGTAGACATTAGGATTAATATTAAGACTAAACTGTATTGAGACAGTCACAATTGCTATCAGAACCAAAACATAATATCCTATAACTAGAGTATTTAATCCATCTAAAAAATTACTTCCATTAATTAATATAAGTATGCAAAAAATAGTAAAAAATATAGAAATAAATTCTATTTCTAAATAATTATTAAAAAAATCAACTCTTAAATCACTAACAGCTAAATTTTTATTTAATAATAAAAAAATTAGTATTATAAAAAATTGAGATATAATTCTGAATTTAGGAGACTTAAATTTATTGATGTCAGAAAGAATTCCAACAATTAAAATTAAAAAACTAAGTATTTTTATTATATAAAGTTGATTATCAAAAAAAAACAGGCAGTTGATGAAAACGATAATACCTCCACATAATATAACCTTATTCGAGGATTTTTCTTGTACTAATTGTTTATGTTTAGATGTGCTTATTTGATCTAATAAAAAATTTTTTTTACTAAAAAAATAATATAAAAAAAATGATATAAATGTAGAAAATATTATTGGTAAAAAAAAATTATAAATTAAAATCATAAATATCGTTTTCTAAAAAAATTTAATGACATTAAAAATATATAATAAATAGATTTAATAAAATTAAAATTTAGATGGGTGTTATATACATAAAAGGCGTCATGAACTCTTTGAAAAACTGAGCTAGAAAGCGAATTATCTAATTTTCTCCACAATACTAATTTTTGATCAAAACCCATCATTTTAATATTTTTTTTTGATAATTTTAGCCATAAAACATAATCTTCTTTAGTTTTTATATTTGGAAATTTTATATTTTTTAATAGTTTTTTTTTTAACATTACTGTTGATAATCCTATATCACAAGATTTGATGAGATCTTTATATTCAATATTTTTTTTTGCTTTTATAAATTTAATTATAACATTTTTTTTATCTATAATTGAGTAAGAGGTAAAACAAAATTCAATATTATTATCAAACATAAATGATAACTGATTCTTTAACTTATCTTTTTTCCAAATATCATCACTATCGATGAAGGAAATATATTCACCTTTTGCTTTTAAAATTCCCAAATTTCTAGATAATCCAGCACCTATGTTATCATTATTTATTATAATTTTTTTTCTTTTAATTTTTTTTAAAGTTTTTTTTACATATTTTAAATCTGATTTATCAGGATCATCATATATCAATATTAATTCAAAATTTTTATAAGACTGCTTAATTATAGAATTGATAGTTTGGTTTATATATTTTTTTTTTTTATAAAAAGGAATAATTATAGAGATCAGGGGTTTCATTCTTACAATCAATTAGATCCCATTAGTATTTTATCTAGTTTTAAATAATGACTAAATAATGAAAATTTTTTAGTAAGTATTAAATTATTTAAAATTAATTTTTTTTTTAAGTCTTTATTATTTATAATATTATTAAATCTATCAAAATTTTTTACAAAATCATTAATATCATTTGATTTAAATAGTATTCCATTAACATTATCTTTAATAATTTCTTTTGGACCTTCAAGACAATCACTAGAAAAAACAGGGATTTTACAGGCACCAGCCTCAATCAAAACGAAACCGGGATCCTCCCATAATGAAGATAAGAAGAATCCTTGTGATGATTTTATATATGGAAAAATATTTTTTACATAACCAAGTAGAAAAATATTATTTTCTAAATTATGTTTCGTTATGTATGATAAAATTTTATTTTTATCTTCCCCGTCCCCAGCAATTACCAATTTAAAAGCTGGAAAGTTAATAATTATTTTTTTGACTGCCTCACAAAGCATTAAAAAATTTTTTTGTCGAGTTAATCTACCCACAGCAATAAAATATTCTGTTTTTTTAAATGGTAAATCAATTCGTTGTTTTTTTTGTAAACAAATTTTATTAATTTCGATAATTGGATCAAATAGTATTTTAATTTTTTTTTTATCTACTATACCAAGACTCTCAATATATTTTGCTGTGGACCTAGTTGGACAAGTTACTATATAAATTTTTGATAAAGCTTTTTTCCATAAAAACTTTCTCAATATACCTAATTTTGGAAGTCCTGATATTCTTAAAATAAATCTTGTTTTAAATTTAAAAATTATCAACAAAAATAAAGGAAGAGAAGTAATTAAATGAATTATTAAAAAATCTGGCTTTTGATTACTAATTAATTTTTTCAATGGAAAAAATGAAAAGGCAAATATTAAAATAAAAGACAAACGACTTTGTAATTTTCCATATTTTGGTAACAAATTTATCAACTTATTATTAAAAAAATTAATTAACTTAATATCCTTATTTTCTAGATCTTCTTGAAATTTATTAAATTCACCAAAAAAATTTATTATTGAACATTCATATCCTTTTCCATAATTTTGTAATGCTTTAGCTGAGTTTACAACTGCTTTCGGTGTTGCAATGGGAACTAAAAATGGTGACCAATAAAATATTTTGGTTTTTGATTTCAATTTTCTTTATATTATTTTTTTGTTATCAGATTTTATATATTTTGTGTTTTTTATACCACTTATAACTATTTATAATTCCTATTTTATAATTAGTGAATTTATTAAAAGATATAAGCTTTTTAATAATATTATTGCTTCCATGTGTATTTTTAACATCAAGTCTGTTTCTTGAAATTTTAATCACTTTTAACATTCCATATTTTTCCTGAAAAAAATCCACTATTTTTGTAATCTTTATTGGCTTATTTGAGCATATGTTAAATACAGAGTTTTGAGATTTAATTTTTTTTGTAAAAATTAATTTTTTAGTTATTTCAATCACATCATTAATATATGTAAAATCTCGTTTATGATTACCTAAGTTATTAAGGTAAAATTTATTTTGCAACGAAAAAGATTTAAATATTTTGAATAAAAACATATCAGGTCTACCCCATTCTCCATAAACAGTAAAAAACCTTAATCCAACTAAGGTTAAATTATGATATCTTGAATAAAATTTTGCAATAACTTCATTTAACTTTTTACTTGATGCATAAATATTTATGGGCAAAAGTTTATCTTTTTCTCTAGATGGTAAATTATCTGAGTCACCATAAACGGAACTAGAAGATGCATATAATATTTTTCTTGGTGGATGGTCTAAAATAGAGTCGAGTACGTTAATAAATCCAAAGATATTAGTATTAATATATTTTTTTGGCTGTAAAGCTGAAAACCTTACTCCTGCTTGTGCTGCAAGATGTATAACGTAGTCAAACTTTTTTTCTTTAAGTTTTTTTTTTAATAAATTTCTATCAGTGATATCTATTTTTAGAAAATTAAAATTTCTTGATTTTTTAAGTTCTTTTATTCTAATATTTTTAATTTTTTTGGAGTAATAATCGTCATAATTATCTAAACCATAAATTTTTATCTTATTATTTTCTTTTAACAAATTATTAGCAAGACTAAATCCTATAAAACCTGCAACACCTGTAATCAATATGTTCATTTTTTTTTTTCTATCATCATTAAAATTATATCGCTAATAGAGATTTTTGGCATATATTTTATTTTTTTTCTTAATTTTTTAACATTTGCATCAATTCTTATTGGCTCAAGAATTCTTTTTAGAGAATGGGATTTTTCTAAATAATCAATTTTTTTAAGCTTATAATGATTAAATATTTTTGTAACAAGATGATCGAGCTTAGTGGTTTTACCAGTTGCAATGATGTAATCATCTGGTTTTGTTTTACTAATAATTTTATAAATAATTTTAACATACTCGGGAGCCCAGCCCCAATCTCTATAAACATTTGTATTGCCCAGGGTAAGTTTTTTAATTTTTTTATTAGAAATATCATTTGCCCCAGTAATTATTTTTTTAATAACATATGTTTCTGGCCTTAAATGAGATTCATGGTTAAATAGTATTCCATTGTAAACTTTTAATTTAAATTGCACTCTATAAGATCTGCTAATTTCTAAACTAATAGATTTAGCTAAGGCATAATAGCTTAATGGGTTAAGTGCAGAATCTTCATCGTTTAGACCTTTATTATCACCAAAAATTTCTCCTGAACTAGCATTGAAAATTTTAATATCTTTAAGATTATTTACTCTAACAAATTCAAGTACTTCTATTAAAATTAAATTGTTACTAAGTATTGTTTCATGTTTGTATGTCTCTGATTTCTTTACAGACGATATACCTGACAAAAAAAAGATTGTTGAACATTGGGTCTTTTTTATTAAAAATCTAATATCCAATTTGTCAATATTTGCACAATGAAATAACTTGACCTTTTTAAGAATATTTAATTTTTTAAGATTAATGGGGGAAAAAAATTTGGATGTAATAACACCAAAAACTTTAAAATCTTTATTTAAATATTCTTTTGCTAGTAAGGATCCATCTTGCCCCGTAATACCAAATATCAAAATAGATTTTTTGCTGATTTTTAAATTTTTAATATTTGTTAGCATATTGAAAAAAGAATATTTTTTTATTTTTTTATTGTATAAAGATAGATAAAAATAGTAAATTTTTTACAATTAACCATATAAATGAATTATAGAAGAATACAATTTTAAATTAAACAGTTGTAGATTTATAATAATTTTATGCATTAATAGACTAAACAATCTTAAATTTGATACTTTGAAAGAAAGACTATCTAAATGTTTTCAGGAGTAAATCATCATAATAATGAATATAACTTTTTTTATCAATTTTATTGTAGTGTAAATTTTCTTAATATAAATACCATCATACAGTAAAAATAATGACAGATTTTAATTATAAAATAGAAACAGATTTAATACCCAAAATTAATAATATTAAAAATATAAAAATTTTAGAATTAGGTGTTCAAAAAGGAAGGTCAACATTAGAATTTTTAAAAATTTGTAAAAAAAATAATGGAAAATTATTTTCTGTTGATATAGATGACTGTTCCAGTGTCTCTAATGATATAAATTGGAAGTTTATACATTCCAGAGATGATAATTTTTCATTAATAAAAAATTTAATTCCCAATGTTATCAATGTAATATTCATAGACACAATACATGAGTCAAAACATGTGGAAAAATTAATCTATGGTTATTACGACCAATTAGATGTTGGAGGATACATGTTTATAGACGACATATCACATTTGCCCTACTTAAAAGGATCTGAAAGAGATAGTTTTTATTGCGAAATTAATAATAGTGAAACTTTAGAAAAAATTCTTGAGATCTACAAAAATAATGTAACTAATTTTAATCTGAACATATCTTATATTTCTTCAGGATTAGCAATAATTCAAAAAAAAACAGTACATAAGTTAATAAAACCCAATACTTTATATTCAAGAAAATCATCTTTAAAAAATTTTTTAAGAAAACTATGGAAAATTTTAAGAAAAAGCTAATTATCTTTATGCCATCTATTGATGGTGGTGGTGTTGAAAAAAACTTATTTATAATTTCAAATTATTTATCCAAAAAGATTGATAATATTACATTAATTACATTTGATAATAGATTTAATAGAAATTTTGATAAAAAAATAAAAATTCTGAATATTGTAAAAAATCCCAAAAAAAATTATTCCAAATATTATAAATATTATAAATGTTTGCTTCTATTAACCTTAGAGGTTATAAAAAAACAATCTTTAGTATTTGCATTTCAAGCAAATATTTATTGTTGTCTTTTATCTTTAATATTAAGATTTGATCTTGTAACAAGATCAAATTCATCACCAACAGGATGGAATAAAAATTTAATCAAAAGTTTGATATTTAAATTTTTATTTAAAATTCCAAAAAAAATTATTGTAAATAGTAAAGATTTTAAAAATGAAATAGATAAAAAATTTAAAATTAATTCAAAGCTAATTTATAATCCCTTGAATTTAACTGAAATTAAAAGACAGAGCAAAAGTAAAACTGATTTAAATTTTTTTAATAATACAAAAATTAAAGCAATAAATGTCGCAAGATTTACTGACCAAAAAGATCATATTACTCTATTGAAATCAATTTTAATTTTAGTTAAAAAAAATTTTAAAATAAAGCTTTTGATAATTGGCTATGGTCCTAACAAAAGTAAAATGTTAAATTTCATAAAAAAAAATAAATTAAAAAAAAATGTTAAAATTATAAATTTTCAAAAAAATCCCTATAAATTTATGATGAAATCTAATTTATTTATTCTAAGCTCACTATACGAGGGATTACCAAATGTATTATTGGAGTCAATGGCACTTAAAAAATCTATTATTTCTTCTAATTGTCCTACTGGACCAAGAGAGATACTAAAAAAAGGAAAATTAGGTATGCTATATCCACCACAGAATGAACGAGTACTAACCAAAAAGATAATAGCCTTTAATAATAATCCAAAAAAATTTTCAATAATTGCTGACTATGCTTTCAAAAGTTTAAAAAGATTTGATTATGATTATAATTGTGAAAAATATTTTCAATTAATACGTAAGCATATTAGTTAATCTTTTTAAATAAAATGTCCGTGTGTGAATTTGCTGGTTCCCATACATTCTTGAAATTAAATTTTTTTAAAAAACTTTTAATTTCTTCCCATTGAGGTGCATTTTTGTAATAATCCCCAACACTAACTTCTACATAAACAAAATTACATTTTTCAAGAGATTTTTTCGCACCCTTTAGAGCTGAAAGTTCTGCCCCTTGAATATCCATTACCCAAAAATCATATTCTTCAACTTTAAATGATTGCTCTAAAAAAAAGGTATCTATTTTTTTTGAAATTAGATTTACAGAGTTTATCATTTTTAAATAATCTTTTTCACTTTCAGAACCAAAATTATAAATAGACGATGAAGCAGCATCATTATTTGAAATATTAAAAGAAATCTTTTTATCATCTTCTTCATATAAAAGAATATTGAATGCACTCTGATTTACAAAAGTTGATACATTTATTTTTAAATCTGTATAAATTTTAGGATTTGCTTCTATCCAAATAGTTTTTTTATTGAACCAATCGTAAACAGCAGCTTCAGAGCCTCTATGAGCGCCCATATGCAGTATCCCATTTGACGAATTTAATGCTTTCAATAATTCTATATTAGGTTTTTGATTTGTATAACTCTTATTTTTATGAATCTTTGATAATTTCCAACCATAAGAGGTGAGCGTTTCTTTAATTTTATTTTTCAGATAATTTTTCATGTTTTCAAAAAATTAATTATTACAACTTAAAGTATTTTTCGCGTGCATTTATATAGTTTATTATATATTAATTTTTATTTTAAAAAAACTAATTATTGACTTTATACATGACAAAAAAACTAAAATTATTTTTATTGTTTCTATTATTATTATCTGGATCACTTTTTGTTAAAATTAATTTCTACAAATTTTATTCAAAATATTTTGATCAAAAATGGCAATTTACTAAAAGTAAAATAGAGAAAGAAAATAAAACTATAATTAAAAAACAAGAGCAAGGAAAAATATTTTTAGAAAATGATGAGTATAATTTTTTAAAATTTAAATTAGAAGATAATGGTTTAAAATATAGTGAAGATTATTCTTATAGGCCAATTGGTTACATTGATTTATACGAAGACAGAATTTTGTTTGCTGCACATGATGGAAACTTTTATCTTTCGAATAAATTAGAAGAAATAAAAAAAGGAAAATTTAAATTAGATAAAATTAATAAGACTAATTTTAATTTTAGATTTGGTTTTGATGATTGGCTAAGTTATCGAAATATATTAATAAGAGATATACTTATTGATAACAAACATTTGTATGTGGTAATTAATGGTAGTAAGAAAATAAAAGAAGAAGAATATTCCCTATCTACAATAGTTTTAAAAGGAAATTTAGATTTAGATAAGAATGAAATAAAATTTGAAAAATTTTTTGACCCCAATGAATTGATTATAGGTTCTACTGACTTTTCTCACTCTGGTGGTAGAATTGTCAAGTACAAAAATAATGACTTCCTCCTTACTGTTTCAGATCACGCATTAATGGATAATTATGAAAAATTTATTAAAAAAATAAATTCTAAAGAATCTGTTATTGGTAAAATAGTTAAATTAAGTCAAAATAAATATGAAATTTTTTCTTTTGGTCATAGAAATCCTCAAGGTCTTTTTTATGACGAAGAAAACGATTTAGTTTTTGAAACAGAACATGGTCCAACCGGAGGTGATGAAATAAATTTAATAAAAAAAGGAAATCATTACGGCTGGCCTCTAGCGAGTTATGGCGCAAAGATAGATGGCTTAAATATGCTTAGAAATCATAAAAAAAATGGATACTCAGAACCCTTAAAATATTGGTGGCCTATAAACTGCGGTATTTCTGAAATTACAAAAATTGACGATGAGTTCAACAAGAATTGGGGCAATTATACACTTTTGAATGCATGCCTTAGTGGTTCTGGAGCAAATCAAGGTTACTCTATATACAGATGGGAATATGATCTAAAAAAAGAAAAATTAATAAAAAAAAATCAATATCACATAGGCGATAGAATTAGAGATTTAAAATATTCTGCAAAATTTAAAACTATATTTTTGATGCTTGAAGATCAGAAATCGATTGGATTAATTTTTAAATAAATTAAATTAATTTTTTATAAACATTAATGGTTTCATTACAATTTTTTTCCCAAGTAAAATTTTTTGATCTTTTATAAGAATTAAAAGCTAAATTTTTCATATATGTATCCTTAAATAAATATTCATCCATTACATGAATTAAATTATTTTCATCTTTAGGGTCAAAATATATTGCATCGTTCGTGCAAATTTCTTTAAACACATCAATATTACTACATATGACTGGACATTTAAGGCTCATTGCCTCTATGAGATTTAACCCAAAACCTTCATAAAGAGATGGAGCTATTAGTGCTTTTGCAGAAGAATAATAAGTACTAAGAATTTTATCATCACCTTTTACATGTTTTATATTTTGTTGAATGTTTAATTCATTAATGATTTGTTTTTCAAATTTATTAAATTTATTACCTCCAAAACAAACTAATTTAAAATTTTGATTAACTCTTTTGCATTTTGCATATGCTTTTAAAAGAAATATAAAATTTTTATACCTGTCTCTTTTTCCAACATAAAGCAAATAAGGATCGTTTATTTTTGAATCATAATTATCTTTGATGTTTGTCAAATGATTTGCTCCATGATATATGACACTTATTTTATCTGGCTCGATATTATAGAATTTAACTAAATCATTTTTTGTATTATTGCTGACACATATAAAATGGTCACAATCTATAAAAGCTTCTTTCTTTTTACTAATTTCATTTTTTGAATTTCTATAATAATCTTTAAATTTTTCATGAATTAAATCATGTACAGTAATTACTTTTTTTATTTTTTTTGGCTTATTAATTTTAGGAGTATAATAAGTGTCATGTATTATATCTGTTGATTTACTATTTATATAATTATTAAAATCTTTATTATTATAATTCTCTATAAACTTGAATAATGGATAATTAGGAAGATATAATCCAGTAGTAGTTTCCTTAGGTAATAAGGTTAAAAATTTATTTTTATGTAAAGCTGATATAACTTTTACATCTAATTTATTTTTGATAAGCTCTTTTATAAGACAAATAAAATATCTAGATATACCTCCTGTTTTTTCAATAGAAAAAATAGTATTGTTAAATGTAATTTTCATATAATTTTGAAAAAAATTAATTTACTTATGATACCAACATGATGCATAAAAAAATAGAAAAAATTATAGATTTAATATTAGAATATTTTGTCAGACTTAATTTTAATAGAAAAAAAAATATTTTTAAAAATATCCATAAAAATGAATTTGCATATTTTTTTAATGATACAATCTCTAAAGAAATAAATCTTAATGGTATTTACGAAAAAGAAGAAATTTCAATTATTTCAAAGATTATAAATAAAAAAAGTAATATAGTTGATATAGGAGCAAACATTGGAAACCATAGTTTGGCATTTAGTAAAATCGCAAAAAGAGTTTATTCATTTGAAGCGCACCCTAAAACGTTTCAGCTTTTAAAATTTAATTGCATGAATAATCAAAAAATCAAATTATTTAATATTGGTGTTTCTAACAAAAAAGGTAATCTTTTTTTTAAAAATATTAAAACTTATAATGTGGGAGGAAGAAATCTTAATTATTCTGGGTCGGTAAAGTCTCATGTTAATAAATTAGATAATTTAATAAACCTAAATGAAAAAATAGATTTGATTAAAATTGATATAGAGGGGCATGAATATCGGGCTTTGATTGGGATGAACAAGATATTATCTAATAACAAAAGTTTCTTAGTTATAGAATTTTGTGAAAATAGTATTTCAAAAAGAAGAAAGATAATCAATTTTTTAATTAGCCACGGATATTTAAACGCTTATGTTTTTTCTAACAATAAAAGCATTTTCCAAAAAAACTATCTTAATTTAATCATTAATATTTTAAAAATAGTTTTTTACAATTCATCAATTCTTGAGCCTAAATTGTTAAATATAGATTCTGCGAATTTAATCTATAATAAGATAAAAAGTAATATTATTTTTTCAAAAAAAAAAATAAATTTTAAAAAATTTATTTATTATTATTA
>Ga0209709_10003926_pt1 | contig 12136 bp, 10 predicted proteins | sample ArcticOcean_MG_C_2_FD_187435 | JGI IMG/M metagenome (GOLD analysis project Ga0209709, IMG submission 187435) | Marine microbial communities from western Arctic Ocean - ArcticOcean_MG_CB4_136 (SPAdes) (version 2) | ecosystem: Environmental > Aquatic > Marine > Oceanic | place: Arctic Ocean... | reverse complement strand
TTAGAGGGCACGCGCTGGTAATATGGTCAGCATGGATATGGGTTTCAATAATAAATTTTAAGTCAAGATCTAGCTCTTTTATCAAAGCTGTATCTCTGTCAATCATAATGTCTACAGCGTCTACAATTGCAGCCTCTTTTGAATCGCTGTCTGCTATGAGATAAGTGTATGTGCAGCTTTCTCTTTCGAATAGCTGTTTGAAAATTAAACTCATTGTAATAAATCCAATATATTTGAATTAACTTAGTAAATAAATATTAAAAATCAACACATATATTCACGGTACATTTTTTCAGTGTGTATATAGTAATCATACAACTTTAAATCAGATGCTGCAAGATTATCTAAAACAATAACCACATTTTGATGGTTTTGAAGAGCGCTTCCTGGACAGAATGATGATATAGGCCCCTCAACTAAATCAGCAACTGCCTTACTTTTGTGTTTACCTAAGCCAATGAGAAGAATATTTTCAGCCTCCATTATTGTTCCAATACCCATTGTCACTGCAATGGATGGTTGAAACTCATCAGCATTAAAAAAGCGCGCATTATTTGCAATCGTATTTTCAGTTAACGTCTTTACTCTTGTCCTTGAACTGAGGCTAGAAGTAGGTTCATTAAATCCAATATGCCCATTTGTGCCTAAGCCTAATAATTGCAGGTCTATACCGCCAATCAATTTAATCTTAGACTCATAATTTTCACAACAAAGCTCATAATCCTTATTAAAACACTCAGGAATATAAGTATTTTTCTTATCAATATCAATATGATTAAATAGTTTATTGTTCATATAATGACGATAGCTTTGACTATGGCCTGGCTTTAAGCCAACATACTCATCCAAATTAAAAGTAGTAGTATTTTTAAAGCTTAAGTTATTAGAACGATGCTTTTTAATTAATGCCTCATAAGTTAAAAGCACTGAGCTACCAGTTGCAAGTCCAAGAGTCACATTTTCTTTTTTGACAATAAAATTTTCAATAAATTCTGCAGCAAAATTGCTCGCCTCATTTTCATTTGGAAGAATAACAACTCTCATAGTGCTGCTTGGTTTAGATGTTTGCCAGCAACCCAAACATTTTGAATCTTAAAGTCAAGGTCAAAGTGAGCAAGGTCAGCTCGATAACCTGATTTCAATGAACCAAGATAACTATCAACACCTAAGTATTGTGCAGGATAACTTGTTGCCATTGCAATAGCATCATTCAATGGAATATTACAACTAATATAGGAATTCTTAATGGCATCAATTTGAGTTATTGAGGAGCCAGCTAATTTACCTTCTGAATTAACAAGACGGCCATTGGACTCACTAACTACTTCATCATAAAGCTCAAAAGAAGGCTCACCATGATTAATCGTAGCCATAGAATCTGATACAAAAAATAGCTTCCCTTTAGGTTTTTGATTGAAAGACATCTCGATTAATGAAGGGTGAACATGATGCAGATCAACAATAATACTTGCAGCAGTATTATCAAAACTTAATGCCGAACCAACGACACCAGGTTCACGAGCTGAGATCTGCCCCATTGCATTAAAAAGATGTGTAAAGCCATCAAGGCCATAATTAATTGCCTCTTCTAACTGATCATAACTAGCATCAGTATGGCCTGCTAAAATTTTAAAACCAAGTGATTTAAGATGTTTTAATTGTTTTACAGTAATACATTCTGGCGCTAACGTAAGCATCACTGGAAAACCTTTTAGATTTTCAAATAAGTTTAAGTAATCATTATTAATCGTGTTGATATACTGTTTTTGATGAACGCCTCGATACTTAACATTAAAGAAGGGGCCCTCAATATGAACTCCTAGTAGTGATTTGTTGTTATTGATCTCATTAGATATTGTTGAAGTGCATCTTTTAAGAACATTTAATGAGTCACTAATAACTGTTGGCATTATGCTGGTCGTACCAAAGTGTTGATGGGCCTTTATTATTTCTTCTAAGCTCTCTTTATCAGGTGAATTGTTAAATAATTTTCCACCACCACCATTTACTTGAAGATCAATAAAGCCTGGAGAAAGAATGCCACCATTTAATTTTTTAATTTTGATATTATCTTGAATACTATCTTCATCAACTATTCCAATAATTATTTCACCATCAATTAGAAGAGCTTTGCGATCATGTAACTCATGATCAGAAAATATTTTAGCCCCTATAATTGCTTGTTTCATCCCAGCTCCACCACATAGTCATAGCGATCGCCACGATAATAAGATTGAGTATATTCAACAACTTTTCCATTAGCATCCTTACCTCTTCTTTCCACAAACAATACTGCACTTCCTGGCTTTATTTCAAGTTTATCTGCCAGATCATGATCCGCAGTTATGGCATGAATATTTTGTTTAGCAGTAACTGGATTCATATTCTTAGATTCAAGAAGTTTATAAAGTGAATCATCAATTGCAGATGTAATAGATATGATCGTTGCAGGTATTACAGCAATCTCATAAAGTAGTGGTTCATTAACCAAATACCTTATTCTATTAAGGCGATGCACATAATCATCCTCATCTAAATTTAAAATCAAAGCCTCTTTAACACTTGCTTTGCCTTCCTCACGCAAGATGGTTCTAGAGTATGATTCAAGACCTCTCTTTTTCATATCTGCTGTGAAGCTATTTAGGGATGAAAGGCTCTTATGAAGAACTAGGTCAACACTTTCAGCAACAATCGTGCCAGCACCCTGACGTTTATTTAGAAGCCCTACTTCAACAAGCTGATCAATTGCCTTACGAACAGTAATTCTGGACATATTAAGCTTAGCTGCTAATTCTCTCTCTGGCATTAAAGCATCCCCAGGCATTAAAAGACCTTGTTGAATTGCTCTATTAAGTGATTTAGATAATTGTTTATATAGCGACTCTGGACTGTCAGTAGAGGGCATTAAAAAATTAACTAGATTGTTGATATCATCCATTATATTAAAATAAAATACAATATTGGTACTAAATTGGTACTATTATATTCTATCTCAATTTAAAAAGTAAATTTTTTATAATAAATTCAATATTAAGTGAAAAGAATTAAATTATTTGTCTATTTTTTCTAATTTAACCTTTTATATATAGTGATATATTAGGATTATAGGTATTTTAATATATTCTTATTTAGAAAATAATAAAACTTATGTACTTTTTAATAGATACCTGTTATATAATACCATTTCATTACCAATTTTTATATAGATTAGTATGCATTCAGAGTTTTCTTTGACAACATCTATCAATTCAGATAATTACTTTTGCTCAAAGCTTATTAATAATTCTAATGAGTCGATTGAGAATTTCATGTTCTGTTTTAGCGTGCTTGCGCCCGTAAAGGTTATTGAAAATTGCAGTATTTTTAAGAGTGCTGGTGGATATATAGAGTTAACCCATCTTGAAAATTTCGTTTTAAAACCTGGAGAAGAATGGGATTTCAAATATGCCTATAATGAATCTAGACATAAACCAATGAATCATAGATGGGCTCCTCAGGGCGCTTTTTTAAAAAATAATATCGATGAAATAATCAATCTTGAAATGATTGATTTGGATCTTAAAAGAATCTCCTCCGTGGCTCCAATCCCCAATTTAACGGGTGATAAGTTTAATCATGAATCACTAAGATTGGTGCCACATCCTTATTCATGGGAGCCTAGTGCAGGTGTGTGCAATTTATGTGTACCTATTAATGTAGTGTTTAATGATAGTGAGATAATAAATAATGCCTATAAATCAGCATCTGAACTTGGCAGTCGATTAAATCTTAATCTTTTTTCTGGCCCTGTGAATGAAATTAATGAGAAGGCATCCTGCTCTGTAAAACTTAAACTTCAAAACCATTCAAGTGACTCTTCATATCAAATTACTATTACCAGTGATGATGTTGAAATTACATCTGGAGATGAGTCAGGTTTTTATTATGGCCTTATTTCTTTGATGCAATTAAATCAAACATATCACCAATTAATTCCATGTGGCTCTATCATTGATAAGCCTCGATTTAGTTGGAGAGGCCAGCATTTGGATACTGTTAGGCATTTTTATTCAGTAGACAGTTTATTAAAATTACTCGATTTAATGAGCCTCTTTAAACTTAATAAGTTTCATTGGCATGGGGTTGATGACGAGGCCTTTCGCTTCAAATTTGATAGAAATCCTGAAGTTGCAACTGCAACTTCTAAAAGAGGAAATAGTTTGCTAGTGCCGCCTGTTTTTGGCTCTGGACCAGATGCAACTGGTGGTTGTTATGATAGAGAAGATATGAATAAAGTTATCAATAGAGCATCAGCTAACTTTATTGAAGTAATGCCAGAGTTTGATTTGCCTGGTCATAATATGGCATTAATTAATCTCTTTCCAGGTTTGCGTGATCCTGAAGACCAAAGTTGTGAGGTCTCAGTGCAAGGCTACTCAGAAAACACACTTAACCCAGCGATGCCAGAAACATTTTCGCTTGTTGAGTCTTTAATTGATGATTTATGTGACATGTTCCCAGGTGATTATATTCATTTAGGTGGTGATGAGGTTGCACCAGAGTCGTGGACAAAATCACCTGCAATTGATGTGTTAAAGACAAAACATAGGCTTAATAATGGTAAAGATGTTGCTTCTTGGTTTATTAATAAGCTTTCTAAAAGAGTAGAGCTTAATAATAAAAAAACAGCTTCCTGGCAGGAGGCTGAAGATGGTCAACACCATGACGATAAGTCAGAAAAATTACTATTTTCTTGGCAGGATCTGGAGTCTGGTTTTAATTTAGCAAGAGAAGGTTATAAAGTCGTCCTGTGCCCTGCTGAGCACATTTATTTTGATATGGCTCAGAGCAGAAATTACGCTGATCGTGGAGCAAATTGGGCAGCAGTCATACCTTTTGAAAAAGTTGTTGATTGGCCTATTATTCCTAATAATGAGCCAGAACTTGAAGCTAATATCCAGGGAATTCAAGGACATCTTTGGTGTGAAACGATTCTTAAGGATAGCGAAATGGAATCAATGCTGTGTCCAAGAATTCTGGGACTAGCAGAAAGCGCCTGGTCGAGTGAATCAAACAGACGAAAAGGCTCTGAGTTGGGTGATTTAGCTGTAACTAGCTACCGAGAATTGTTTGATAAAATTGAATGGGACCACTATAAAGCTGAGAATTTTGATATCATGTCTGATCCGTTAACGAACAAGGAGGCTTTGGCCAGTGAGTAGTTTGATACAAATGCTGAAACCTAAAACCAAATCACAAACAACCACAATGTTTGCTTGGGCATTAATTGCTCCTGCTGCAATGGTTATGTTTTGGATTGTACTTTGGCCTTTGTATGAAACCTTCCGCCTTTCTTTTACTAATTCGAACCTTGGAACCCTAATGGGAGGTGCTGATTTTATAGGCTGGGAAAATTATGAAAAAGCCATTGGAGGTCGAAAGTTTCCTGCGATAGTAACTCGAACTTTCTATTGGATGTTTTTATCTGTTGGTTTCAAGATGATTTTAGGTTTAATCGGCGCAACACTTTTGGCGAGTAATATAAGGGGGCGCGGACTTATGCGTGCTTTAGTTATGCCACCATGGATCGTGCCTATAGCAATTGGCTGCTTTGGTTGGGTGTGGCTTTATAATGGTCATTTTGGCCTGCTCTCAAATTTTATAGAGATGGTCGGTATCACGGATGGCCCCTTTAGTTTCTTAGCTTATAAGCAGAGTGCTTTTTACTCAGCAGTTGTAACCGATGTTTGGATTGGAACTCCAATGGTAACCCTATTCTTTTTGGCGGCAATGCAGGGAGTTCCAAAAGATTTATATGAGGCTGCTTATGTTGATGGTGCATCGAGGTGGTATCGATTTAGAAGGATTACTTTGCCACAAATTATGCCTACTATTGTCTCTATGGCTTTACTGTCAGCAATCTGGACTTTTAATTCATTTGAAATCATTTGGATTTTGACAGAGGGCGGTCCTCGTGGGGCAACCACTACATTAATTATTGATACCTTTAAAACAGCGATCTTTAATTATAAGTTTGGCGCTGGCGCGACAAGAGCGGTTCTTGTTGTATTAATATTAGGTGTGTTTTCAGTAATTTACCTAACTGTACTAGGAAGATTGAGTAAAAAATATGGCTATGGCGGGGTTCAGAAATGATGGATAAGTACTCATTACTTCATAAGATTGGAATTTATGTCTCTCTCGCAATATTCATATTATTTATGTTGCTTCCTTTTGTTGAAATGTTTGTAGCTTCTCTCAGGCCAATCACTCATTTATTTAGTCGACCTGATATTCCAATGGGTGAGACGATGAGTTTTTTTGATTTTATGAGCAGGTTTTGGTCAGATACTATGAGTTTTCAGGCATACAGAGATATGTGGGTTACCGTTCCTCAATTACCGCGTTATATATTTAATAGCATATTCATAGCATCAGCTGTCACTCTTTTATCAATGTGCTTTATTGTTCCAGCTGCCTATGCCTATGCACGTTTCAACTTTCGAGGAAAAACTACTAGTCTTACCCTCTTTTTGGCTGTAAACATGTTTTCAGGAGCGGTTCTTTTAATCCCTTTGTATAAATTATTACGCTCTTATGGTTTATTAAATACCTATTGGGCTATGATTATTCCTGGTGTGGCTTTCCTTATACCAACAGGAATATGGCTGCTTAAGTCTTTTTTAGAGAAGATACCCTATGAGTTAGAGGAGGCTGCATTTGTTGATGGTGCATCTCGCCTTTATACCCTTAGACGTGTTATCCTGCCTCTAGCAGTTCCTGGTTTAATTGTGGTTGGTGTTGCAATGTTTATTGGCGCTTATGCGCAACAATTTTTATTTGCAATTACTTTTAATCAAAATAGAGATTACATGCCACTACCAGCTGGTATTTTTGAGTTTATTGGATACCAGACAGTGCTCTGGAATGAAATGATGGCAGCAAGTCTTGTTGGAGTTCTGCCCGTGTTGTTAATTTTCCTGTTTATGCAGAAACATCTCATATCAGGTTTAACTTCAGGGGCGGTAAAGGAGTGAGATTCAAAAGTCTCACATAAAGTGTTATTAGGATAATTTAATTCTAGTAACTTGATGTAAATAGAAAAGGAGAAGTAAATGAAAAATATAAAAAAAGCGCTCTTCTTAGCTGTATTGGGCGCAGGTTTAATGGCTCCAGTGCAAGCTGAAGAAGTGCATATGATAATGTGCGGTGGTGAAATCCGTGAAGCTGATAAAGTAGTAATTTCTGCTTTTGAAGCAAAATACTCAGGCGTTACAGTGAATGCTGAAGCGGTTCCTTGGGGAACATGCCAGGACAAAGCAATGACACTAGCAGCAGCTGGTGATCCTGTTGGTTTGGCTTATATGGGTTCACGTACTCTTAAGCAACTAGCTCTAAGCGGTCTGATTGTTCCAGTAGATATTGCTGATGATCAGAAGGAAATGTATCAGCCAGGTATTCTTAATACAGTATCTAGTGGTGGAAAAACTTGGGGCTTCCCTCACGCTTTCTCTACTAAAGCCCTATTTATCAACTGTGGTTTAGTTGAAGAAGCAGGCATGGCTTGTGTTGCTCCTAAGACATGGACAGGTATGTATGCAATGGCTAAAGCTATCAATGACAATACTTCAGCTGCAGGTATTGGCATAACTGGAAAGGACTTTGACAACACTATGCACCAATTCTTAAATTACTTATATAGTAATGGTGGCTCTGTAAATGATGCAGATACTGGTGAGATAACTTTTAATAGTGCTGAGACTATCGAGACTCTTGAGTTTTATGGTAAGTTAGCTGGTGTAGCTCAGGAAGGCCCAATGGGCTATGAGCGTGGACAGTTGACTCAGTTGTATAACGATGGTCAGATTGGAATGTATATTAATGGTCCATGGGGTGCTGGTCAGCATAATGATACTATTGCTGAAATAGTTGTCCCTATTCCTGCTGGTCCTAGTGGTTCAAGTGGAACATTATTAATTACTGACTCAATTGCAGTATTTAAGGGTTCTGCAAATGAAGCGCTAGCAATGGAGTTAGCTTCTATGCTTTCATCTGGTGAAGCACAATATGACCTAGATAAGAGCTGGGGTTTAACACCAATCATGCAGTATGAGAAAATGATGGATGATGTTTACTATACTACTGACTACTGGCAGACGTTTGTTGCGCCAATTGGTAGTGGTGGTCCAGAGCCAATGTTTGAAGACTTTAAAGCATTGCAAGCTGGCATCAATGGCGCTATCCAAGGTATGATCTTGGGTGAAGGTTCTGCTGCTGATTTAGTTGCAGAAGCTGCTGAAATTTTAGCAGAAGGTAATTAAGTCAATTAGTTGACTATTTCAGGGGTAGCTAAATGTTACCCCTGAATTTTTTCAAGGCTTACTTCAAAAAGAGGCTTATTAAAAAACTCCTTTTTGAAGATTGCTTTAACTACTAGTAATAGATAATTTAAATGCGCACTGAACATGCGCTCTTTTTAAGGAAGAAAGAATGGCTACAGTAAAACTTAAAAATATTTATAAAAGTTTTGATGAAACAGAAGTTTTATTTGATATTAATTTAGAAATAAAGGATAAAGAATTCGTTGTTTTTGTTGGGCCCTCAGGTTGTGGAAAAACAACGTTATTAAGAATCATTTCAGGCTTGGAGGAGGCTACATCAGGCAGTGTAATTATTGATGATAAAGATGTTTCTAATGCACCTCCAGTTGAAAGAGGTATCGCAATGGTCTTTCAATCTTATGCCCTCTATCCTCATCTGTCAGTTTTTGAAAATATAGCGTTCCCACTTCGGGTCGCAAAAGTTAATGAAAAGGAACTGGAAGAAAAAGTATTTAAAGCTGCTGACATTCTTCAGTTAAGAGATCGTTTAGATTTCAAACCAGGCCAACTATCAGGAGGCCAACGCCAAAGGGTAGCCATTGGCCGCTCTATTGTTAGAGATCCAAAAGTATTCCTTTTTGATGAGCCTTTATCCAATCTTGATGCAGCTCTTCGCGGAGATATGCGGGTTGAGCTGGCAAAGCTCCATCAAAATTTAAAGACAACAATGATTTATGTTACTCATGACCAGATTGAAGCGATGACAATGGCCGACAAGATTGTCGTATTGCGTGATGGCGTTATAGAGCAGGTGGGGTCACCAATGGATTTATATCATCATCCTAAAACAAAGTTTGTGGCAGGCTTTATCGGCCAACCAAATATGAACTTCTTTAAAACAAATGATACAGAAATTCAAAATAAAAAACTAGTTACAAATATTGGTGACCTGACTTTGGACTTGGTTGTTGACGTCTCAAGTATAAAGGCAGGTGACGAGATAGATATTGGAATAAGACCAGAGGATCTGGGAGTTTCTGCTTCAAAAGTAGGGATTCCAATGAATGTTGATGTTGTTGAACATATTGGAGCAACAGTTATCTTACATGGCTCTGTTTTAGGTAATAGTAATTTCTGTGCCGTAGTGCCAAGTGACTCAACTATTAAACCAGGTGAAACTGTGAACCTAGTTTTTGACTCTTCCAAGTGTCATGCTTTTAATTCATCAGGACAAGCACTTAAGAAAACTGATGCTCATAATGCAAAAAATATGAACGCTATCAGAGAATAATTATGAAAACTGGAATTGTTGGTTTGGGTTTGAGAGCTGCAAATGTTCTTAAAATGCTTATAGAGGATTTACCAGAGTTAGATCTAGTTGGCTATGTTGATCCTGATCCCTGCGGCTTATCAATACTTGATGATGTCTCGCATAATTTGATTAGATTTGAAAGCCTTGATGAGATGATTGAAAAATGTAATCTCGATCTTCTATGGGTTGCTTCCCCAAATCATCTTCATCTTGACCATATTAAAGTTGGTCTTGAGGCGGGCTTAAAAGTTTTCTCAGAGAAGCCTATTGTTACCACAAAAGAGGATAGCTTTAGTCTCGCAAAATTAATAAAAATATATGGCGAAAGCCAATTAATTGTAGGCCTTGTTTTGCGTTACTCGGTGCACATGCGAGAGTTACGTAGAATTCTTGACGCTGGAACCTTAGGAAATATCACTTCACTTGAAGCTAATGAACATATAGCCCCATTTCATGGATCATTCTTTATGAGAGATTGGCGCCGACTTGAAAAATATTCAGGAGGTTTTATGTTAGAAAAATGTTGCCATGATATTGATTTATATAACAGTATTGTTGGCGATAGACCATCTAGAGTAATTAGTTTTGGTGGGCGAAACAATTTTATTCCTTCAGAGGCTCCTAATGGAGATGAGCATGATGATGTTTACCAAATAAAAAAATCTTATTGGGAAAGCGCTGATGATCCATTTACGAGTAATGCGGATATTATTGATCATCAAAATGCATTAATAGAATACCCAAATAATGTAAGTTTCTCTTTTCATACCAGCATTAATGTTCCTGATGAGCAGCGGCGTTTTTGTATTATTGGAAGTCGAGGTATGGCTGAAGGTGACTTTGGTCGAGGTGGACTTAAGATTACAGATGCGCGTACTGGTGAGTGCTTAGAGGATCATGATTTTAGTGTTTCAAGCGCCCCTGATGCAGTAAATTACCCAGCACATTATGGTGCAGATAAGTTGATGTGCGAGGATATTGCAAGCTTTCTTAGAGGTGACTTAAAATCCCTGCCTGTTGGCCCAAAAGAGGCTATTACTGCAGGTTTGGTTGCTCTGGCAATTGATGAAAGCATGGTTTCAGGACAAGTTGTTGATATGGCTGAGACTTGGAAAGAATTGGACTCATTATATTAAAGGAGCTGGGTTTGATTAAAGGCATAAGTTATCTTTCTTTTGAAAACGGACTGGCAAATACTGAGTCAATAGAATCTGCATTAGCGCAAACAAAAACTTTTGGCTTTGATGCACTAGAGCTTGGTCTATCAACAGACGGCGTTTTAACAACTAACACCACTAAGGCTGAATGTTTAAAGATACGTCAAACTATTAATGATTCAGGGGTTTTTGTAGATAGTTTGGCTACTGGAATAAGTTGGGGGGTCAGTCCAACTAGTAATGATGAGATTACTCGTAAAAAATCAATTAGTCTTCACCAAGATGCACTAAAGGTTGCTGGCAATCTTGGATGTAAGGCATTATTAATAGTCCCGGGTGTAGTTAAAAGCCCAATCTCTTCTGATATTGTTCGTTATGATAGGGCTCTAGATCGGTTAAGGGATGCGGTCAATCAACTTCTGCCAATTGCGGAAGATCTTGATGTTGACTTATGCCTTGAAAACGTATGGAATGGCTTTTTTTATTCGCCTATTGAGCTTAGGGATTTTATTGATTCTTTTGATTCAAATAAATTGGGTGTTTATCTAGACATAGGCAATCTTATTGGTTACCAGCAACATCCACCTCACTGGATTGAGTTACTTAACTCAAGAATAAAAAGAGTTCAAATAAAAGATTTTCAAGAAAATTTTGACTGGACTGGTAGTTTTAGTTTTTGTGATATTGGCGCTGGAGATGTTCCATGGAAGGAGACGATAGCCGCCTTAAATTCGATTAACTACCAAAATACAATAATTGCTGAAATGCTTCCTTGGGATGAGACAATTCTGGCTCGAACATCTGTAGCTATGGATCAATTATTTGACTTTAATTCAAAACCTTAAATTATAAAATTATGATTAAAAAACTTAAAGTCGGGGTAATCGGCCTAGGAAGTATGGGTTCAACACATTTAGATATATATGCACAATTAAGTAATGTCGAAGTGATTGCCATTGCTGACTCAATACAAAGTAGACTTGATGGTTCTAGTAAGGCTGAGGGTAACATTAGTGGTCAAGCTCAAGGGGGTGTTATGAGTATGGATACTAAAAAATACCTTGATGGAATGGACCTGATTAATGATCCAGAAATTGAACTAGTTGATATTTGTGTTGGAACAGATCTTCATTTTATTTTTGTTGAAGCTGCATTAGCGAAAGGCAAACATGTATTAGTAGAAAAGCCACTTGCCAGAACGTATGAAGAGGCTAAAAAAATACTGCAATTAGCGAAAAACTCATCCTCTAATATTATGTCTGCAATGTGTCTTCGTTATTGGCCCGCATGGGTTTGGCTGAAAGAAACTATAGAAAGTGAAGAGTATGGTAAGTGCTTATCTTTAAATTGCAAGCGTCAAACGAGTT
>Ga0209709_10003924_pt1 | contig 12143 bp, 4 predicted proteins | sample ArcticOcean_MG_C_2_FD_187435 | JGI IMG/M metagenome (GOLD analysis project Ga0209709, IMG submission 187435) | Marine microbial communities from western Arctic Ocean - ArcticOcean_MG_CB4_136 (SPAdes) (version 2) | ecosystem: Environmental > Aquatic > Marine > Oceanic | place: Arctic Ocean... | reverse complement strand
CTCCGGTTTCAAACAATACCGAAGAAAATCGATCTGGTCTCGACGCGCGTCAGCAGCTTGCCCGTACAGGTTGTAGAGTACCAACTTGGCCGCCGCTTCCGCCATCTTCGGACCAATCTTCCATACCCGATTGAACATGCCGGCAAACTTCATAATCGCCCGCGATTTTGTGTCGCCAACGTTGGGTAGTGTGGGAGTCTGCGAGCCATTGGGCTCTTCGCGGTTGGCCGACGGTGTCTGAGTTTGAGTTTTTGCGTCTGCCAGCTGCGTTACCGCTAATGCAATGCCACCAGGACCGGCTGGCACATCGCCGGGCACAATCTTCCCCAACACCCGAGCGAGTCGTTCGCGTACAGCGGGCTCGGTCATCGTCGCGAAGCGTAGTAGTGTGTCGTCTTCGTCCTCGTCATCGTCCTCGTCGTGCGCGACACGCGCGCGCTTGGGTGGCGGTGGCGGCACGTCGTCAGTCGTAGCACACGGCGCCACCGGTGGCACCTCGTCGATGCCACCGCCGTAGTAGCGCTCACGACCGCCGCGTTGCAAGAAGGCGGGGCGTTCGGGATGCAGGTAGAGGTAACGACACGCGACGGTCACGAGGTGCTGTCGCACGTGCTTGGCCACGGTACCGTTTGTATTGGATGCAAACTCCGAGACGTATATCGAGCGGTTGGTGTTGTTGTTGCGCAGCCACTGGAGTGAGATCGCGCAGTACTGAGCGAACGCCTGGCTGAGGTCGAGGTTGTCGGTCTCCACCAGCTCCCACAATGAGATGTCGCGGTGGCCCATCATGTAGGCGTCGGGGCCGTGCGCCTGACGCATGGCCGACCGGAAGCTCGCGAGCGCCGTGTTCAGCGCCGCGTAGAAGTCGGCCTTGAATCGGACCACGTACAGATTGTGCGGCTTGGTGAGCGTGTCGAGGCTCAACCGCGAGCCGGGCGCGTTGCCCGCGTGCAGGTCGGTCGCCAGTCGCTGGTGGAAACCCGAGCCGATGTCGAGGAGCCCGGTCATGAGGTCGGCGAGTGTGAGCGTCTCCTTTGGGCGGTCAAGCAGCGTGCGCAGCTCCACTGCCGTCTGGAAGAATGGTGTGCCGTCTTTACCGCTCGAAAGTCGCTCAGCAGTCTCGCGCATCTCTTGATTTACGACGACGAGCGAGCTCGCGAACGACTCTCCCATCGTCGTGGCCTGACCCTCCAGGCTGAGCTGCAGCTTGGACGACCGCACCGCAGCGTCCATGACGTTCTTTACGAGATCCGTCTGGAACGAGAGGGTCCTCTCGACGAGCTGTGTGCGGTACTTGGACAGGTCGCGCTGTGCCGCCTCCATCTCGGCGTCGCCAGACGCGAGCACCTCGCTCACGTCCTCTCCGAGCGCACCGCTCACTTTGCGCGCAAAGATGAGGAAGCGATCGGTGCTCACTGCAATCTGTCGCATACAGTCCTCCCACAGCGCGCCCCGACGGTCGCGCGAGCGCGTCTCCGGGTCGGGATGCAGACCAAAGTACCGCGCGCGGCGCTCCGAGTCGGGCTGCTCGAGGTCGTTCGCCACGGCCTCTTCGTGCTCGAGCCGCTCGAGGGCGTCCAAGTTGGCGAAGCCGTGCCGCATCATGCGGCGAATGCTCGTGAGGGAGAGGTGCTCCTCGGGTAGGTCCTGTCCGGCGATAAATCTACCTTCGCGCGCGTTAGTGGAGGTATACGGCTGCTTCGTTGCTGACGGGCCCACGTACACGTTCGAGAAAGCTCCTTCTACAGACGACGACTGCAGCCACGTCGTGAGGTCGTGGTTTGTTGCCTCTAGATCGCTGTTCTCGTCGTTCTTGCCGTAAATCGACTTGTTCGTCAACGGCAAGGCGGTGTCAACGGCAACGGGATTTGAATTGGGATTGGACAGTGTTCGCTTAAAGTGCGCGAGCCCGGGGGCAACCGGATAGAGCATGGTCTGTCGTGGCGGGCGTCCGTCCTCGCCCTTAACGACGCATGCGTAGGCCGGCCGCGTCACGAACACGGACGCCGTGTCCGTGTCGTTCGCCAGCGCGCGCATCGCGGCGCTCACAGTGGCCGCGCCACTGTGAGCGCCGCGCGAGACCGCAGCAAGCGCGTGCAGCTGGCGCAGCTTGGTCGAACCGATGGTTGCCGCGAGCGAGGGGGACCTTTTATCGGGGTCCCCTTTTTGCTCCTTGAGGTGCTTGATGAGCACCTCGAGCGTCGCGGCCTTGCTCATTGCAGGAGCCAGATCACCGTCAAGCAAAATCTCACCATTCACCGCCACGGGCGCCCAGCGCACCTGCCGTGCTGGCTCGCCACCGTCCGCGTCCCCGTCCGCGTCCTTGAGCAGCGCGTGCGCCATGTCGACCCCTCCCCTGTCGATGTCGTCAAACTCGTTGAGCGTGGCTCCACAGCCGCGCACCGACTCGATGCGCAGCAGGTCACGCAGCGCGGGCTGCATTGGCGGTGCCTTCCGCTGCACGAGCTTGTCGACCATGGAGACCGCGGGCGGCGCGGAGCGCACAAAGTTGTACTCGAGCGGGTCGCCGGCCGCCTTGCTCTCGTGGGGACCATTCAGCGCACAGATGCCGCGCAGCACCACGTAGCGTGCGTACTTGGTCGAATCCGGTTCACCCGGACTCGTCTGTCGTGATCCAAACAGGGTCTTCGTGGCGAGCTTGCGCTGCAAGAGGCGGAAGACGCTTGGTTGAGCCATCTCCGCCGACAGCCCAACGTCTTTAAACAGGGCACTCTCCCATTCGCTCTTGTCCATCGTCTTCCAAAAGGGCGACACGTTGGGTTGGCGCTCCCAGCCTTCGACCATGCCTTGCGTCTCCGCCGCAGTGGTGCGCAACCATGCCACGTGCAGCGCCGCGGCCAACTGTTTTGGTATCACGCCGCCCCCTTCGCCCGGGTCGCAAAAATCGTCGTCCTCTCTCGCGACCGTGCCACCGACCTTGAAGTTGATCGTTTCGGTGATCGCACCGACCTCCTCATTGGTCTCATCGGTCCCACCGGTCTTACGGGCCGCAAAGGCAGCGAGCAGCCCCGTGCCGGCGTCGAGCGTGCGGTCGAGTAGATCGAAAACCTGCGCCTTCTCGACGCGAAGTGACGTCTTGTAGGGCCCGCCAGTCTTGTTGACGAGCGAGTAGAGAGCCACGATCGCCACTCGCGCGGCCATCGCGCTGCCCATCATCAACTCAACCATGGCTTTCACGCCGGTGCCTGGTGTGGCACCGTATTCGCCGTTGAGAGACCCACGGGTCTTCCGGGGCGACGCCGGGGTCGCCGCGGTCGCCGCGGTCGCCGCGGTTTCGTCGATGACGCCGTGGGCGACGAGCGCGTCGAGCACCGGTGCGCGCACCTCGTCGACCTCGAGCAGCCAGCCCACGTACTTTGCGACGGCGAGCCGCTCCGCGTCGACAGTGGCACGATGCTCGCGCAACACCACGCGCATGCTGCTCACCAACCCGAGCGCGCTCGCGCGGCGCACCTCCAGCGGTACGTCGGTGGCGAGGTCGTGCGACTCGTCGGCGCCCACGCCGGCCCACACGGGAATGCATGCCTGATTGAGGTAGGCGTCGTCTGAGTATCCCATCGCGAAGCGCGCGTCGACGGCGCTGCGGCCGGGGTTGACATTGGTGCGGTTGGCGCGGATTGCGTCAAGCCTGGTCTTGATTCGCAACAGATTGGTGTGCCCCGAGGCCGCGTCGGCCGTCATGGTACCAGAGAGCTCGCACAGCAGCGACTCGACCATCGAGCCGTGTGTTGCCGTCTCGTGTGGTCGGTTGAGTCGTTTGCGCACGTTCTCCATGGCGCAATGACACACTGCACACTGAACGTGGTTCTATGCTCAGGACGCGCCGCGTATGCCTTATCCGTAGGGAAGAATACGTCACTCGTTTAGGCATTGTATGCAGTTCCGCGCCGCTATCTCGACATTAAGTCGTGGCTTACCTACACTATCGGGTGATGGCGCGCGACCCGCTCGTTCCGCGCGACGTGCAACGCGCGTCCTCGGCGTGGGGCGACAAGGTGCTCCAAGGGCACGACCCCGCAGGTGTGAAGTCCAACGAGGGCTTCGGTGGTGTCTTGAGATACGACACGCAAGACGCGCAAGGCAACGGGACCACGGCCCGGACCCTTTTGCGGGACCCGCCCATGCCACCAAAAGGTGAGAAAAGGTTTAAACAATTTTACCCGACGGCACCGGGGCCGGTTGACGAGAGGCCGATCAACGACGCCGTGGGCCTGGAGGGTCAGCAGATGACAGTCATCGAGGTCGTAAAACACGATGGAAAATACCATCTGCTGCTCGACGGGCACCGGCAGCCAGACCAAACAAACGGCAAGTACTGGCTGCCTCGGTTTCGTTTGCAAAAGGGAGGAGAGAGAGAGGAGGACGATGAGGGCACCGTAGCACCGTGCGCCATCGGTGTGCGACTCGAGGACGGCGAGTTCATGCCCATCTCCGCACACCTGATCGTTAAGCAACGGCTTGTCGACAAGGACAACGTGCTCGTCGACGAGGTAGTCTCCCGCACACCGCTGCAGCCGTACAGCGTCAACGACCTCGGCGTCACCGTGCTCGCGGCGCCGTACCCAGCAACCTTCACGCGCGTACCGACGGTCTCGATACTCGACAACGAGGTTAAGCGTCGCTCCGAGTTTAAGGCGTACTTCGATACGAATGGGGCCATATTTGAGGGGTTGAAATTAGCACTAAGCGCCTTTCAACCCAAAGGTACATCGCGTGGCACCATCGAGAAAGAACTTTTCAAGGAACTGGCTAAGGAATGGTTCCAGACCAGCGGCGTCACCACCAATTATTGGAGAGTGGTGTCGAAACTCCTCGTCGGAAGAAAAGTCTACGACTACTTCCTACCGCCGCCCACCGCGGAGACGAACACCGACGGTCGATGGGTACACATTCCAATCGACGAGTTTGTTCTGGTCATGGAGCGCATCACTGCGTCTATCGATGAAAGACTCCTTCCGGCCGAGATGCGCACACGAGGCATGGACGTCGAAGCGGTCGTGCTGGAGTGGTTGCTCTACGGAGAGGAAAAGCTGGGGGAGCTGAGTGGTCAACAGTTCGACCAGAGCGGCATCGACGCGGCGCGCGCGGTGCGGACCCGGTGCGAATTCACCTACACCGTCGAGATCGTCGACGAAGGTCGTGACCAGCCCACTCGATTCATTATAAACCCGTTGCGCGTCAACGCGGTCCATGCGGGCTGGCTGATGTGCGGCTACGCGGCCACCAGAAAGCGACTCAAAAAGGCAATCGACAAGTTCAAAAACACGGTCGAGGAGGCAGACGACGATGGGATCAGCCGTTGGGAGTGGGATCAGACCAACAACGCTGCAAGTATCGCAAATAGTCGCCGATGGGACGCGCTGCGTCCAAACGACGCAAAAACTGCCAACGGCGGTTGGAACGTGAAAGGCTCGCTGTTGTTTGACTTGGACCGGGCGGAGAAGCAGCTCTCTCGGTTGCTGGGGGAATCCCCAACGCCTCAGAACCCCGAGGTTCTAGAGAACCTCACCGATGCCGATGCCGATGCCGTCGCCCCCGCCGATGCCGATGCCGATGCCGATGCCGTCGCCCCCGCCGTCGAGTTCACCGGTGACGACTACGCGAAATACTATGAAGAGCAAGGCAGGCTGTATCAGTCCATCGTCGGTAGCGACACGAAAACGAAACCGAGCTACGCGGTGCTCCGGCGCTTCCGCGACATCCACGCGCCGCTGGTGTCGGCCGAGGCGCGCGTCGAGTGGAATCTGCTCGCGTTCACTGAGGTCAAAGTGCTCAACAAAAAGCCGCCGATCAAACCAGAGCTGGTGCGACGGCTGCCGCAGTACGTGCGCGCCACGACGGGCGGTCCGTCGGTCGTGGCGGTGGTTCCTGCGCCACAGGGTGACGCGCTCGACCGCTTGATCGACGCAAAGAGCGCCGTGGCCGCGGCGCGCGTCGCCATGCGCACCGCCGCGGTCGTCTGGCCGCGCATGCAGTTCGTCGCCGAGACGAATGAATTTGCCTTTCACTTCTTCGAGCTGCGCGCACGGCGGGACGACGCTGGCGGCGACGCCGGCATCGACGCCGACTCTGCCGTCTCCGCCGTCGGCACCGAGCTGCAGTTGCACTCGGGTGCAATGAGTGCGCAGACGGCGGCCGACGCGACGCGCGCGGACGCGACGCCTTGCGCCGACGAGTGGCAGATTGGGTTCGCCACTGGCGACGACCCCGGTGGCGACGCTGGCGTGCTGCGTGCGCTCGGGCTGCCGGTCTCGCTGCCAGCGCTCGCCGCGCTGCACGCCTTCTGCGGGGCTGTCGTCTTCCGCGCCATCCGCGCCGGTGCCGACGCCACTGTCGCCAACCACATGCAGAGCCTCGTCTCGAGGGCACAGGCCGACGCGCTCGCGTGTGCAGACGTCGTGCGCCTCGCGTACGGCACCACGGGCCGACGGGCCACGCTGCTCGACCGGCGAGACATCTTCTTCTCGTGCTTCCCGAGCGCGCCCACCGTGCGCGCGGCGCTCGCGCACCTTCCGTGCTGGGACGTGGTGCAATCCGCGCGTGCGGCCAGACCGACGGCGAGACCGACGGCGTCCGTGGAGGCCACTCTGCACGCGTGGCCGCCTTCGTACCAGCGCCAAGCGGACGAGTTTGCCGCGGCCATGCTGCGGCTCGGGCGCGCGCTGCGGCTCCACCCGTTGCGCATGCACGACCTCGCGGTGCAGTCGCTTTGGATCAACGACAACCGGTTCGTAGACGAGGTCGCGCTGGGCGCGCAGCTCCCGGGGATGCAGATGGGGCTGCTGGCACAGTTTGACGCGGCCGTCCAGTGCTTCCTGCGCCTGCGCGCGTGCGTCGTCGCCTCGCGGGCCCCGACGGCCGCGACGGTCGTGACGGCCACGACGCCGGTGGAGCTCGCGTTGCTCGGCCAGGTGGCCTGCTGGCACCCTGTGGCGCTGCAGGGCGCCGCGGTGCAGCTCGGACCGGCGCGCACGGCCTTGGACGACGCCGCCGCGCACGCGCACGCGCCGGCACCACGCGAATTCAACCCAGCGTCGCTGGCCACCATGCGCGTCGATCTGCTGGCCGACGACCCGACACCGGTCTCCGTCGATGCCATCAGCGAGCTGGTCTCGAGGATGACTCTGGCGGAGGACAGCGCGCGCTACCACGTGCCGCCCCGCGGCACTGGCGAGGCGCTGCCTGGCGACCTTTCGCACGCGCCGCGTCTGCGCGAGACGGCGGTCTTTGCCGATGCAGTTCGCAAGGCGCGCTGGAGCTACCACGAGGCGTGCTGGCGCTGCGCCGTCGTATCCACGGAGGCACGCGAGATGTCGGTTGGCGCGGTCGACATCCAAGCCGTCGGCGTGCAGGTAAAGGGGCGCTCGCGGCACCCATACCTTGTCGACCGCGGACCGGGTGTCATCCGCGTGCACCTGGCAGCGCTGCCGGCCCTTTCGATTGGAGGGGATGCACCGTTCGCGCTGCCCGAGACGGTGCTCGAGCTGCTGGACGCACTGCGTGCCTACGCACAAGCCCAACAGCGGCCGCTCGCCGGTGTGCTCAACGACCGGTTGCGGGCCATGTTGTGGAACGTGGACCGGTTCGTGCAGGCCATCTCCGTCGCCATGTGCACGACGCGCGGCGTCACCGCTGCGGTTCCGCTCTTTCTGCGCCTCGACGAGGCGGAGGCGCGCGTGAACGACACAGAGGCGCGCAGCCGCGTCCAGTCGCTCGTAATCGCACAGGCGGTCATGCACACCGCCTTCCTCAGCGTGCCGGTGGTCAGTGTGGTCGGTATCACGGAGAATCAATACGATGAATGGACGGCACCGCTTACCGATCTACACACGGTGATGCCGCTTCGGGAAGTCTGTGCGGTATTGGTAGCGTTGGCAGCAAACTACGACTAGGCGGTTCCTGCTGACCGCCGACCGCCGACCGCTGACCGCTGACCCAGCGCGATAAACCGACAGCGCCACGGTACTTGTAGAGTGTGGTAACTGTAACTGTAACTGTAGAGCGTACTCATGTCATCGTACCGACCAGAAAACAAACCTTGTGCGCGCACCGGTCCCGGTACCGGTCCCGTCGACGTCAGCACGGTCCTCTTCGGCGACCTGAAGCTGCAGCTGCATCTAGGAGCCGACGTGGAGGCCAAGCGCAAGGAGCGGTTTCCCGACACGGGCGCGTTGGCTACGTGGTGGGGCCTTCCCGCCAAGCGCGTGCGCGCGCTGCTTGACTCGTCGTCCGACATCGACCTGGACCTGCGCGACCCGAGGCTCGCGGAGACGATGCGCGAGCTGCTTGCGACCATCGTTCCACACGAACAGGTGCAGTCGGACACCGAGCCGGCCATCGACGACGCGACGATCAAGCAGATGGTCGAGACGGTGCGCAACGTTGGACCGGACCAGGCACGCGCGCTCGACGACGTGATGAGGCTCTTTGAGCTCAGTGGCATGACCGCACGCACCAGCCCAGTCAGCCCGGTCAGCCCAGTCACGGCACCACCCGACCGTCACCGGCGGCTGCGCTCGGGGCTCGCGCTCAAGCCCCATCCGTCCGTCGCCGAGCGGAGCGAGCTCGCGGAGCTATCGCGTCGTAGCGCGGTGCTCTCGGCCGCCATTGCTGATGCGCTGCCCGACCTGAAGGCGACGCTGGGCTTCCTGCTGGAACCCGATGTGCCAATCTCGGTGCAGATCATGGCCATCGGCGACCCGGTGCTTGCGTGCGCCAACGCGTACCGCACGAAGCCGCTCACGGTAACCGACGCGGCCCTCACCGCCGGCACCGACGTGGCCGACGAGGTCGCCTTCCTTGGGCTCGAGCTGGCGTCTGCGCACCGCGGCGCCCAGCTCGTCGCCGAGTTCACCAACTACGAGTGCTACCCGTGCCCGGAGGGCGAGACGCAGTCGCTGCTCGGAGAGAGCAGCGCAACGACCAGCGACGACGAGGCAATGGCGCTGGACCTGCTCGTTCTGGCAGGGGTCGAGAGCGACGAGCCGGCCGGTGTGCCAGATGGGCTGCCCGTTGTCCGCACATTAGCCGACCGATCGGCAAACACACAGCGGTTGCCATTGCGGTTGCCCGGACCGTCACTCGAGCGCCGCGATTCGGGTGACACTGTGACAACCATCGGTGCGCGCGCGTACGACACAGACAATGTGCTTTCATTCGCAGTGATCACCAATCGCGACGAAAATGGGCACGTCGCTGACCCCAAGAAGCAAAGCTACGTTCCCCGACGCCTGCGTAAAGCCTTGAGCGACTCCTTTGCGATTGCAGTCGGTGTGCTCAAACGCGAGTTTCCAGCGAAGAGCGGCTTTGTGGACGAATTGGCGAACCTGCGCACGCCGTGGCCCGTTGGCAGCGCGGGTCAGAAACTATTCATGGCAGAGTACGTGCAGCGACAAATCGAGGGTGACGAACTGCCACGCCAGATCATCGCCAAGACGGTCGCACGTGCCATGATTCGGCACGAGCGATCCAACAAGACCGGTGGTGTGCCATCGACGGAAGACCCAGAGGTGCGCGCCGCCAACGCTGTGCAGCGCCTCTCGGAGAGCGTCCTGTCGGCTGACATCTCTCGTCAGGTGCCACCCGAAGACGAGACGATGATAGAGCGCAACCAAGAGCGGTGGGCCGCCGTGATCGAGTATATCGAGGCGTGCATCGAGTGTACAAGCACGACGTGGTTTGGAAAATCGCTGACCGCGAGACGAACGTGGACCGAGATCCTGAAGCGCATGGCCAACGAGAGCGATGGCAGCGACGAGGCGTGGCTACGTCGCAAAAACCCCGCCGGGACATCGTCGGTACGTGGAAGCCCAGCGCGCGTGAGTGCCATCTTGGGAACGCTTCGAGAGTCGCGCGTGTCAGACGCGGACGTGGAGACCAATAGACCACCCCCAAACCGAAACCGCATGCGGGCTGCGGTCTCACCGGCGCGGACGACGGAGGCAGAGGCAGAGGTAGAGGCAGAGGTGGCCACGGGTCGCGCGCGAGCGGACCGCGGTGCCATTGCAGCCGGCGTCGCCATTTCGCGCGGCGAGACCGTGGCAGCGGTGTTGGGTGGAGACGAGTCGGAGGACGACGACGCCGACGGCGGAGGCGACGGTGGAGGCGGTGGAGGCGGTGGAGGCGGCGGAGGTGGCGGAGGCGGCGGAGGCGGTGGCGGAGGCGGCGGAGGCGGCGGAGGCGGCGGAGATGGCGGAGATGGCAAAATGTGTGACGGTGAGCCCGAGCCGACAGCTAAAGCCAATGCAGGCTACACATGGCTATGCATCAAAGGGCGCGGCTGGCAACAAAAGCCTGATCTCCAGAGCTACGACCAATTCGTGAAGAGCTTAGATGACGCGAGCAAGATGTTCAAGGTGTTCATTGCAGCCGGCGCAGCCGGCGCATCTAAAGCAACGTGGGGTATCTACTCAAAGTTCACGAGAACAACCACCACCCCACCATCGACGATGGCATTTTACCTAGACCGAATCGGCTTTCCCGGCCTGGCATGGTTTGAGGTTAGCAGTTCTCACAGCCACTAACGCATCCACTAACGTCCAGTTTCTCACCAATTGTCCCACGACCCATGTGTTTGAGCAGGCGGAAAAAAACCAAAGGTTGTACTTACAACAGACAAAAATATCGTATTCAACAGGCCTCCCCGCAATGTTTTCTTCGTTCTATGAAGGGTGGGTCAGAATCTGTGGTGGCAGCCAACTTCGTGCTACAAAGATCGAACTTGCTGTAATCGCTTTTGTAATATCTGCTGTCATCTACAACGTCCCGAAAGCGTACCGTGCGCTACGGGCGCGTGTGAAGAAGGTCTTCCCCCCTGGCGGACGATGGCATTTTACCTAGACCGAATCGGCTTTCCCGGCCTGGCATGGTTTGAGGTTAGCAGTTCTCACAGCCACTAACGCATCCACTAACGTCCAGTTTCTCACCAATTGTCCCACGACCCATGTGTTTGAGCAGGCGGAAAAAAACCAAAGGTTGTACTTACAACAGACAAAAATATCGTATTCAACAGGCCTCCCCGCAATGTTTTCTTCGTTCTATGAAGGGTGGGTCAGAATCTGTGGTGGCAGCCAACTTCGTGCTACAAAGATCGAACTTGCTGTAATCGCTTTTGTAATATCTGCTGTCATCTACAACGTCCCGAAAGCGTACCGTGCGCTACGGGCGCGTGTGAAGAAGGTCTTCCCCCCGATTGGGCTGACTTGAGGGAGGCGGGGCGGGGCGGGGCGGGGCGGGGCGGGGCGGGGGCAGGGCTCCGCCCCGCCCAACCGACCACTGACTTGGGCGGAGCCCAAGTCGCGCTGCCGCTAAGGTTGTTTGGTTGTTGACTTGGGCGTTGGCCCAAGTCGGTTTGGTTCGGTGGTGTGTAGAGAGAGAGAGAGAGACAGAGACAGAGAGAGAGAGCGAGAGCGAGCGAGCGAGCGAGCGAGCGAGAGCGAGAAAAAGACACAGTCGTCATTTCCTAGTCCCAACCCGCTAGACATGGACTCGTCGCCGGCCGTGCCCACCGTCGACGCGAGGTCGCGCCCCCCACCACTGCCGCGAGGCGTTTGCTTTGCGCGCTGCATGGGCGGCGACAACCCGACACTGGCCGACACCGTCGTGAAAAACGTTCTCGGTGCTTGTCGCAATGTTGACAATTCTTGCAAACTGATGACGATGACGAACGACAGCTCCGGCAATTCGATCGTGCGCGTTCGAGCGGGCGACGTGCACTCGGTCGCGAGCCTGCAGCGCGCACTCTGCGATGCGCTGCCTCTGAGCGAAACAACTGTGAGCGAGTCGTGGCTCGACGGTGCGCTCGAGGCGGAGGTCAAAATCTTTACAGTTGGCAAAGAACGGGAACTTGCTCGGTCGAAAATTACAAAATCTAGACTGATGAGCTACTCGCTGCTCATCGCATGGGCGTGTTTGCTCATCGGCCTCGGTGAGTGGGCAGCGGCTGTGCGCGCAGCACGTGCGCGACTTCTACAAACTAAAGATGAATTGTAGGGACTTGGGCTCCGCCCAAGTCAGCCCCCAAACCGGGCGGGGCGGGCGGGGCGGGCGGGGCGGGCGGGGCTCCGCCCCGCCCAACACCCAAACCCCGACTGACTTGGGCGGAGCGGGCGGGGCTCCGCCCC
>Ga0209709_10003923_pt1 | contig 12152 bp, 18 predicted proteins | sample ArcticOcean_MG_C_2_FD_187435 | JGI IMG/M metagenome (GOLD analysis project Ga0209709, IMG submission 187435) | Marine microbial communities from western Arctic Ocean - ArcticOcean_MG_CB4_136 (SPAdes) (version 2) | ecosystem: Environmental > Aquatic > Marine > Oceanic | place: Arctic Ocean... | reverse complement strand
TTCACTATATGTAAATAATCTGGTATGTAATAGACAACTTGAACTGTAGCAACTGTCCATTTGTTTAGAATGTAAGCCAAAACTATTCCTTTCCGGTTGAACCAAATCCTCCACCTCTATCGGTTTTTTGTTCTGGACGAACATCAGTTTGAAATATCATATACGATAGTTCATTAACAAGTTCAGCTTGACATATACGAATTCCATCAAATACAAATTGTTGGTATCCACTTATGTTGTGAACCATCATGAAAACTGGTTCAACATAATCATAATCTATAATGCCCACATTGTTTGCAAGTGTCAATCCTTGTTTGAGAGTAAGACTTGACCGTGGATATAAACGAATTGAACATCCTTTTGGAATATCAAAAATTAATCCTGTAGGAATTAATGCTCTTTCGCGAGGATTAATTTGAATTTTTCCATCTACTACTTTTCTGTTTCTCTTGTCCAACTGTTCATTAGAATTCATATATATATTTACTTCTGAACTCTCAGGTAAAAATGAACATAAGTCAAAACAAGCAGAACCTTCTGTAGCACGAATAGGCTTTTTTACTGCTGGATTTGTTTTGTAAAAATGTAAATCACTCGTCATTCTCGACATCAGCTTCCTTCTTATTTCCTATATTATATTTTGGTGTCAACTCCCATTCTTCCTTCTCTTTGAAAGAAAGAATCTTTAATTGACTCAATGGAACTGTAGGTTCTGCTGATTTTTCTGCTTTCACTAGAGAAATTAATTCCCATTCAGAAAGTAAATTAGCTATCGTATTTCTACGGGCTTCATCGTTCTCTGAAAAATTGGATGTCTTTCCGTCTAGAGCAAAAAGTTCTTTAAAATGTACTATGTAATATTTTCCTTGCTTGTGGAGAATATGACAAGATTGAAATAATGTTTTTTCTTTGCGTGATGCAATGCCGATTCTTGTGAGGGTTTCTCTTACTTTGAGAAAATCATCGGGTTCTTTTAATGTAACTTCAATCATCGATTGGATGATATTTTCACTCATTTTGTTCCTTTCAAACCACCTAATTCAATATTTTGTCGAATAATGTCTAATTGCGAGTCGTCAAGCAACGTAGAATAATCTCTTGCTTTTGTATAACTGCAATTATAATATTTCTTGATTATTTCAAGAATATCATTATTTTCGCGTTTAATCCATTTACTCCATCTCTTTTTGGGTCTAATAGTATTTAGTAAAAAGTCAAATTGAAGTTTTGGATCTAGGTGGTTCTGAACATTCATTTCATTAGCATACAGAGCCGTATCGTGATTAAAACTCAAACCACGATTTATGATAAAAGAGGTATACTCCTTTTCCACATTTGGTGTTTCATCAATCAAGTTTTTCTTACCATGATTGATTTGATTTATGAAGTCAAATGGGCTCATACAAACTCACATTCCGCCATCAATTCTATCAGACAAGCAACCAAGTTAATCTCTTGGTCTGCTACGAAAGCGGATTTGTACTGGTAACTAGCAATAATCAATACTGCTTGTGGTATGGATGATTTTTCTAATACTTCATATAGTTTATCATAGATTTTACGATAAACAGTAGCAGGGTCATTGTCAACATTAGTAGCAACCCATTTTCTCATGTTCTGGAAATTCTTTTCTCTCAAAGATGAAATTAATTGATCTAAATTCAATTCACCAATATTTGCCAGAATACCAGAATCAATATTTCCAGAGGATGAATATCTTTGAAGTTCGTTGATTACTCTACGAAAGTCAGGAAAGTGTTTGTTGATAAGTTCTGCTATAACTCTCTTGTCGTGAACCACATTCTCAGAGTTGAGAATATGTTCGCATCTTTCCATAAACTTAGATGCTATCTCTGGTTTTTCATCTTTGGATAGAACAAAATCGACAACCGCACATCGGGAATGTATCGGTTCAATAATACGATTTTTGTAATTACAAGTGAAGATGAAGGAACAATTATCAGCAAACCTTTCAATGAATCCTCTCATTGCTGGTTGAACAGAATCGGGATTTGAGTAGTCTGCTTCATCGATGATAACAACTTTTCTTGAACTACCAGATAAAGATATGGTAGAACAAAATTGTGTCATTTTAGTTCTAAGGGTATCAATCATTCTACCCTCATCAGAACCATTGATGATTATATAATCGGAGTTGGTTTCTTCACATAACGCTCTGGCAACAGTTGTCTTACCAACTCCCGCAGAACCAGATAATAATAAATTAGGAACTTTTCCGTCTTTAGTCAAATCAGATAGTGTTCCCTTGATACTATCCGATAGAATACATTCTGAGATTGTAGGAGGCCGGTATTTTTCGACCCACAATAGAGAATCTTTTGCCATAATATTTTACTTTCATAATATAAATTAAATTCAAATTACTCATCATAGGATGAGTTTGCTTCAAGAGCAATCCAGTAGTTTAGAGTATCGGATTGACGTTTAAAGTGGGATATTCGTTTAGAAGAAAGGCGAACATCATAAGTGCCTTCCATTATTTTACTGAGATTTTCCAGTTTGAATATCATACGGAAAGTCTTATCAGTAGAACCAACAACAGTTGAAAATGAATCTGATGTCACGTTTGCAGTATCAGATACAAGAATATAAATTTCTTTTCCATCGCCTTGAACAACAACTTCTGGTAGACCAAGAGTGTTAGCAGCATTGATAGTCTTTTTAAAAATTTCTTCAGACAACTCAAAAGAAACTTCCGCATCTGGAAAGTCAATTTCTTTCTCAGGTGGAGTCTGAAACATTGAACTACTACCACAATAATGATATGTCGATTCATGACTACCATCTTTTATGGATACACTACTTTCCGAAAAAACTAGTTCGGGGTCTTTGAATAAAGAAAGAGTTCCAAGAAAACGATTCAATTCGTAAATCGGAAACGTCTTAGGAAAATCTTCTCCGATTTCAACAGAGGCTAGAATTGTGTTTAGAGGGGATACAGTTCTGAGAGTGCTACCCTCACGAAATTCTAAACTTTGATTGATGTTAGCATAGTTCTTTAGGAACGATACTGTGCTTTCACTTAACTTCATTGTGTTCTCCTTGAGATTCACGGTTGTAATAATTATCATGTAAGTATAACATAATAATAACATAATGTGCGACTTTTGTCAAGTCGTTTCTATTAAATCCACCCTTCTTACCATAACGTTGAGCGTACTTAATTATATTTCCGATACAGAACCCTTCTCCGTGTCCCGAATCAGCAATAAATTCTGTTGATTGTATTTTGTTTTGAGCGTAATGTGAAGTATAGGTTTTATCAATTGAATCCCAAATTTCACTTAAATACTTACCCTCATCGAAAACATAATCAATTTCATTTTCGTTTCTTCTTTGAATTTGTTTTTTTTCTTCGTTTTCCATGATTACTCACTTTTGCGGGGTCTGCTCCATGTGATGCAAATTCTAGATTTGCGAGACTTGCCATTGAACCAGTAAAGACGTATGAACCCATATGTCCTAACTCCATCCACGGACAAAGAAATATTTGATATCCCATTTTTCTAGCAAATTGACAAAAGAAATAATCTTCTGAAAGATATCGGTCACTGCCACCTGACACACTACCAAGATATGCTTCTGAATCAATTACAGTATCAAAGTAAGCATGAATATTTCTATCACCCTTGAAATGTTCAGAGCGATTGTGATCTGGTTTGTAACTAAATTGTGGAAACGCGTCTTTGAAATCCAAGAATACTTGTTTCTTAATCATCATGAACCCTGTTCCGATTTCTAATGTATCAACAGGTTCAGATATTTGTATCTTGTGTGTGTTTTCTACTGGATTGAAAACATAATCTCCTGTATATTTTTCCAATACATTTGGGTCTTCATCTGCTAATCCAGAATCAACAGCGTTCCGAACTTTTTCCCAAGCAATACATTTTTTAGGATAAGGTCCGCCGATAATATCTTTATCAAGAGCAGCTAGTGTCAATACGTCATTCGGGTCAAAGTGTATGTCAGCATCGATAAACATCAAATGAGTATAATGACTTCTCATAAACTCATCAACCAAATAGTTTCTTGCTCGTGGAATCAATGACTCGTTGAAAAGATAGAAGAACTTCAAATCCATTCCATACTTTGTTGCTACCGTAGCAAGGTCAGCACATGCTTTAGAATACATTCCAGAACACATTCCACCATACATCGGCGTACAAACCATTATTTTATTTTCTCGCAATTCCTCGACAGGTAATTTAACTTCCATTATTCTCCATTATAATTCACTAGATATGATAATAGGATGTTGATCGATTGACCAACACCCTATGTTATATATTACGAATAATCTTCGACTTCTTCAGTTGATTCTTCATCCAAAAGTCTGTGAGCTTCTTCAGATTCAGATTCTTCCAGAGTAACAGTTTCATCCAACTTGGAATACAAATCCATGAAGGTGTCTTTAGTTTGGTCATCGAAACGAGCAACACACATTGAGATTGATTTCATTCTATTTTTGAAGATTGAAAAAGCATTTACAATATGAACCAACCGGCGGGTAGAAATAATTTCATCAACTCCACCATCATAGAAGGTTTTACGAATCAAGTCTGCCCAATCAACCAATTTCTTAGCATATTCTTCATCGGGACATCCAAGAGATTCCATCAACTTGTTTATGATGTTTTTCTCGGTTGCTATGGTAGGATATTCTTGTTCTAACGTGATTGGAAATCTCTCAAGAAATGCTTCGTTGAGAATGTTGGTTCCGATAAATCGACCATCTTCTGAACCTTTACCTTTAGTGTTAGCAGTTGCCATAACTGTGAAACCAGCTTTGGGGCGAATCACTCGACCTTCTTTTTTGATAAGAAGTGGATTGCCTTCCAGAACAGGTTGAAGACACATAATTTTGTTTGATGCTAAATCGACTTCATCCAGAAGAAGAGTAGCACCACGTTCCATTGCTATAGTAACTGGCCCGTCTTGCCAAACTGTTCGACCATCAATTAGAGCGTAATGACCAATCAAATCATCTTCATCAGTTTCAATAGTAATGTTGACTCTGAGAAGTTCTTGTTTTAGTTCTGCGTGGATTTGTTCAATCATCATGGTTTTGCCGTTTCCAGACAAACCAGTAATAAAGATAGGATAAAAACTACCAGCTTTTTTGATAGTTTTCACATCATTGTAATGACCAAATTTTACATATCCACCAACTTTATCGGGAACATAAGATTCGGTATTTTTAGGAAATTCAATAACGTTTGATACCATTTCTGGTGTTTCTCTTTTTTCTGGTTTAGCAAAAGCTACTATACTTTTTGAACTAGACTTGGTTACACTTGGAATAGTTGTAACTTCAATATCCAAATTTCCATCTAAATTGGGAAGTTTATACATACCCCGATTAACTGTAAAGGGTGAACGCGTAAACCAACTTGGCAAACCCAAATTGTGATTACTAGTCACATCTTGAACTTGTTTTTTAGAAATGACCGACTCTTCTCCGTATAGAGATTGAGCACATTTCACAAATTTTATTTTTGCTGGGGACAGTTTAATTTTTTTCATAACAAATAATCTCCGTGTGGGAGGGTTTCACAATAAGAGAAAAGTCATCTTTTCTCATTCCATAACTATATTATATCAAATCATCTACTCTTTGTCAAGTTTTTTCTTCACTTCAAGCGACTTTTTTGATAAATGCATTGAGTAACATACGATTCTGTAATTTACCGCTGGTGTTCTTTTTCAATGCTCTTCGGATTTGTGCTTTAGTCGAACCGACTTCAACAGCATCCATGTGGTCTACTTCATCAATTTCAAGACCTTTTGTATTGATAATGTAGAGTTCATCATAAGAAGTTTTTGTTTCAATCAAAAACTTTTCTTTACGAAACTTAGTAATTTCTTCATCTCTTGGATATCTTTCCATTATATAAGACATATTTCCAGCAGTTCTTCTACCAGAACCAGAAGTCAGGAAAAATCCAAGAAGATTTATTCCTAATTGTTTTTTGAGAGCTAAAAGGAAAATTGAAGTGGTATCCATTAATTTTCCACTTTCTCTATTAGGATAAATTCTTGTTCTGGTTACAGGGTCATCAATATGTAAATTTTTTCGATCTATATGTTGTGTGCAACCATCGTCACCAAGAAACTCATTGGAACGATTACTTTGACCATCGGTTAGAAATACGACATTAACGATTTGAGCTTTTGTCTTTGTCTTGAATTCTTCTACAATCGTTTTAGCACAAAGAATTGTTGCATCCAACGGAGTTCCACTTAGAGAAAAGTTGTTTGGAGCTCCAAAGTAAGGGTTGTCTCTATAACCATAATAATTTGCAAACGTGTCACCAACCAACAATATGTTTCTATATGCTTCTGTCAATTCTCGACCTTTCATTTTAGAAGAAAATAATGTCATCAAACGTAAGTGCTGACTGATTATCAAATCATTTTTCTTGTAGTTTGATATTTTCTTTCCAGCAGAAGTTTCATCATAACCAGAATCGCGGTTTCGTGACCAATGATGATTATTTCTATCATCATCACAATTATAATCTCGGTAATGGTCAGTAAAAGCATACACTTCAAAAGGAATCTGAACTTTCTGACAAAACATAGTCAAGTTTATCAACTGCTCAATGGTGTCTTTCATATATCCGTGCATCGAACCAGACCAATCTATGAACATCACCATACCATGATTCTTACCTTCTGGCAAGTTTGTGATTTGACGAAAAATATTATCACTATACTTGTAAGCGTGAATCTTATTCATATCAAGAGTGCCTCTTTTAGAAGTATATGCTCTACGATGAATATCAGCAGCTTTCTTCATTTCAAACTCTTTGACCATGTAACTAATCATTTTACCATTGTTCTTTTTGAACGTTTTCAACATTTCGTTTCCAGTATCTACAGCACCTTCATTTTTATTGTAATAATTGTTCAATTCTTCGTGAATAACTTTATGGTCAACAACAATTGAAGATGTATTGATTTTAGGAAAAGTCAAATACTTAGGAACACTAACATTATCGCTCATGTCTGATAATTCTTTTTCATTTTCTCTAAAAGCTTCATCAGTCATTGAAGTTGGTTCGTTATTATCATTAGAACCACCAGCAAAATCTTCTCTGTTATCACTGAATGGATCACTTTTTCCACCTTCAAAATTATTTGAAGAGGTTTCCGAACCATCTTTTTCTTCATCAGAATCTTCGTTTGACTTAGAAGAAGGTTTGGTTTTATTTTCTTCTGATTTTTCAGAGTCATCATCCGATTTTTTTTCACCGGAACCAATAGGAGAAGTATTTTCATCTTCTTCATAATCATCGGGGTCATAATCTTCATTCCAATCATCTTCATCATTTTCATCGAAATCGCCGTAACTATTATCGGTTTCAGATTCGTTTTCTTTACACCACTCATAAAGAGCATCGGTAACTTCAACAACATCTTCCCATGTTTCGGTTCTCATAACTTTTTCAACCCACTCTCGCTCTTCATCAGTGAAATCAATCGAATACTGAGTTCCAGCTTTAGTGTAAAGATTAATACGGTCAATCAAACCAAGATCATTAGCGTCAACTCCCATCTTTCGTAATCCGAAAAAATCTTCATCCATCAGTTCGATATAACCGCCCAACATACACTTACGAGCACCAGCAAACTTTCTCTTGATTTTCTTTTCGATACGAGCATCTTCGATAACGTTCAGGAAGGATTTGTAACCTTTACCTTTTTCACTTATGGAAGAATGCCATCCATCAAACGGAGTCCAAAGTGCGTGACCAACTTCGTGGGCACAGAACAGATCATAAACATCTGAACCAGGCTTCCATTTTAGAATAGGTAAGTAGAGAACTCGATTTTTTATATCGAATGCTGCGGTAGGGATTTTCTTGTGTTCAACAGTAATGTTCTCTGCTGCCATCAATTTGGCAAGCATTGATTTCTGTTCAACTAGGTTTGTTTTCATCATAATATAATCTCATAAAAATGGTTATTTTTTAACCTCACTATACTTATATTATACCAAGTCATCGACGCTTTGTCAAGTCTTTTCTTCGCCTGGAGTAACATTTTTGTAATTTGATACCAATTTATCTGTTCCATCTTCCAATCCAGCAGGTTTTTTGGAATAGTCACCTGTTCCATCGTCAAGATGTTCATATCCCGACATTTTGCCCGAATACTTATTTAACATTTCTTTTCTTAAAATCTTTAATGATTTTGACATTCTTTTCCTTTCCTCACTCTTCATGTACTATTATACAGAATGTTGGGACCTTTGTCAAGTCTTTTCTTACTGTTCAGTGGAAAAATCTTTGGTAAGTTTTGTTTTAGGAACATTAGCAGAAATCCATCCTAGAACTTCTTTCTTCACATCTGCTTCGGGAGCAAACGATTTACCTTCTTTTTTGAAGGTCAGGTAGGTAAAATCTGTAACAATTATGTTGCCAGTTTTGGTTTTTACTGGTTTCTTTGTCTTAGGATCGACATAAGGAATGGTATTTTCTCGATTATTCAAAACAACGCGAATACCTCCATTTAGACCTCTTGGAAGTTTTCCCTTGATTACATCGTACATATTTGTTGCCGCGCCTTCGTGCGATAACAACATAATATCTTCTGGAACAACTCTTTCTCTATTACGATTATTGACGATTGCTACAGCATAGTTTGTCAATACCCATGTAAGATGAATATTTTTAGAGTCATATCCTGCTTCTTCTAATTTTGGGATTATTGTTGAAATGTCACTTGCATCTTTCATAGTGATGTCAAACATGATATTCGGTAATCTATCAGAATTAACATCTCTGAGTAGAAGGTCAAGAGACTTATCCTTGATTCCTGCTTTCTTGACAAACTGGTGGATTTTATAAACATCTTTTGAATTTTTCAGATTCAATCCTTGAATTTCTGGATACTTACCTTGAACGTCAGCCAATTTCATCAGTGATTTTTTCCACTCATCAACATCACGAATTTTGAAGAGTTCACCTTGCATGAAGTTCTTAATTACGAAACCTTTTCCACTACCTGCACCTCCGGCCAAGAACACTATCTGCCCATATTTCTTGCCTTGATTGTAGAGGATGAGTTTTTCTTGTAAGTCGATATATTGGGAAAATGTTTTCATATCAATATTTATAATATGTGCATATGGACTAAAAATCTCCGATGTGATTTGATAGAACTTCAAGCTTGTTTTCTGTGAAATAAGCAGGAAGTTTATTTCGATTGCCGATTGGTTCTTCTTCATATTGTTCGATAATTTCACTCATCAAGTGATTCGGAGTGTGTCTTAAATCGATAAGTTCTTGATTTCTTTCAAATCTATGAGAGTGTTCTTTCGGTAAAGAACCATTCATCCAAACTTCAAGATTTTTCTTGGTGATGGGTGTTTGTCTTATTTTATCAACAATAACGTTATCCGATGACAACACGTTTGGGATTCCATCTCCCTTGTCACCTCTCAAAATATGTTCCTTTAGATATTCTTGTGGGTCAACACCATTTAGAAATTTCTTTGTAGCAGGAGAGTATTGGAACACATTGTCGTTCATTTGTAGTTGTATAAAGTCTTTGTCGCTGGAAACAATCAGTGTTTTTTCACCTTCTTTTCTTTTGCTCAAAACTAATGTTCCTATGATATCATCTGCTTCAGCAGTATCAACATGAATTACGCGATAAGGAAAGTTTTCTTTGATTTCTTTTTTGAGTTGATTGAACATTTCAAAAATTTCACCCCAATTCACTGATGAAGCTTCTCTTCCAGATTTCCTCATTGCTTTGTATTGTGGAAAAACCTCTCTTCTCCAAGAGTGTTTACCATCACAACATATAACCAATTCTCCGTATTCATCAAAATGTTCTTTTCGATACTTTTTCAAACTATTCAATGTCATGTGTCGAACAATGTTTATGTCAGTTTTACCATTTTTCATAGACATCGATGCCGATGCAAATAGTATTTGACTCAGATCAATTAATATCATTATTTTTTTCCTTTTTTCAAATTTTTTATTTCAGTATCAATTTCTTTCAATCTACATTCGATTTCGGCATTACTTGAAACATCAAGTTCTCCGCGTACTTCTGACAAACAAAGCATTTCATTCAATAAACTTTTTCGTGTTCTCATGACTTTCTCTTATAAAGTTTTTTAATTATAGTATTATTATAACAATAGAGAGAAGAAAAGTCAAGTCAATCTTGATAACGTTATTCTTTTGGGGGGATTTCATCTTTCACAGAAGATTCACCTAAAACAACAGAAGAATATCCTGTATTGGTAAAAGACTTTTCGCGTAACATAGTCTCAAACACACTAAATAATTTCTTGCATCGGATGTCGTGTAATTCACTTAAACCGACCATAACGTTTGCAAGGTCATCTTCAGTCATTGGTTCTGGATCATCTACCATTTGTTGAGTTATCAGATCTAAATCGTCTTTGGTCTGCCAAACTGTCTGGATAGCTGACTCTAAATCAAATCTATCATAATATTTTGTCATAATTCGCTCTTTTTAATTTAATAATTTATGTAATTTAGTTTCCATAAGTTCTATGAAGGAAATTCTAATCCTTTTTCTTCCATATTAAAATGTAGTCTATCACGAACAAGTTGTAATATGCCATCTTTGTCTTGTTCATATTTGATCTTGTTTCTGATAAACTGGTCTATGTCCCAAGCAAGTAATGCCCAATCCATTCCCTTTGATGCAACATCAAACTCTTCCTTGTCTTCTGGTAAGTTATATTCAAGTATCGCTTTCATTTTGTTATTTCCTGTTCATATTGATAATAATTAACTATCGGCAATCGATCTGGCTTCGGGTGCTTTTTTGTCGAGAGGTTTTTCAGAGACAATTGTTTTTTTCCCTGTTTTAGTATTAGTGGTTTCAGTTTTGACTGTGGACCTTTCAATTTTTTCTTCTTTAGACATTGATTTTTTATCACCATAACCGTCTTTGTACCAACCACCACCTTTGAGATGAAAACTTCCCAAACTCATTATTCTAGTAGATATTTGCCCGCAAAGAGAACATTCTATTGTTTTGGTTGTTGAAGTAATTTTGTCAAACTCTTCGGTTATCTCATCACATACATCACATTTATATTCATATATTGGCATTATTGTTCACTCCACCATTTTCCTATTCTACCACCATGAAGATAAACATCTTCGTGTCCTTTATTAAAAACGTTAGAAATTGTTGCTAAAGCTTGTTGTTTATCATTCGTTCTATAATATTTCTTATCACCAATTATAACTTGATATCTCACAATTTTAGTCCAGTTATTGATGAAAGATAATTTGTTTCCATTTCTCTTTTTGGTTCTAAAATTACCATAACGTGTTTATTGTCTAGAGTAATTTTATCTGTTTTTCCAGCTACGCTCCAAGGCACTAAACCGATTCCCATTTGGCCAGAAGCATTTGGAGCTACGGTTTGGATAGACATAGGTTTTTCTAAAATCAAAAATCCATCGTCGCTTTCTTCCATTCTTGATATTAATTCTTCACCAGTAGTTAGTTTCAATACTTTTACATCATTTGCCATTTTATAATTGTTCCTTTAATGTTGTTACATATTTTGATATTGCATGGTCTAAACCATCCGTTTTGGAAATTAATCCATTGTCATTGTCTGGACCCCAATCCAAATCCTGACTATCTATAAAAAGTCCTGTATGACGATAAGGCCAAGTAGGAGTAAAAGGGATAGGATCGCTACGGCGAACCACCCTCCAATGAGAGGGTTGTCCACCAGACAAAACTTGATCAGAGACTTTTGGGCTTCCGTAAGAGTAAATTTGAACATTTTTACCTCTCTTGTGGAGCCACATTCCTATTATCTGTGCAACAGCTCCACCTAAACTATGACCTGTAACGTGTACTGTATGTTCAAGAGGGTATGTAAGTGTCTGTCCTTGAACAACAGTTCTTCCTGTCTTCATCTCAGTATCTATAATTTGCATTATAGTTACAGCGGCATCTCTAAATCCTTTATGAAGCCGGATTCCTGTACGTGCATCGCTTACCAATCTCACATCAATATCAGAAAGTACATTTGCCTCATTTGCCGTACCTCTAATAACAATTATTGATATTCCATTATCTTGTATTACCTCAAACGCAACCTCATCTTTT
>Ga0209709_10003921_pt1 | contig 12156 bp, 17 predicted proteins | sample ArcticOcean_MG_C_2_FD_187435 | JGI IMG/M metagenome (GOLD analysis project Ga0209709, IMG submission 187435) | Marine microbial communities from western Arctic Ocean - ArcticOcean_MG_CB4_136 (SPAdes) (version 2) | ecosystem: Environmental > Aquatic > Marine > Oceanic | place: Arctic Ocean... | reverse complement strand
AGTTACCAAATATTGTAATTCTAATTAAGACTTTTGTATATTATTTTTAATATAAATATACCCTCCCTTTGCTCCACTTCAAGCTATTATATGTGGAGCATCATGAGGCCAGTATTTAACTTGGTTTACAGAGAAACTCCACTTGCTCCACGTTGTTTTTGAAACTCGTACAGATTATTACAAATATACTAATACTCTACTAATTATATCTTATTATTATAATATTAAAAAAGAAGTGGAGTAGTGGAGCAATGTGGAGCCTACCAGTGTTTAACAGGGTTTGAGTTGCTCCATGTTGTTTTTGGAAGTGGAGCATAGTGGAGTAGTTATTTTTCACCACCCTAATTCTTAACAGTCAGACAACCTCCAAGTAACCCCCACTAATTCTTAACAGAGTCAGACACCCCACCAAGTAAAATCCCACTATCTTGTTAAATCCCCCCGAATCGTGTTATATATTGGGTTCTCATAAAACAACTGTTAAGACAATTTTTGAAGAAAAAACATTTTTTGCAAAAAAGGGAAATGAAAATGGAACTAGAACACCTTATTTTTTCTCAAGGGCCTCAGCGTGTTGCTCCTTTTAGTCACGCAGTAAGAGCAGGTGAATATCTTTTTATCACTGGTCAAATGCCAACATTAAAGAATGATAGTACAAAGCTTGTCGAAGGAGGAATTGAAGAACAAACACGTCAGGTAATGAAAAATTTAATTGATGTTTTAAACGCTGCTGGTTCTTCACTTGAAAAAGTTATATTTGCACGTGTCTACCTAGTAAATTTTCACGACTTTAACAGAATGAACGAAGTTTATTCCAGCTTTTTCAAGTCAGATAAGCTACCCGGTAGAACATGTATTGGGGTTACTGGACTTGCGGTTGGTTCATTAGTTGAAATAGACTTTGTTGCAGCGGTTTAGAAAAAAGTTCTAAGAGGTTCCTAGATTTTTGAAACACGAAAAGAGAGGACTCAAACGGGAATCTCATTGCCGTAGTTGTGAAAGGAAATTTCAAAGACTGTGATAAAAGTCCCGAAAGCTGTAACCCCCCACTAATTCTTCACAGTCAGACACCCTCCAAGTAAAATTCCATTACTAGACTTATACTATTTCTTAAAAATCTTCCAAGTAGAATCTGACCTTTTAGGAAAACAAAACGATTTATGCTAAAATATAGATTCTTATAATCAACGAAAGTAAGTCTAAACTAAATAAGTTAATGCATTTAAGAGATAAATTAATAAATGATATTAGGGATGGGATAGGTTCCACGCAGGTAGACGATAACTCGAACAAGAGTATTCTTGCAAGAGGATGCGACCCAGAAATGGGTAGACGTGCCGTTGAACTATTACCCCCAATATTGGGTAAGCCTGAAATGGTTGCAGTTACAAATGATGATGATTTTATCAGAGAATTACAGAGAAAAAAGTGGTCAGTTGTTCACTTTGCACCAGGAGCATGTAGATATAATGCAACAAAATCTCCTATTCCAGGTAGTAGTGAACATACAAATGGTTGGGGATTTGAACAGTACCGGGAATTAGTACGAAAATATCAAGGTGAGGATATTAAAATTATTGAAACCACAGATGAGAGTCAAATCGTTCCTCTACTTAGGAAAGCATTGGCTGAAAATTAAAAAATCTAAAATAATTTCTAGAAAATCCATTTCTTAAGGAATATAGGATTATAGGGTAGATTCAAAGCCCGCATTACTCTAGCATGTGATTCCCCACTAATTCTTCACAGTCAGACAACTGCCACAATCTTCCCACATTCTTGTAAAACAAACAAAGTTATGGTACTTATTAAGTTCTACTAATTCATCAAAATTTAATTAAATATGCAAAAAGAATCTGTTTGGGATTATCCTAGACCTCCTCGTTTAGAATTTTGTTCCGAAGAAATAGAAATTATCTTTGGAGACATTATAGCCAAAACTGATAATTCTTATAGAGTCCTTGAGACTAGCCACCCACCTACTTTTTATTTACCTAGATTAGCCTTCAAAGAAGATATACTAATTCCTATTCATTCGAAAACACTATGTGAATGGAAAGGAAAAGCAGAATACTTTGATATCAAATCTACTGATGGAAGAATTTCTAAGAAGGCTGCTTGGAGCTATAATTCACCATCAGATGATTTTATTAAAATCAAGGGATATGTTGCCATATATCCAAATTCAGTAGATTCATGTTTGTTAAACAATGAAGAGGTAAAATCTCAAGACGGTGATTTTTATGGTGGCTGGATCACTTCAGATATTATAGGACCATTTAAAGGTGGAGTTGGCTCTTTTGGCTGGTAAAGATAAAGTAAGTATCAAATTTTTAACTGACTACTGATTGATGTTATAAATTAGGCTCTTATAAACCACTTATAAGAAACCAAGTGAAACACCTACTCATCATCCTCATCTCAATACTTCTTCTTTTGAAGAGGAACTAATTTTATATACAACAACTATGTTGACCTCAAGAAGATCTTTTTTTACTATGTGTGGAGCAATTGTTTTACCTGGTGTTTCCTTAGGGAAACTCATCAGAACACCTTGGCAAGGAGAAGGCCCTTTTTATCCTGATAGAATTCCAGGAGACACTGACAACGATCTTGTAAAAAATGGACACTCAACAATCGAGGCAGGTGGGAAGATCTTAAACCTAAGTGGTAGTCTTGTAAATCGGGATTCTAAACCTATTAAAGGAATGACCGCTGAGATCTGGCAGACGGATATGAATGGTGTATATCTACATACAGGCTCATTTGGAAGAAAAATGAGGGATGATCAATTTCAGGGATTTGGCAGGTCCATCACAGACCGGAATGGTCATTTTTTCTTCCGAACGATCATTCCAGTCGAATATCCTGGAAGAACCCCACACATCCACCTGAAGCTTTTGAATGAAAGTGAAAATGTTTTAACGACACAATTATACATACAGGGTCACCCTTTGAATAAAGAAGACTTCCTTTTTAAACAGATGACAAAGGCTGAACAGAAAATAAATTCTATGAAACTCATAAAAAATAATTCAACTGAATATGAGACCTCTGCAATTCTTGTTGTTTGATTTCATGAAAAGCAGTTTTAAAATGCAATGATTCCTTTATTTAGGATTAAATACAAATTTTAAGTTAAAAGGTAAGATGTTATGCAAAGGATTTGAAGATAAGTGCCTAATAAGTGAAGTATTTGATATAATGCAAGACTACAAAAAAATATTAATTTTAATTCTAGGAATAAAATGAAACGGATCTTGATTACAGGAGCAAACAAGGGAATAGGTCTAGCTACTGTTAGAAGATTACTAGACTCATACGATGAAACATTTCTACTACTGGGTTCCAGAGATTTAAAAAAAGGTCAAGAGGCCCTCAATTCATTGGTGGCTAGTCAACCTGGATGGAAAGATCGGCTTGATTTAATTCAAATTGATGTTGGACAAGACGATTCAGTAAAATCTGCTGCTGATGAAGTAACACAAAAATTTGGAGGGACATCAAGTCCTCTTTACGCTATTGTAAACAATGCCGGTATTGGAAATTCCCAATTAGGTTTAAATAAAATCCTTCAGGTCAATACTTATGGTCCAAAAAGAGTATGTGATGCATTTCTCCCTCTATTGGACTCATCCATTGGCAGGGTAGTAAATGTTACCTCTGCTTCGGGTCCAACATACCTTGCTGGTTGCAGTGAGGAAGTAAAAGAAATATTAACAAGTCCTGAGGTTTCCTGGACTGAAATTGAAGCATTTATGTCAGAATGTCTCAAATCTAATTTAGAATCTGAGCAAACTTCGAAACAAGGCTCTGGAATTGATTCTTATGGAATTTCCAAAGCTTGTGCAAATGCATATACTATTTATTTGGCAAGGGAGAATCATAAGCTTACTATAAATGCTTGTACACCTGGGTTCATTGAGACTGATTTAACAAGACCGATGGCTGAGGCTAATCACAAGACACCCTCAGAAATGGGGATGAAATCACCAGAGGAAGGAACATCTGCAAGCATATTTTTGTTAATGGGAAATCCAAGTGGTAGCGGTCAATATTATGGAAGTGATTGTGTTCGAAGTCCATTTGACAAATACAGGTCTCCAGGTGATCCTCCATATACTGGTTAATAGTAAATCAGTTAATTAATTTTAATTATTTCATAAAATTCCCACTAATACTTCACAGTCAGACTCCCTCCAAGTAAATTCCTCAATTATTGTAAAATCCCCTATATTCTGGTACAATTTGGTTTATCTTAAAACAACCAGTTAGTAGGCACCTTATTTTAAGTTCTGGAACAGATCTATACCGCTTGCATCTTTCAAAGGAGAACTAATGAAAAAACATCATGATTACAGTCCATCATTTAAATAACTCCCGTTCCCAGCGGATCCTCTGGATGCTTGAAGAACTGAATTTGGAATACGAGATCATCCATTATGAACGTGACGTGAAGACCCTGCAAGGACCAGCATCCCTTCGAGAGGTTCATCCGTTGGGTAAATCACCTGCCATCACTGATGATGGTAGTGGTGAACAGATCCTTATTGTGGAGAGTGGTGCCATCATTGAGTATCTTATGCAGACCTATGGCAAAAATAGTTCTTTAGTCACCCCAAAGACTGGAAGTAAGGAAGAACGGGATTACCGTTACTGGTTACATTTTTCTGAAGGATCCTTGATGCCACCTTTGCTGTTGCGGTTGATATTTCATCGGGTGAAAAAGGCTCCAGTTCCCTTTTTCGTGAAGCCGATTGCCAAAGCTATCGCCAACAAAGTCCTGTCAGATTTTGTAAATCCAAATGTTCAATGTTTGCTTGATTTCATTGAAGCCAGCCTGGAAGGTAAACAATGGCTTTTAGGGGATAAATTAAGTGGAGCCGATATTCAAATGAGTTATCCTTTGGAAGCAAGCGTAGCCAGTGGTTTAATTGATGACCACTATCCTGACATACAATCCTATGTTGAACGGATTCATCAACAGCCGGCCTATCAGTCCGCACTACTTAAAGGTGGCAAATACGATTATATATGATCGGTAAGCATGCTGAATCAGAATCTCCTACATTGTAGGATTCAACTTAAATTCAATTAGAGGCCTTGCTAGTAGATCAATGTTATCTGAACCTTCCATTGACTCCATAGGGCTGGGCCTCTTTACAGTTCAGCTGTGAAATGGGTGATGCTGGTTTGACTGACTTTTACTGCATAGAATTTAAAAAACTGATACTGATGAAAATGATTGTTGCCTAAGGTCACTCACATAATCTCCTGTGAGTAAATCCCACTAATTCTTCACAGAGTCAGACAACATCCAAGTAAAATATCTATCACTTGTAAAACAAACTGATTGATGTTATTTTCTTTCCTTAAAATTTATGTCATATAACGAAACAGTTATGAAAGACCTTTTAAGGATCATTCCTCAAAAAGGTAGGGTTGAGTGGATTGGAATTCGATCCAAGAAGAAAGAAGAGTTATCAGTTGTTGAATCTGTAAAATTGGAAAATGAAAATGGTCTGGAAGGTGATCATTTCAAAGGAAGTTCCTCTAGTAAAAGACAGGTGACTCTCATCCAACAAGAACATCTCAATGCGGTTTCAAGTATTTTGGGGAAAAAGAGAATTGATCCCAAACTGACTCGTAGAAACATTGTAGTTTCAGGAATCAATCTTCTTTCATTGAAACACCATCAATTTCGGATTGGTGATGTGACTTTGGAGACAACTGGGATTTGTGCCCCTTGCAGTCGAATGGAAGAAAATCTCGGAGCAGGAGGTTATAACGCAATGAGAGGACATGGAGGTATCACTGCAACTGTCATTGAGGAAGGTAAGATCAAATTAGGTGATACTATCGAACTTATTTAATAGAATAAGAATATTCTTAAGATACAATTATCATAAAAATTGGATTATTACTTGATTCGATAATCACTCTTCATTTATAATAAGTCATCCATTAACATTCAACTTAGAGGGAAAATATGAAAAAACTGTTACTAACAACGTTTGTGTTATTTTCAGGTCTGGGGATTTTATTTGCAGGTGATGGTTGTGCAGATTACGCATCAGTTAAAGATAAAGATTTAAGTAAAACAACACAAGAAATTGTTCTTACATCAAACAATCTGCAATTATTAAAATATTCTGACCACAATGGGACTACTAGATTTACCATACAAGATCTTGACGGAACTGTTGTAGCAGAAGATATGAGCAGATTAGAATTAAGAATTGATTTTCCTGAAATAGAAAAAAAGTTCGAAAGTTAAAGTCATAAGACTTCCATCAAGTCATTAAAATGATAAACACTTTATATTATGAGATGAGTGTATTGTGAGCGTAAAAAAAGAGCATAGATCCGAAGAACATACTTTGATGCTAAGAATAGAAGCAGAGAAGGAGGGGTCTAAAGAACACACAAGTTTAGTGGCGGAATTAAATACGCATCAAAGGAAAATGAAGGAAGTAAAGAATTCTATGCCACCATTAGTGTATGATATATTTACAAAGCAGTGGGGGGATTTCATAGAGACCTGCACCCAGAGAGGTGAGCACATAGAAGATTTGGATAAGTATTTTGACCAATACCTCCAAACTTTTATGAAGTATCCTCATTAGATTATGGAGTAATCTTAAAATGAGGAGGCGTGTGAGAAGTTAGGCATTTCTTGGAGCGGAATAGGATACGAAAAAAACGGAAACATTCAATACAAAGTCGTGAATAGAAAAATGATAGGACTATAACAAACCTCAAAAATACCACCAAGTCAAAAACTCACATCTACGACCCTATTCCCCCACTTAATTCTTCACAGTCAGACAACCCTCCGAGTAAAACCCCAAATTCTTGTAAAATCAACATCAGCACTCTTGCCATCTCAGTACTACGTATATTTACAACTTGACTTCAAAGTGAAAAGCATATATAGTCTGCAAATCAGCAAATATGTTATATCTACAGAATAATGCAGTATATTCATTTAGTTTGACCAGATTATTATGTATCCGGCACATATTTAGGTTCTATGACAAAGCTGAAGTTCATCTTTCTCCCAACTATCTTGGCATTGGCTTTTGGCCTGATGCTTTCCTGTGCCAAAAGTTCTTCAGATGATTCATCATCTTCAGCAGATACTTCATCCTCAGAAGCAACTGAAACGCTATCGAAACAAAGTGATTTGCTAGTAGTTGATCCTCATCTTAAAATTACTTTCACTATGGAGCAGTTTTAAAAACGTTATGAATGATAACAGATAGATAGCGGAATTATGGGCGATTCTTCTTTGGTTTATTCAACAGAATCTGGAACTACATGTCCTGAATGTGAAAAATCTATAGAAGAATGTTCCTGTAATCCTTCTGCAAATGCTAGGGATGGACTTAAGACTGTCAGAGTTTCATCTACCAACAAAGGGAGAAAAGGAAAGACAGTCACACTTATCGAGGGACTCAGGATGAATCCAAGTGACCTGAAGGCATATGCAGGAAAGCTTAAGAAGAAAACTGGAACTGGAGGTTCATTGAAAGATGGTGTAATTGAAATACAGGGGGATTACAGGGATAAAGTTGGGGGGATATTGAAGAAGGATGGTTGGGAGGTCAGGAATACTAATTAAAACACATTAAAAATATCTAATGGATAATTCTGAAAAAAATGTCTGTATAGTTGGAGCTAGTGGTCTTCTAGGTTCAAATGTTCTCAAAGAAGCCTTAGCAAAAGGTTACAAAGTTAATGGTACTGTAAGAGACGTCAATGCACCTGACAAAGCTACTTTTCTAAATGCTTTACCTAATGCAGATCAAAACTTAAGACTTTTCGAGTCTGAGATGGCTGATACAGAATCATTTGATAACGCTTTGTCAAATGTCGATTGTGTTTTCATCACATGCCTAATTCCAGTTTACAAAGGTCCCACTGGTAAACCAGCCCGAGAAATGGATGATGAGCAAGGATATGAAGAAATCATCATGCCTACTGTCAATGGTTGTCTTAACATTCTAAAGTCAACGGCAAGGCAGGGTGTCAAGAATGTTGTTATTTGCAGTAGCACAAGTAGCACAAACCCAGTTCCATCTGTACCAATTAAGAATGAATTAGATCACTGGTCTGATGAAAATGAACAATGCAGAGCAAAAAAATACACATCAGCAACTAAAACTGTCATGGAAAAGGCAGCAATAAAGTTTGCTGCTGAAAACGGTCAAAGACTATCTATTATCCTTCCAACTGGAATGTATGGGCCTGTTATCCTGCCTGAACATATGAAAGGAAATCCACATAGCTGGCTGAAAATTCTTATCGATGGGGAGGAACCAAGGCATAAAAAAATCCCTAATGATTCAACTTCTATGAGCCATTTACATGACCTTGCAGCTCTTTTTTTGGCTGCCTATGAGAATCCAAAAGCATCAGGAAGATACTATGGGGTTTATGAGAGTTGGCACTGGCAGGATATCTATGCAGAGCTCCAAAAAATATTCCCAAATATGAAAATGCCCGAACCCATAACAGAGCCAGCTGTTGAGCCAACTGGATTTGATTTTTCAAGAAGAGACAGTCTTGGTGTTCAAATGAGAGATATACCTACAATGATAAGGGAAACCGTTGATTGGATAAAAACTGAACCGTTCAAATTACAATAGCTCTTTCTCAAAATCTGTACCGAACACCTATTGAATATATAGCTTCCAGAAATTTATTCCTCTTCACAACCTTCCAAAACCTAATACCACTTCTCCTGTGAGTAACCACCACTAATTCTTCACAGTCAGACAACCCTCCAAGTAAATTCCCCACACATTGTAAAACAAATCTGTGGAGCAACTAGTCCCTTTATCTTTTATGAACCAGGTACTGGAGCAGGTTGCAACATGTAAATTGTATGTTCAATACCCATTTCTTCAAAAATTTTACTCTGCTCAGGGTCAGATATATGAGTTTGCATACCTTCAGGATCAAAAATATCTGCTGTTACAACAGCAGTGTTTTCATCTATCTTTCCAACTAAAGTATCTTTCATAAACTTTTCTTGTTTTTCAGCGTCTTCGTCAAAAAGCTTTTTCCATTCTGTATAATTTGATTTTGTCATCTTTACAACCAACATTGTGTTTAACATAATTACCCTTTAATTTAGAAATGTTTAGCAAAAAATTTAGTTTATCTGAGACGATCTCAAATCTCTCAAAAACCGTCTCTGATAAAAAGAATTATAAGCTTCGTTTACTTAAAGAACTTCCTTCGTATGTGTACCATCGCAAAACGGCTTGTTAGCAGACTGACCACATCGACAGAGTGCAACCATCTTACCTTCTGTTTCGTTGATATCTCCGTTTTCATCAGTGATATCCGCCTTTCCTTCGATCACTAGTGGACCATTTTTCATAACTTTAATTTGAACATTTTCTAACATAATTGTCTCCTTATATAATTATCAGATTTAATAATAACTTAAACTGGGATGAAATCAAATCTCCCGTAAGTTGTAAAGGCTGCCATCAGAAGAAGGATGACAACCGGCATAATTGCTTTTGGTCCCTCACCTCTTAGATGATGGAATATCATTGCACCGATCATAGTTAAAACTAAACCGAAAGCAGCTAAAGGTACTAGCCCGGGCATAATACCTGTTAATTGAGGAAGTATTAGACCTATAGCTGCTAATACTTCTAGGGTTCCTATTAACTTTACGCTTATAGCGGATGTACTGTCGACCCAGTTCATTTTCTCTCCTCCCAATGCCTTCAATTCGTCTTTTGATTTGATTACTTTGATTCCGCCTGCAATTAAGAAAATTATTGCAAGAAAACCCTGCAAAATCCATAATGCAATATTCATTATTCACTCCTTTTCTATTTCATGAATTACCTAATTGTTTAATACATTTTAAACATCTTTATTTTATCTAAGTTATGACTTGCACACAATATCAATTTTTGCACATAATATGTGCATGGAAACACATATAAAAGACTGGAATCAAGTTCGAACAGCCTATCATGTTGCAAGGTTAGGAACTGTGAGTGCTGCGGCAAAGTTTTTAGGACTGCATCACGCAACAGTTATCAGACAAGTTACAAACCTAGAGGAGGAACTTGGACATAAGCTTTTTCATCGGCATGCAAGAGGGTATACTCCAACTGCAGCAGGTGAGAATTTGAGTCGTATAGCATCGGTTAACGAAGAACAGATGCAGGGACTTGTCGGTTTAATTCAGGAGCATGGGAGTAAAGTAACCGGAGAGTTGATCGTAACGGCTCTTCCCAGATTTAATACTTTGGTAACGAGTTGGATGGCTATGCTTCAAAAAGAAAATCCAGGCTTGAGGATCAAGCTGATATCTGAAGAAAGGGCTTTAAAACTTGAATACGGAGAGGCTCATCTGGCAATTCGAGCAGGTTTAAAACCAACTGATCCCGACAATATTGTAAAACATTTATTGCCTATACAACTTGGAATGTATGCGCATAAAAATTATGTTGAAGAAATGGGAACGATTCAATCATCGGATGATTTTTCTAGACATAAATATGTTTTAGATACAAATTTACCTATTAAGTCAATCACCAAGTGGATTGATGATAATGTCCCGTTGGAAAATGTTAGTTTCAAATCTTCTGATCATACGGCTCTTGAAAAGGCAGTAATTGATGGTATGGGAATTGGACTGTATCCTACTTTTTTAGCCCTAGAGAATAAAGAATTAGAATTAGTAATGCCTTTAATACATGAATGGAGAAGTGACCTTTGGGTAGTTACACATGTAGATCTGCATAGAACTGCAAAAGTAAAGGCCTGTTCAGATTTAATTAAAATACAGGCACAATTAATTCTTTCAAGAAATTCTTAATCTCAAAAGGAACCCCATCATCTCCTGTGAATAACTCCCACTAATTCTTCACAGTCAGACACCCTCCAAGTAAAATCCCCAATTCTTGTAAAATAAACCGATTGATGTTATATATAGGTTTCAATTTGGAGGAAGAAGCCTCAAATACTCAATCCCTAAATTTCAATAGATAAGGAACACCATGAGTTATTGCAGAACAACACTAGTCGAATTTAATTCAGAAAAACTTGCTGATGAAGCATCAGCTGATTATTCGAAAAATGCTCCTTCCGAATTCCCAGAAGCCGAAATACTCATCTTTACCCGTACTGGACCTACTTCTGCTATTGTAGCTTCTGTGTACCCTAATGAAAACATCTCTAAGAAAGCAACTGCGGCAAGAAATGCCAGAATGGACAAAGCTGCACACAGAAGGAAAAGCGCAGAAATGCATCAAGGAGAAGTTATTTTAAAATTGGTCAGATAAATTTTTCTAGTGGAGTCTATGGTTATTATTGCCCCACTGATTCTTCACAGTCAGAGAATCCTTCAAGAAAATATGCAGAATCATGAATGGAATATAATTTGAAAACAGATGCAAAGTTTTCAGCGTGTAGGAAATACAGGTATGCACTCTGGCGCACTTGGGATGAGTCAAAGCCATACCCAATGATTATTGGTTTGAATCCATCAACTGCTGATGAAAACGAAAATGACCCAACAATTACTCGATGTATCAACTTTGCGAAATCATGGGGCTATGGTGGTGTTTGCGTGACCAATCTATTTGCGTTTTGTGCGACAGTACCAAGTGACATGAAGGCATCCAACGACCCAATCGGCACGGAGAATGATGCATGGCTTTATAAACTAGCAAGAGAAGCTTCTATTATCGTTGCGGCATGGGGTAATGATGGAAGTTATTTAAACCGTTCCGGAGAAATACTGGTTGCACTGTTAAATTTACACTGTATAAAAATGAATAAGTCAGGTGAGCCAGCACATCCACTATATCTAAAAGCTGACTTAAAGCCTGTACCTATGGGAACCTGACATTGTGTGGAACAGGAATGAACCATCATCTCCTGTGAGTAACCCCCACTAATTCTTCACAGAGTCAGACAGTCTCCAAGTAAAGAAATTATATCTTCAATTTCTAATTGTTCTTCTGATCAATACAAACCCATCCAAATTTTTGTTGAAGTTTTTCTTCAACAAATGCATAACCCTTATTATCGCAGTATTCTATCGAATTTTTTGCTCTCCATAGAGTTCTAGTCTTTTCATTAACAGTTCCGACTGCCTTAGTGTAGGTTACTTCA
>Ga0209709_10003917_pt1 | contig 12158 bp, 13 predicted proteins | sample ArcticOcean_MG_C_2_FD_187435 | JGI IMG/M metagenome (GOLD analysis project Ga0209709, IMG submission 187435) | Marine microbial communities from western Arctic Ocean - ArcticOcean_MG_CB4_136 (SPAdes) (version 2) | ecosystem: Environmental > Aquatic > Marine > Oceanic | place: Arctic Ocean... | reverse complement strand
CAGTAGTTGTGTATAGCAAGCATCAACCTTGTCCATTAAGTAACAGCACTTACCACACTTATCGCATGGTAATTCTTGTTGCCCCATTGAGTCTTCAAAGTGTTCGCTCATACTAACGACCCCGCCTTCATCATGTCGTCAGCCTCACACTTGTAACACTTCATACTTCTATTGGAAGCATCTATCCTACTGATATGTTTTACAAGTTTAGGAGTGAGACAACCGCCGCATAGTATGTGCGTCTTCTTTTTCTTGATAGATACTTTAACACTCAAAGACTTGGCGATACATACTGTACAAGTATCTTCGCTCGCATCTATGAAGTCATCAGTGGATTTACTTGAGCCGCAGGTTAGACATAGACTTATCTCCTTGCTCGGCTTAGCACTATTGTCGTAGTCGCAGTGATTACATACACCATTGTCCAGTGAGTCAAAGTCACACACCTCGCAGATAGGTACTACCTTACCAAACATCTGTGGGTCTTTCCCACATTCAGCACAGTGGTCGCCAAACGATATGAAGTTAGGTATCTCACAGTAAGGGCAGTAGTCAGCACCACCCTCGTCTATCATTCTCCCTGCCTCTCCGTTAGATACACCGTGTTCATACCATAGGTCATCGTCGTCGTAGTAGTTCTTTGTGATGGTGGGTGTAGTAGTCTTGTAGTTACCACCAGTGTAACCACCAGTGTAACCACCACCGTAACTTTGTATCTCACTAACACCCTCCGGTATACCACAGACTGTAGCGATGTACTCTTGTTGAGACTTAGCCTCAACAGCATGAGTACAGTGCATACTTCTCACCCATTGGATGAGTGCCGAAGCATCCGGCCAAGCCGCCCTCTCTTCTTCCGTACCCAGTAGGTACGCAAGGATTGCCAACTGAACACCTGTCCTACCATGACCGCCAGCACACTGCGTACTGATAGACTTGATATTGTTTGCTCGTATGTCTTTGATTGCGGCGTACCAAAACTCCTTGCTCACACTTGGGATGGAGTAGTCCGGCCAGTCAAGGCTGAACATATGTGGCAAGGTAAGGTTAGTAAGTTCTTGCTCACATAACCATCCTTCGGGTACTTCTGTCTTCTCACTTAACTTCCATGCACCAAGAGTTTCACTTGGCCCTATAGCGAGAGCAGGTAGTGGTGACATCTTGTGCCATCCACCATCACGACTCTTGCCACCTGCCCATACTTCTATTCCCTCAACAGTCTTGAAGATTAGGTTGTGTCCAGTGTGACAGTCAGCCTTGCTCATGAAGGTGTGTTTCTTTTGCTTAGCGATGTGACCCGCTACGCCCAAAGGTTTCGCCTTAGATTTCTTGTGGTTCGTATTCTTATTCGCCTGTCTCTTTTGTTTCTTGCTTAGTTTCATTCCCATATTTATTCCTCCTGTGTGTTCATTGCTTCTGCTAACTCTTGTAGTTCTATTCTGTATTCATGTGGTGCGTAAGCCAACCAGTATGAGTAGTGCTTCCTTAGTTTATCTATCGCCGGATTATTACAGGCTACATTAAGATAAGTGTTAAGACACTTAAGCACAGTCGCCGATACAGTTGATTCGTATATCCCCTTAGTAAAGATTTGATAGTATATGTCATGTTCTTCTGCGTCTATCATGATGGTAGTATTATCCACCTGTGTAGGTGAAGACATATCCAAGTCTAAGTGCGTGTTGATTTTCAGTGAGAGTATACTACTGTGTAACTTCTCTTCCATCACTGACTTACATTTCTCACAATGTGTATGACCGCATGGTATAACCGCATTGCTATTGTAGTGTAGTTTGTGTAGGTCAGTCAGTCTAAGGTACGCCGCAGGTAAGTTACTGCGTTGGAAGAGAGGGTTGTTCGTATGCCATGTATACTTAGCATTGTATTTCATAGCGAAGGTAGTTACTTCGGTGTTGTCATACAGTGTAGGTATCTTGTCATCCTTGTGCGACACCGCATCAAGGGCGGAGTAGTACACCGAGAACATTTCTTTCGGTATGATTGCTACATTATCCATGTCAGTTCCTATGTCAAACGCTCGCTGACTGATGAACTTATCCAAGAAGAAGCCATTGTTATGCACGATGTTCTCACCGTCATTGACAGCACCGAGTAGTGCGGTTAGGTTCTCTTTGGTAGGTTTCTTACCGAAGACCTTGATGGCATCCATGACGAGTACTCCCTTGTCAGTTGACTCTTGGTATTTTGTACCACCATATCCACCACTCCATCCAGTAGCATACTGCTTGCTCATCCATTTCAGTTGGCCAGTGATACTGTCCGGTGTGATAGGGTTCTTCTCTATGGTAGCGTAGTATGTCTTTCTGTCACCGGAGTAGTCGTTGCCCTCATTGAAGTCAAGTTCCTCGTACAGTACACCCAGTGTTGCCGAGTCTATTGGAAGCAGGTTTTTCTTTTGCCCTGTCGCATGACGCAACTCGCCAAGTGATACTGCCATGATAGCATTAGGTAAGTAGCCAGTGAAGACACCTGCTAAGTAAGCAGTGTTACCTATGTCCATCAAAGGTGCGCCGCCTAAGTATTGGTGGAAGTGATTGCTCAACCATCCATACTGACGAGAGAAGTGAGTGAGTCCAACTGTGACACCACGCTTGAAGTCCTCAACATATTCCATGTGTTCAAAGGGTTGTGCGTCAAAGGTGGGGTCATCTATCACCCATCCCGAAGCACACTCAACCCATGTGTCACCAACTCTTGGTGAGTCACTGTTGATGTATGCACCAGCACTGTACTTGCGACACTGCCCTGCATGGTGAGATAGACTGGAAGACTCGGCGTGTATGAACGCTGTCTGTGTGACATCATTCTCACGCAAGTGTTGTTCAAGCCGAGCAAGTTCTTCATCACCACTGTCGGCGATGGTGTAAACTTCTTTGACAGTTATAGTACCGCCAGTAACGAAGCCACTGATTGATACACCTGCTGGTGGTGGTGCGAGTGGAGTATGTCCGTACTCCGCACCTCTAAGTTGAACGATGTATGTCTGTGGGTTCAGTGAGTGTGAGTCTCGCATACTATCTTGTTCACGACTCATGGAAACAAACTCTAACTCTATCTTAGTTGGGTCTATCTCCATGTCGTCAAGTAACTTGCGAGTCGTATGGTCTTTGACACCAGTGTGTCGCAGTGCTACCTTGAGGCCATCTTTACCTGCGGTAACTCCATCATTGTCTCTCGCCATAACGATGTGCGAGGTAGGAGATACTACTGCTGATGCGGTAGCATCTATGTAAGGTTGAACGATGATACAACCATCGGGTTCAAGCAGACCATGTTCATACAGTGGTTCACTTGATGGGTCAGCACCAAGCATGGTGTCCATGATGCGATTAACTATTACGCTCATCTCATCTAAGGAGTTAGCAACTGATGACTCTAACACACCTGCTCTTGGTGATAGAGGACACGCTCTAACGAAGAGTTGTTTGTCGCCCCAGTGAAGTTCATCCCATATCCTTGAGATGTGCATTGACCTTTCCTCTTGGTCATGTGTTAGTTCAAGTCTGTGTGTACTAAGGGTCTTCCATTCCGGTGCGTACAACGCACCTGCCTTCATACCCTTAGTCAGTTTCTGTAAGGCTTCTGCCTTTTGGCTCACTTGTTTGTCGTCGCTATCATTACTCATTCATTCACTTCCTCTTGGTTTGTTTTACTTAGTTGGTTTATATAAGATTGCTTTTCAGTCAACTCTTTTGCTGATTTGTTTGTAGGCTCACTGGATAGTATCTCCACGCAGAACGCCTTCGCCCTCCAGTAGTCATACACACCACTGCGCTCTATCAACTGCTTCACTGCATCACCTATGCTTTGCCCATCGGGTACATCTATCACTATCTGTAGCGTGACTCGTGCTGTTACTTCACCTTCCGTACCATGATGACACCACTCAAGCACACCATCGTCTGTCCAGTGAAACATCATACCAGTGTATTCACAAGTCCATTGTGTGTAGTGACCTTCACTACCCAGTTCACATCTATTACATTCACATACCTTATCCATATCATTCATCTCCATACTGTTGTTGTTCCGTCATCGTTGCGAGCGAAGGAAGTGTAGCCACTCTCACCCATGAAGGTAGCAAGGTCACGCTCTCGCTCGGCTTCTGCTTCTCGCTCGGCCTTCCCTTCTTCTGTATTCTCATGTGCTACATGACGAGCGTACTCTTCGTCATCCTTACGAGTAGCATAGTCTCGTAGTGTCTCATTCACCTCACCTATTCGTGATGGTATGTTAAAGAAGTCGGAAGGCATACGGATGAGTTGTACATTTGTACTACCGAAGTGGTCGTAGTTAAACGAAACCTCATTAGTATATATTGGTAGTTTAGTTGTTAAGTATTCCTTTACATCACCGTAGTATGATTTGAAGTAGCCTTTGTTATGCACCGCTTGTAAGAACTCAAAGGCACAGACTGTTTCACCATCGGGTGACATCCTCTTAACCACATGACTAAGCGAGCCTCTTATCTCTATGACTTCGCACTCGGCATCGTAGTCATCTATGTTTATGCACCAGTCATCTTTGTCTTTCCATGCTACTTCCTTATCTTGGCTTGTGAAGTTAGTACCCCACCAACGAGGGATAGGTACATCACTGTACATCTTGGATAACTTCTTGTATGTTTCAAGAGTAAACTCGTACCACTGGCAAGCCTCCGCATACGATGGTTCAACTCGGCTCTCATCTCCCATGTCATTCCATCTGTGAGGGTCTTCCATGCTGTTGTCTAACAACTCTATGAGTTGGCGAGCCATGTCTTCCTTAGTGTCAAGGATTGCTCTTGCTTCAACATAACGAGAGCCACAGTCATTGTACCGTACTTGCTGTACTAACATTGTTATGCTACTCATTGTTCATCACCTACTTGTTTATTATAACAGTGAGAGGATTCACCACAAAGGCAAGCCTCGCACCTACAGTCATCATCAAGGTCACACTGTTTGTCGGGAGTTGGTACTTCGCAAGTGCAAGGTTCAAAGGTACGACCCCATGCCTTGATGATACTTCCGATATGTTTCCAACAAGTATTGCAGTATGTTAGACTCATTGTACATCACCTGTATCTTTATTGTTAAAGTATTTGATTGCGTATGCAGTGACACCTACCCACCATAGTAGTTCTATGATTGCGGCAGTAGCACCAACGCTTAGTAGCCATGTTAGGTTACTCATTGTCCATCACCTTTCTTGTTGTACTTACCTGTGTTGCTACATAGAACAGAACAGTCAACCCTGCCACTGGTGTACCCATCCCATCCTGTGTTGGGAACTTTAGTTAAACCACAAGCACATGAGACAAGAGGTTGCTTACTCATTATTCAGCACCTTCAATTACTATGTTACCATTTTCATAAGAGTGAAAGAAGTAGAAAGCATCGGGCATCTCTTCATGCTTTTGTGCAAGGATGCGATTCTCTACTGCTCGTGTGTTGTCTGCTATTGTGTCCAGTACCATTTCCCATAGTGCAGGGTTGATAGTGCGTAGCAGGTCTAAGTATTCTTCACCAGTATATATGCGCTTGCCCATGTGTTCCACACTATAAGGTGCGGAGGTTGTATCTTTTGCTTCGTCTGTTGTGTTGTTATCATTGGTTTCCATTATCAATCACCGTCTTCTTTTACTTAGTTGGTTTATATAAGATTGCTTTCAGTCCATCATTTTTGTACGCCGCCTGTAAGGTATCACTTTACTCACTATTATCAAAACAATACTCATCTGTTTGATAATCAAAGGAGTTATCATTATTACTATGTCTATACTTACTTATTATATTGTGTGTAGTACCCTATAGATATTGATAACTCTTCGGCATGGATTGGAGTACTCATTAGGGTGAGTATTGTTTTGAGTAAAGTGATACAAGTGAGTCGTCGTTGGTTTACTTTAGGACTCATAATACCTACAGGTTATAGGCGAGTGAGTCACTACTTACATTGAATACCATCAGCCTCACCCCAGTGTAAGTGAAGCGATTGGTTATACCACAGCCGTCTAAGCGGCTCGCTCTCTCGCCCAATTAGAATAGTTTTTCCAGTGACACCAACCCATATGGGTGTGGGTCACGATGAACCACAAGGCTGACGATAGTACAGGCGCAGTGGTGTGATTCCATCACCCTCTTCACACACGCTATGGGGATTTTGACATTAAAAAAAGCCCCCACCTGCCAATGCAGATGAGGGCGAATTAGCCACTCGCAACCCCGCAGGGCTACGAATGGCGACTGACTCGTGAACGCATTCACGAGTTTACTTGATTGCTTGTTGGTTACTCACCGACTCACGCTTGTGCCGCACTAATGCGAGACACATCTTCGCTGAACCAGTTGATGCTTCGTGCCTTAGCACCTGTTCCAGTGGTGATGCTGTCCGGCGCACCTGCTTTCTTAGCGAGAGTACGAACTTGAACATGGTTCATGGTTCGGATGGTGTCCATCGTGATTGCGCCGTCAGGGTTGTAGGTGAACACAACAGCAGATGCAAGGAGAGCCGCTTTGCCTGCCTTGTTAACCCACCAGTCGTCGCCAACAGTCACTCGTGCCCATGCTTTGCGAGCCTTGACTTCGGTGATGAACGGCTTGAGGTTGCCCTTCTTGTCCACTACACCCTCAGCCGCCCATGCGTCGCCATTCTCAACAGTCTCCTGTAGGTCTTGTGCCGCAGTAGCGAACTTCATGGTGCTTCGTGCTGATGCTTGGAAGTGAGCCATGTGATTACGGACAACGCCTTTGTTGTCGCCCTTAGTCACAGTGTATGTGAGGGCAAAGGCTTCTGTCAAGTCCTTGTATGACTGGGTAGGCCAGTCAGCGATGTTTGCACCGAAAGTGCCGGAACAGTGCTTGTGACAGGTTTCTATCAAGGTGGTGCAGATGGCTTTCAACTCGGTACGAGAGTATGTGATGTCTACATACGCTTTGTTCGCTTCGTTCCAGTCGGGGATGCCTGTCTTGTCGGCAAACTTGACGGGCATACTGATGCTCTTACGGGTACTGGCAAAGAACTCACCTATCGCAGTGAACACAGGTGTAAACTGTGTACCTCTTGCTTGGGTTCGGTCAGTTGCTGTCGGGCTTAGTGGGTTTGTAGGTATGGTTTCCATTTTTAACTCCACTACCTTTTACTATAGTGGTTTATATAAGATTCCATTCCAGTGACCTCTTTTCTCCACACGATACCCCCATAGCGCATAGCCCATAGCGGGCCTAATGGATGGGTGGAGTCCACCCATATGGGTTGGGATTAAAGGTCGCACTTGTGGGGGTTTACGCTAAAGCGGGGCGAGTTATGAGCAGGCGTAGTATAGGCGTGAAAGTAATCCCCTCCCCCGACAGCCCTGCTCTATAGAACGCTGTACTTAGACGCTGGCGTGGGCGCAGTATGCGTGTCTATAGAATGTCACCCGCCCCGCCCACTCGTCACCTGCGAGCGAGGCAGGGCCATAGCATAGAGCAGTACAACGGTCTATAGAACGGGGTACTGAGGCCATAGCATACCCCATAGCACCCCCCTTAGCCGGAGTAGTTACCATAGCACACCCCCATAGCACTTCTTTTAACCGCATACGGAGTTTCAAATAAAAAATAATTTTCAACATTTTTATATGGGGAGGGCATAGCACTGCTATGGCGACCCCTTTCCAAATTGCTTGGACTTTTCTAAAATCTCTTCCTTATGATGACGAATATGAAGATGAAAACCATCGTGCTATAGTTGAAGGTGGTGAACATGTAGGTGATAAACGATGGGCGCATCCTCGTGCGCCACGATTAAGAACGCAAATACCTTCTCCCGATGATGCTCAAGATAACTTTGCAATTGATGAAAAAATGAACGAAGGTGAGTTTGAAGATTTTGATAACATAGAAGATTATAACGAGGAAGATAGAGATGCTACAAGTACTACTCCTTTATCGGAAGAAGAAATGTATGCGCTGTTTACACAATCACAAGTACCTCAAAACGAAGGGTGGAATAAAAAACAAGCCGAACAAAAAGAAGATATGATTTACCCTTGGTGATTAATATGACTCCCTTCCAATTAGCATGGGATTTACTTAAGGCTGATAGTAGTAAAGGTCAAGAATTAATGAATCGGTTAATGAGTGGTGACATATTATCAACGGATGAGTTGACTCATCTAATGGAATGGGATGGTCATGCTTCTTCGCCAATTCGTGAACGCAGACAGCAAAAGGATGAAGAGGCGGTGCGAGAGTTCGTTAATCGCCAGCCGCAAAAACCTAACTTCGGAATACCAATGCAAACCGAGCAGACTCGTTTGCGGTTTGATTTTGACCGAGATGGTTACGAACCTACTAAATTAGATTTATATAGAGATGCATATAGTTTTGATAGACTAAGAAACGCAGACGATTCACACCCCAAATGGCCCGAACCACCGTATAGAGTAGGCAATGCACCTAACCAAGTTGAAGATGAAGTGAATCGTAACAATAACACTCGGCGGTTTACAGACAAACGGGAAGCGGCAAAACTGCACCTGCGAGATAACCCGCCTCGTTTGGAAAGGGATGAAGGAATATCGGCTGATGGCAACCTTTACAATATTATGTCCGGCAATAAGGATTTAGGTAGTGTAGGTGTAACTGAACGGGGAGATGTAGGCTACGGTGAAATTAAACCTGTATATCAAAGACAAGGTTTGTACGGAAAAACCTTGCAAGCGATAATTAACGAAAGGGATATATTAACTTCCGGCAATAGAAATCAAAACTCTCAACCTTTCCATCAACAATTCAATCCACCAAATACTGGTAAGCATGTAAGTGGAGGCGACCTTGACCAAAATGCCAAATATACATATCGTGCATTGCCGCCGCAAGAAACGCCGGAGAACTGGGGTGCTTTAGAATACGATACTGGCGCACTGCCTATCTATCAAGAGAAACCCCCTGTGCCTACGCTTAATCCGAGAGATAGAGAACAAGCGTCATTAGCACGATGGGGATATATTCCCGGCGATGCAAGATATAACTAAATAATATAATTATCCATAAAATTAACTTTAATAATGATAACCCCTACGGATGACTATGAATCCTTTTCAATTAGCATGGGATTTACTTAAGGCTAATCCAATTAAGACTCGCCAAACTCGTTTTTATCCCGACATTAATACTGACGCACCCCACCCAAGAGTAAGTATGATTGCACGAAAACTTGCTGACCAAAGAGAAAAAGCAAGGGCGCATCTACAACAGAACCCGCCTCATCTTCGTCGTGTTCAATTAAATGATGGTATGACTTATCACATGATGGCAGGAAATAAAAAAATAGGACAAGTTGGTGTTGGTAGGAATACATTTGATTCAATGCCCCACATAGAGGGTGAAGCCGATAAATATGATATTGGAAGTGGAGAAGTGAATAGACCTTATCAAAGACAAGGGTTGTACGGTAGGGCGTTGCAGGGCATCATAAACGATGTTGGAAGTTTATCATCCACTGGCCGAAATAGTGAGTCCGGTCCTTTCCATGAACAATTTAATCCGCCGAATGTTGATATGCGAAGACTTCATAGAGAATATGATAATGATTTTTTTCAAGGGAGACTTGACTTAAGGGACCCGATAATAAACTACACCCAACGCCCGCCGAAGGAAACACCTCGTGACTGGGGTGCATTACAATATGACACTGGGGCAATGCCCGTCTTAGATGATAAAGGACCGCTACAACCTCCTGCACTTAATCCAATTAATAGGGAACAAACATCATTAGGTCAGTGGGGATATGTACCCGGCTATCCAAGATATAACTAAATAAGCGACTACACTACGCTTAGGTATGACCAACCCATTCCAAGCCGCTTGGATGATACTAAAAAATAGAGGCCACTCACTTGACCATAGAGATATGGATATAGAAGACAACTTTTTTAATCAAGGTGAAGATAGTGCTGTTAACAGACTTATGGAAGGAAGACAAAACAAGGTTGATGAACAAGGTGAAAACCTAAGACAGTTCAATCACTTTGATGGGAAGCATGATGGACCTGTTCAAGATTATAGAGGGGCAAATAGCCGTTTCCGAGATGAGCAGGATGGACAAAACGCAAGAAGTCGGCTTTTAGATAGTATGGCGCATAATGAAGAGTTACAAGGTGATTATGGCAATGATATTGAAAGGCAAATCGGACAAGATGAGCAAAGAGCAGGTCAGCAACCCGAAGCCGATGAGATGGATGCAATGGGTGTTGAACCAATGGGTCAACAACTCGGCGGAAAACCTCCGGCAAATATCGGACAGGCTGGTAGCCTAAGCGACGCTAACCCCGAAAGACACTCAATCAACCCATTCGCAATGGATGATGCAATGGACACATTTAGACCACCTCAAGAATTACAGGATTGGGCGCAAACTCATGGACAAAGCGAAGGAAGTGAATCCACTGATGCAGGCGCACCCGGCGCATGGGATGAGGGTGCTGAACACGCCCCTCTTCAATCAAATGATATATTTGATGGAAGTAAAGAAGCAAGAACTCTAACTGATACACCTCGCCACGAAAGGCGTGGACAAGAAGGTGCAGGTCGGGCGCATGACAGACCCGGCTTCCGAAGTGCCGAGCATATGCCTCTTCAAGATAAACGGTAATAACCAATAGGTTTACTTATTACACCGCTTTAGGATGGGCATGAGCCTATGGGTTATATTTTGGTTGTGCTTCTTCGCTGGATTTATTTCAGTGTGGTTTATGTTTGATGATTTAGGTGAAGGTGCTGTATTCTTTACCGACGAAGAAGAGTTGCAAGAAATGCATTGGTCCGGTTTACGGGATGTGAAAGAGTGACCCTTAGTTATTTAGTGCTAAAACACAAAATAAGATTGCGACTACCGAACAGTATAAGATTCGCTACTGTTTGTCGTAAATGCAAGACACCTAATGTAGTTAAAAGATGTACTACTTGTAAAATTGAGGAAGCCTTACTTTGGAGTAAGCCCTACTAACTTGAAAGCCGACCCAAACAAAAGGCAACGCTACTAACACAGTAGGAAATAAAATAAGTGCTAAAATAATATCAACTAATTTTACTTCGCCCATAACTGACCCTCATTAAAAGTAAGTAGGCGGCTCGTACACTTCTTCTTGTACTGGGGTATTATCTTGGTAGTTTTCAGCCATTAGTTGAATGGTGCGAAGCATATTGGGATGGATGTTGTTAATTGCCGAGCCGGTTTTTGTTGGTGCGATTTCGTGGCGGTTGTCAAGGTTGGCTATGTCCTGTGAAAATTGGTGCGGTAAATCTTCGTTGTGGGTTAAATGTACACTTTCCTTCAATAACCGCATAGCGATGTCCATAGGTTCGCCTGTTTCAACAGAATCTCGCCAAGTATCATCTTCAATTGGCATACCTCTCTCATCAAGAACCACAGGCTCTTCGGAAAACAAAGCCTTACCCGTTCCATCGCAAGGTTCGCATTCTCCGGGGTCAATACCAATTTCCGGTTGCCCCTCTTCGTTAGGGTCTTCACCAGTTCCTTGGCAATAAGGACAGGGTGGTATTTCTTCCCAATTTTTCAATAACTGATAGGCTATGTCCATTGGTTCACCTGTTTCTATTGAATCTCGCCAACTCTCATCATCCATTTGGGGTGTGAACTGTCTGTTATCATGATGAATACCATAGTGTTCTCTAAATGAATCTTCATCTTCACCCCAATGTGGATATTCATTTTGCATGCGCTGTTGAGCAGTATCGTGTGGATGAGTCAGTGGGCTTGGTGGGTCGCCGGGTTGAGGATTAATCAAAGCCTGTTGTTCATCCCATCCTATTTCGCCTTGTTGCACTACCGGCCCTCCGGGTAATTCTTCAACTGCATCATTGAAGTGTTGATAGTAGTGAGTTAGTTCATCATATGCTTCATCCGGTATATGTTCCATTCCATCACCCATGAGTACTTCACTGGTGTAATCATGACCTGCTTCTTGGAACTCATCTCGCCAATATGAATACTTTGTAGGTTGCCCATCAGTTCCATGATTGAAGCATATACCACTAAGAAGTTTAATTTGTCTATCACTCATTCTATGGAACGGTGTTACGCCTTCACCCCTCATACCAAAAAGTCCTTCATCTAAATAATCTTGTAACCCGTATTTACCCAAATAA
>Ga0209709_10003916_pt1 | contig 12163 bp, 11 predicted proteins | sample ArcticOcean_MG_C_2_FD_187435 | JGI IMG/M metagenome (GOLD analysis project Ga0209709, IMG submission 187435) | Marine microbial communities from western Arctic Ocean - ArcticOcean_MG_CB4_136 (SPAdes) (version 2) | ecosystem: Environmental > Aquatic > Marine > Oceanic | place: Arctic Ocean... | reverse complement strand
TTCAAATTTACCATTTCTTTTTATTAAGGGGCTTTTTAATCTGTCTGGATGATCATAAAATCCAAATGCATACCTTCCTTTAATACAAGTGTGACCTGCGTTAACTTCAGATTCTTTTGGCGTAGATATTGCAACAACTTTGTTATCTTTAATTGATGCTTCTAAGTTACATCCAACCCCACAATACGAGCAAGTCGTTCTAACTTTTTCATCTACAGCTACAGATTTTGATTGAAAGACATCTGAGATAGCATCTGTTGGACATGTATGCGCACAGGCGCCACAAGATACGCACGAAGAGTCACCAAATAAAGCATCGTTGTCTGTTGTGATTTTAGATTCAAATCCTCTTCCACTCATTGTTAAAACAAAAGAACCTTGAATTTCATCACAAGCACGAACACATCTTCCACAATTAATACAATTATCCAAATTCATTCTCATGTAATCATGAGAGGTATCTTTTGAGATACCCTTATGTTGTTTTGGGTTATTGTATCTGTGATCTGATATTCCTAGATCGTTAGCAACATCTTGAAGTTCACAGTTATTATTAACCTCACAAGTTCCACATTCCATTGGGTGGTCTGTTAAAACTAGTTCAATAATATTTTTTCTTAATTCTGTTAAGTTTTCATTATTTGTAAAAATATACTGATTTTCACCAACGGGTGTATGACATGATGCTACAACTTTAGTTGGACCATCTTTAACTAAAGCAACCTCAACAGAACAAACTCTACAAGCTCCATAGGGTGCTAAGTTTGGATCATCACATAACGTAGGAACTTTTTTTTCTCCAAGATAGCCTTTTACAAAGTTTAAAATTGAAGTATGGTTTGGACCAATTTCATATGGCTTTCCATCTATATAGGCAATTTTTCTTTTTTCTGAGCTCATTAATTATCTTTCACCATATCATCCTTCATTTCATCACCAAAATATTTTAATATGTTCATGATAGGAGTAGGTATCGCACCACACAATGCGCATAAACAACCTTTTTGCATTGTTAATAGTAGCTCATTTAATAATTTTAAAGGTATTTTAGCTGTTTTATTTTTTACTTGATCAAACATTTCCTTACCTCTGTAAGAGCCAAGTCTTCCAGGAAAGCATTTTCCACATGATTCTTCAGCTGAAAATTCAAATAAATGATGAATATATTCAACCATAGGGAAGTCTTTTGGAATACTTACTATACTTGCGTGTCCCAACATAAAACCAGCAGCAGTAAACTCTTGAAAATCTAGGTTCAATTTTTCTACTTCAGTTATTGGTATAACACCACCAAGCGGGCCGCCAATTTGTAATGCTTTAATAGGTTCTCTAAAGCCACCACCAATATCATTTAAAACTTTTTTCATGGGTGTTCCCATTTCAACTTCATAAACGCCTGGATTATTAAAGAAACTATCAAAGCAAACTAATTTAGTTCCAGCAGATTTTTTATTTCCAATTGCTGAAAATTTATTAGCCCCATTAATAAGTATGCCCGTAGCTGCAGCTAAAGTTTCAACATTATTTACAACGGTTGGTTTTTTATAAAGTCCTTCGGTAACTGGAAAGGGTGGTCTCACATCAACTTCTGCTCTTCTTCCTTCAATTGATGCAATCAATGCAGTTTCTTCTCCACAAATATAAGCACCTTGTCCAATACAAATATTTAAATCAAATGAAAATTTAGTTCCCAAAATATCTCGACCCAGTAAGCCTGCTTTTTTTAAAGAATTGATAGCTCCATTTATTGCTTCAATAGATTTTGGATACTCTCCTCTTATATATAAAACACCTTCATCACTTCCAATAACGTATCCACAAATAATCATTCCAAATAAAACTTTTAATGGCTGATCTTCCAACAAGTATCTATCTGAGAAAGCTCCTGAATCACCTTCATCAGCATTACAGATAACATATTTTTTTTTAGACTCTGCTTTTTTACAAAAATCCCACTTCATTCCTGCTGGAAAGCCAGCACCACCTCTACCAGTTAAATTAGATTCTAGAAGTGATTTAATTATTTCTTGTTTATTAGTATTAATAAATTTTTCTAAGAGATCTTTAAATTGATTTAAATTAGAAAGTTTATCATCCATTAAAAAGCTTGTTGAAGCAAAACTTTTAGAGAAAAATTTTTCTTGCTCAATATTTTCACCTTTAATTATTTTATCAATTTTGTTAATATCATTACCAGCATAGTTTTCACCATCATAATGAAAAGCATGGTTTTCATAACAATGACCAAGACAAAACATTTCACCAACTTTATCATCACCTAATTTTTCTTTTAATTTTTTTTTTAGATGTTCTTGTGTTCCTGAACACATGCACGCACTTCCATTGCAAACAAAAGCCTTTTTTTCTCTATGAGCTGGTCTTAAAAATTCATAAAAACTTTCTGCACCATGAATGGTGGAGATACCCATTTTATATTCTTTAGCAATTTCTATAATGCCATCTGAATTATTAGATTTCAAAGATCTTTCAGAAATTTTTTCAAATAGGTTTTTTTTTAAACCAATTCTTCCTGATAAGTTACTGATATTTTTTGACACAATTTACCCTATTAAATTTTCAATTTCATATAATAATTCTTTCTTTATTACTATAAATATTAAAACTATCCTCTTTTACAAAACCAACTAATGTCATGTCAAACTTATTAGCCAAATCTATAGCGAGACTGGTTGGCGCACCTACACCTATTAAGACACCTATATTTGCCATAAGAGCTTTTTGAACTAGGTCAAAGTTAAGCCTTCCAGAACAAGTGAGAAATTGAGAACTATTATCAAGTAATTTATTATTTAAAACGTAGCCAATTAATTTATCTAAAGCATTATGTCGTCCCACATCTTCTTTTACAGCAATAATTTTCCCACTAGAGTTAAATAGTCCGCTAGCATGAATTCCACCTGTCTTTGAAAATTCAGATTGGTTTCGTCTTAACATATCAGTAGATTTCATTATTATTTCATGATGTATTTTTGGTAAAGATTTTATTATTTCATCTCTCTTAATAATCTCCAAAGAATCTAGGGACGTTTTTCCACAAACACCACAAGAAGAATTTGTTAAAAAATTTCTTTTAATTTTGTCAATATCAATATTTTCTGAATTATTTATTGTTACAATGATTTTATTTTTTATTTTATATTGACCAACCTGTTCACCACTCAATTTTATATTTTCTATATATTCAATTTTTTCAATTACTCTTTCATTAAAAAGAAAGCCACGAACTAAATCTTCATCATCTCCAGGTGTTCTCATCGTAATAGATATAGTGTTTTCAGTCCAGCTTGCTTTGTTTTTATATTTAAGTATTATTTGTAGCGGCTCTTCAATGGATATTTGATCATTAACTTCTTTTGAGTTATCAGAGCTAAATTTTAAGACTTTATAATTAGAATTCATTTAGCTAGTATATTTAAACTAGCTAAATTTGAAACAACGAAAAGATTAACTTTTCCAGTTACTTGGGTAGTTTTTCTTTAAAATGAAACGATTTAGAATAATTGCATAAACAATTATTATTATTGAACCAAAAATAATTGGATTTAATAAAAAATTATATGAAGCTGCATCAAGTATTATAATAATAGGATTTCCTCCTGCAGGTGGGTGAGTTACACCAAGTAGTATCATTACAAAAATACCAAAACCTACAGCGATTGCTATCTGTAAATATTGATCTACTGGAAGAAATTTTAAAATTAATACACCAACTATAGATGTTACCAGGTGTCCAAAAAAAACATTTTTAGGTTGTGCAAAAGGGCTCTCAGGATATCCAAAAAGTAGAACCATAGAAGATCCAAATGATCCAGCTAGAAATAATCCATAAGGAGTTTCAAAACTTAAAAATGAAAGAGTGCCAATTGCAATTATTGAAAATATTAAAGCATATAAAGCTCTGTTAAAATTTTCTTTTATCATATTTATCATATATTTTTATCTTTAATGTTACTGTTAGTTTAAAGGTTTAGAGCTTTTGAAAGAGTTTTAAAAGGAAGCAACAAACATTCTTTTCTAGAAATATTTTTTGGATTCATTATTTTTTTAAAATTTTTCACATCTTTTATATTTATTTTGTTTGACTGATCAAAATTTTTATCAAAGAAAAACTCAGACTTTGAGACAAAATTTGAAATTTTTTCTATTGGCAATTGAATAACCCACCTTGAAAGTAAACTTACTGATGCTTGACAGTAAACACATGATCTACATTGATACCCCATTTCTTTAATTATATTATCTTTAACTATCAAACTAATTTCCATTTCATCACCACATAACGGGTTTTTATTCTTTGATTTATGGGTATAGTTTTTAACTACTTTGTGGTTTTCAGTGTTAGAAGCGATTTCTAAAATTTTTAAGTCCATTATAATTCTTTAATTAAGAGATTAATGTTTTATATTTTTATTTATGGAAGATAACAATATTTTAGCTGTTGTGCTAGCAGGTGGAAAATCAAAGAGATTTGGTGAAGATAAAAATCACATAAAACTTGGTGAGAAAACATTGTTAGAGCATGTTTTGTCTAAAATTAGCAATAAATTTAAAGAGACACTTATTGTCTCAAGCCACACTTTAGAAGTACATAAAATAAAAAATGTAACTGTAATTCCAGATTGTTATGAAGATCTTGGTCCATTAGCAGGAGTTTTAAGTTCAATGAAATGGGTTAAAGAAAACAAAAAATCATATCAATGGATTGCAACTTTTCCATCAGACACTCCTTTTTTTGAAACATCTATTATTGAAGAGTATAAAAAGAAAATTAAATTAAATGAAAGTTTGTTATATTTTGTTAAATCTAATAATACGAGACATAATATTTTTGGATTGTGGTCAATTAACTTATTAACAACACTAGAAGATGATCTAATTAAAAATAACTTTAGAAAAGTTGAAGATTGGGCAAATAAAATAGGAGTAAAGACCATTGATATTGAAATTAAAAAATTTGATCCATTTTTTAATATAAATACTAAAGAAGATTTTGAAAAAGCAAAAAAAATACTAAAAAAAAATTAAAATGATTAACTATAAAAAGGCTACAAAGATTTTAATAAAATCAAAGATAAAAATTAAAGATGAGTTGATTGACTCATCAAAATCAATAAATAGAATTAATGTATTGGATATTTACTGTACTGTAAATTACCCAGCTGGCACTAATGCGGCATTTGATGGTTTTGCCATTAAATCAAAAGAAACAAATAAATTGAATAAAAAAAATCAAAAACAATTTAAAATCTTAAAAACAATATGTGCTGGAGATAATCCTAAAATAAGTAGAATAAATAAATTTGAAAGTGTTGAAGTAATGACAGGTGCGCTAATACCAAATTTTTTTGATACAATTATTCCTATAGAAAAAATTGTTTTTTATCCAAGTAATAAGAACAAAAGATATATTGTAATTAATGAAAAAATAAAAAAAAACCAACACATAAGATATGTTGGATCAGATTATAAAAAAAAAGATTTGATAGTTAAAAAAGGAACCATTATCCAGTCATCTCATATCCTAGCTTTTAAAACATTAGGAATTAAAAATATTAAAGTTAAAAAGAAACCAAATATATTATTTTTTTCAACAGGAAATGAAATTTCTAATAATAAAGATATTGTTAATTGGAAGGTCAGAAACTCCAATAGTTATTATATAAAATCTTTATCTAATAACTTTTTGTTCAATTTTATAGATGGAGGAATTTTAAGGGATAAAGATGAAAAACTTTTTAAAAAAAAAATAGAAAAAAATATTAAATCAAAAATTGATATTATAATTACTTCTGGAGCTGTTTCTGCTGGGAAACATGACTTTGTTCCTTCGGTAGTTAAAAAGTTTAACCTATCTAATTTTTTTAAAGGAGTTTCGATTAGACCAGGTAAACCAATTTTATTTGCTAAGTTAAAAAATGTTGAAAAAGTAATATTTGGTCTTCCTGGTAATCCTATTTCATCTTCAGCATGCTTTAGATTTTTTGTTTATCCATATCTTCTCAATATTCTTGGAGTTAAAAATGAAAAACCTTTTAAAGCTAAATTAAAGAGTAATTTTTATAAAAATAAAAAATTGATTAGATTTTTAAAGGCAAGATTAACTTCAACCACTAATGGAAAATTAGAGATTCAGGTTTTAAAGGGACAAGAGTCGTTTAGAATTAAGTCATTTGTTGAATCTAATGTTTGGGGACTTTTCAAGGATGGGCAGTCAAATTTCAAAAAAGGAGAACTAATTGATTGTTATTCTCCAATTAGTTCAAATATTAATATTTTCAAATAGATCTCATTTTTATTGTAGTGACAAATAATAACTATTAAATACTCATTTTATGATTGAGTTTAAAAATGAAAAAATTGCAATACCTGTTGTCTTGTTGGCAGGGTTGATTTGGTCTTTTGGACCATTGGTTGTTAGATATATGAATGACCCTCATCTAATTCCATGGCAATATATTTTTGCCAGAGGGTTAACAATTTTTTTAATTTTAAATCTTTATCTTTTTTTTGAAGAAGGAAGTAATTTTTATAAAAATTATTTAAAGATTGGTATACCAGGTATTATTGGAGGTACTGGACTTGGTATAGCTATGATCACCTTCATATACTCCATTACACACACTAGTGCTGCAATAACCTTACTCTGTTTGGCTGCAATGCCTTTTTTTACAGCTCTTCTTGGCTTTTTATTTTTAAAGGAAAAAATATCAATTAATGTTTGGATAGCAATTTTTATTGCAACTGTTGGTATCATAATAATTGCAATTGGTAATACTGAAAAAAATTCTTTGATTGGACTTATATTTGGAATGATTTCTTCAATTGGTTTTTCAGTTTTTTCAGTTACCTTGAGATGGAGAAAAGAAACTCCAAAATTCACTACAGTAGCTTTTGCAGGTTTTTTTTGTTTTATCGTTTCCACAATAATTATTTTGAATAAAGGTATTCCATTTGTATCTACAAGTTATAATGAAGCTTTATTCTCTATTCATGGAACTTTAGTTTGTGTAGGTTTAATTTTATATTCTATAGGATCAAAGGCTATACCAGCTGCAGAGCTTACATTACTTTCATTAACAGAAGTAATAGGGGGTATTTTTTGGGTATGGATACCAATTTTAGGTATAAATGAAATACCTTCTACCAACACTATTATAGGTGGTTTTTTTATTTTTATGTCTATTATTTATTATAGTCTTACAATCAAAACAAATAGAAGATTTATTGCTTTAAACTAATTAAAACAGAAAAATAAAATGGAAAGACCAGATTTTTTTACTTTAAAAAATGGTGAGAAAGCAAAACTTCCCTTTACTGATAAAGAATACCAAAGAAGATTAAATAATTTAAGAAATATAATGAGCAAAAATAATCTTGATATGATTATTTTAACCTCAATGCACAATATTGCTTATTACACAGGCTTTATTTATTGTTCATTCGGGAGACCCTATGGCTGTGTTGTAACTGCAAATAAAATTTCAACAATCTCAGCTAACATTGATGCAAGCCAACCATGGAGAAGATCACATTGTGACAATGTAATTTTTACTGATTGGAAAAGAGATAATTTTTTAAAAGCAATAGTCTCAATTATAGGAAGGGATGAGCCACCTAAAAATATTGGAATTGAAAATGATCATGTAACATTGGATGTCAAAGATAAATTGTACTCAATTTTTACATTTTCAGCCTTTAGTGATGTGTCAACAAATTTAATGCAACTTAGAATGATTAAATCCTCTGAAGAAATAGAAATCATTAAAAATGGTGCAAGAATAGCTGATCTTGGAGGTGAAGAAATAGTAAAAAATATTAGTGTTGGAGAAAGTGAACTTGAAATTGCGATTGCTGGTAGAGACAGAATGGAAAGAGAAATTGCAAAAACTTATCCTAATGCAGAATACATGGATACCTGGGTTTGGTTTCAATCAGGAATAAACACTGATGGTGCTCACAATCCTAAGACTTCTAGAAAGCTTATTTCAGGAGATATTCTTTCTTTAAATACTTTTCCTATGATTTCAGGCTATTATACAGCTCTTGAAAGAACTCTTTTTGTAGACAAGATTGATAATGCTTCTTTAAAAGCATGGGAAGCTAATGTTAAAGTTCATAAAAGAGGGTTAGAGTTAATTAAACCAGGGGCTAAGTGTTCAGATATATGTCGTGAGTTAAATGAACTTTTTGCTGAACTTGGCTATCTTCATTACCGTACATTTGGTTATGGTCATTCTTTTGGTGTATTGTCCCATTTTTATGGAAGAGAAGCTGAATTAGAATTGCGTGAGGACATTGATACTGTATTAGAAGAGAATATGGTTATTTCTATGGAGCCAATGATCATGATACCTGAAGAAAAACCAGGAGCAGGCGGTTATAGAGAACATGATATCCTAGTTATAGGAAAAAATAGTACAGAAAATATTACTAAGTTTCCTTTTGGTCCAGAACACAATATTATTAAATCGTAAATTATGAGTGAAAAAAAAAATATAGTTAACAGCTGGAATGAGTGGGATCCTTTAAAGCATGTAATTGTCGGCAAGGCAGATGGAACTTGTATTCCTGCTCCAGAACCAGCATTAGACGCAAAGGTTCCAGAAGATTCTGATATGCGTGGTCAATTTGGACCAAGAACAAAAGATACAGTTGATAAAGCAAACCAACTGCTTGATGATTTTTCTAATATGTTAATTAAAAGAGGCATTAAAGTAGATAGACCAGATCCAATAGATTTTAATCAAAAAACCTCAACACCAGATTGGGAAGCAGACACAATGTTTGGTTGTATGCCTCCAAGAGATGTTTTGTTAACGGTAGGTAAAGAAATTTTGGAAGCTACAATGAGTTACAGATGTAGATGGTTTGAATATTTATGTTACAGACCACTTTTAAAAAAATATTATGATGAAGATCCTAATATGAGACACGAGTCCGCTCCAAAACCAAGATTAACTGATGTAGACTACAGAAAAGATTATCTATCTGATAAAATTGGAATTCAAAAAAGATTAGAGTGGACGGAAGATAAATTTTTTGTAACTACTGAAGAAGAACCTTTGTTTGATGCAGCTGATGTTTTAAGGTTTGGTAAAGATTTAGTTGTTCAGCATGGTTTTACAACAAATCTAAAAGGAATTGATTGGCTTAAAAGACACTATAAAGATCATAGAGTTCATGCAGTTAATTTTCCAGGTGATCCTTATCCAATTCATATAGATGCAACATTTACACCAATTAAAGAAGGTTTAATCATTAATAACCCTCAAAGAAGACTTCCAAAAAAACAAAGAAAACTTTTTGAAGACAATGGTTGGAAAATAGTTGACTCTGCACAACCTGCTCATAATGAACCACCACCATTATGTTATTCATCTACTTGGCTATCTATGAATGTTTTAGTATTAGACCCTAAAACTGTTTGTGTAGAAAAAAGCGAAGTGTATCAAGCTGAACAATTAGATAAATTAGGAATGGAAGTAGTACTAGTAGATATGAGAGATGCTTATGCATTTGGTGGAGGACTTCATTGTTGTACAGCAGATGTTTATCGAGAAGGTGAATTAAAGGATTATTTTCCAAAACAATAATTATGGTAAAAATTAAAACAAAACGAGAGCGAATTAAGTTTGCATCAGATAATGTAGCAGGTGCTTGCCCTGAAGTATTAGATGCGATTTTAAAAGCAAATGAAGGAGATAGTGCTCCTTATGGGAATGATGATTGGTCAAAAATTTTACAAGAAAAATTTTCTGAAATATTTGAGAAAGAAGTAATAGTTTATCCAACCGCATCTGGTACAGCAGCTAATGCTTTAGCCTTATCAGCATTAACGCCAGTTTTTGGTAATATTTATTGTCATAAGTTATCTCACATCAATACTGATGAATGTGGTGCTCCAGAGTTTTATACTGGAGGTGCAAAACTAGTAACTCTTAAAGGTATTAATGGAAAAATTACTTCGCAAGAATTGTCAGACAATGTTGGAGGAGTTGGTGTTGTACATCATACCCAACCATCCGTAACAAGCATCACTCAATTATGTGAGACTGGTGAAGCTTATCAATTAGATGAAATAAAAGAGATTTCAGAAACTGCTCATAAATATAATTTAAAAATGCATATGGATGGTGCTAGGTTTGCTAATGCTTTGGTATCTTTAGGAGCAACACCTGCTGAAATGACATGGAAATCAGGAATTGATGTTTTATCTTTTGGGGCTACAAAAAATGGATGTATTGCAGCAGAAGCAATTATATTTTTTAAACCAGAACTAGTAGGGAATTTACCTTTCTTAATTAAAAGATCAGGACATTTACTTTCAAAAATGAGATTTGTCTCAGCTCAATTAGAAGCTTATATTTCAAACAATGTGTGGTTAAGAAACGCAAAACATGCAAATAAGATGGGAAAAAAATTAAGTGAAGGATTAAATTCAAATTCAAATATTGAATTAGCTTATCCAACACACGCCAATGAAGTATTTGCTAAATTTCCTAGACCAATCATTGAACATCTTAATTCAGAAGGTTATAAAATGAATGAAGAAGAGCTTGATGGTAAAGCGGTCAGACTTGTTGCTGCATGGAATACTGAAGAGAGTGATGTAAATCAATTTTTAGAAATAATTTCTAAAAAAAACTAACTAGGATTTTCTTTAAGAAATTTAATGTCACAGATTACAGATTAATGAATAAGAGATAAATACAACCGTATTAGTGCTCAAATCGCATTAAATTTAATAGCTATAACTTGATTTTTGAGCTTTCACTCTTGCCACATTGACAACTGTTCAAAATGGGTGGAAATAAATCTAATTAATATTTTTACTTATGAAAATAATTCTGAATATCTCTAATCAATTAGATAGAGAAAAAATTTTTGAAATTATTAATAAAAATTTTAGTATATTAGCACCGGCATATTATACGCTAATTACTAGTTGGCTTATTGATGCATACAAATCTTATAATGGTATTGATAAGTTTATAATTTTAATTTATTTAATTAATAAAGATTTAATATTCTTTAGAAAAAGTAGACTAATAATTGATTATGATACATTTTATAAAGATAAATCATTAGAAATTCCAAAAATTAACATCACTGATATTTCAAAAGATCTTCAAATTCCTAGAGAAAGCGTAAGAAGAAAGATAGAAATATTAAAAAAACAGGGTGTAATCAAAAAAAACGGAAAAAAAATCTTTGTAGATAAATCGGCATTTATAATAGCTAAAGCTGATAACACTTTAAAAAATCTTAGTATTTTAGTTTCTAAATTTAGTGAAATATTGAAAGATAAAAATATAACTGATAAATCTTTTGGTATAGATGAAATTTCAAAATTAATTAAAGAAAACTTTTCTTTTTGTTGGTACCAATTTTATAAGTTTTTATTCATTTTTACTAACCGTTGGAAAGCAGATACTAAAACTCAAGATTTAGAAACAATATGTGTAGGATTCATTGTACTGATTAATACAGTTCAAAATAAAATTTTTAAAAATAAAAATTTAGGTAGAAAAAAATATCTTAAAGAAGTAAAAAAATTTGATCATATTGGTATTAATGCATTTTCTATTGCTGAGATATCAGGAATTCCAAGAGCAACTGTTGTTAGAAAATTACAATTTTTAATTAAAAATAATTTTTTAACAATTAATGAAAAAAAACTTTATACTTTTGGTTTAAGTGCGAAAAGTAAGCAATACAAAGTGATTTCTAAATTACAAGATAAAAATATGAATTCTTTTAGTCATTTATTGTATAGAATCTTTAATCAAATTAAAGTTATAAACACAAAATAGATTAGTATGGTAATTATAACATCAACAGCTAAATAGAAAGTTATTTTTATTTAACTCTAAATAATTTAAATTTTAATAAGAATTGTTTTTTACTCAATAAAATATACATCTATATTATGTTTTGTGCCCAGTTTGAGCACTAACAGTAATCGAAAAACCACTAAAACAAACTTTATAGAGTATTTTTTATTATGTTATTTTTTTTAAGAAAATTAAAAGTAAAATCTAACCACGCGATGTATAGTAAAATTCCTGACTATGGAGCAGGTATCGAATTGTCAGCAATATTTTAATTATATGAAATTTATAAAAAACTTTATTTTAATTTT
>Ga0209709_10003911_pt1 | contig 12175 bp, 11 predicted proteins | sample ArcticOcean_MG_C_2_FD_187435 | JGI IMG/M metagenome (GOLD analysis project Ga0209709, IMG submission 187435) | Marine microbial communities from western Arctic Ocean - ArcticOcean_MG_CB4_136 (SPAdes) (version 2) | ecosystem: Environmental > Aquatic > Marine > Oceanic | place: Arctic Ocean... | reverse complement strand
TTTTTATTAATACTTTTTATTATTTTTATATTTTTAGGTGTAGCTTTATACACATATAATAATTATATAGCTCCTAAAATTAATCCTGATTTTGTTCCAAATAGAGAATTTGAGACAGAAGGAGAAGATTGTGAAAATAAATTTGTAGATATATATTTATTTAGCGTAGAATGGTGCCAACATTCTAATGATGCAAAACCAATATGGAACAAAATTAAAAAAGTATTTAAGGGAAAAAACCCATCGGGATCTAAATATGAAATTAGATTTATAGAATTAGACGGTGATAAAAATGAAGCTGAAATTGATAGTTTTGAAGCTGAATATTTAACTCCAAATAATAAAAAGATAGATGGTTATCCAAGTATTTGGATGGTTAAAGATAAAGATGTTTATGAATTTGCTGCTACACCAACAAAAGATAATTTAGTAGAATTCATAACTTCATTAGTTTGATTTATTTAAGTATTCCAAAAATAATTTACCATATTGTTTTCCGGCGATTACTAAATTCAATCTTTCATTTTCATTTTCTAAAATTTTTTTAATATCGCTTAAAGGAATATCATTTGGTGGAATTATTAATTCATAATTCAAAACAGAATTTATTTTATAATCATAATTTTTGTCTAATAATTTATATATTAAAAATAATCCCATATAAAATATAGACGAATCTGGTTTTATATTTTCTAATTCATCGTGTAATAATTTTAATCCTAATATTTCTTTATAATCAATATCAGGATTTATTTTTTTCAAATCATTTAGACAAATATTTAAAGGATATGGATTCACCATTCCTCCATCAATATAACAACAGTTATTTAGAATTTCTGGTTGAAAAATAAAAGGTATTGCTGAACTCATATATACAGCATCAATTGCTTTCATATCAGGATGCGTTTTATGAGAAATTTGCTCTGTTGTGAAAGATGTCATATTAGTAGAAAAAATATTTAAATCAATATGAGAATGATTATAAATTTCTTTAAGTGTAGCATCTATACTCAAACCTGTTTTTCTGAATAAACTTTTGTATATGGATTTCATAAATTGTTTATCTAATAAACCTTTTTTTTGAATTATATTTAAAACCATATTTATAGAAAAATCAAAATATTTTTCCCACTCTTTTTTAATAACAAATTGTTTTAATTCTTTTAATTCTATACCTAAACATATACATAATCCAAACATTGCTCCTACCGAAGTAGCATATATTGATTCAAGATTATTTAAATTTATAAAATTCTTATCTTGAAGATATTCTAATGCTCCTAACATATAAAATCCTTTATAAGCTCCACTAGATATTACTAAATGTTTTATTGTCATTATGTTATATTAGTCGTTACTTTTTAATTGTTTTTTTCTAATAAAAATAAAATGGAAGAAATTTTTAATGAAAAATTAAATTTAGATGATTTATTTAAAGAAAAAAAAGAAACAGAACAACATAAAATTAAAATTTATCAAAGAATTTTAGCAAGAGTTCATAAAAAAATTAAAACCACGTCTCGTATGCGTAACAGTGCTAATTTCAGTTTTTTTCTTATTCCTGAATTTGTTCTTGGTATTCCAAGATATAATATGGCTGAATGTACAACTTATATTATAGAAAAATTAAGTGATAATGGGTTTATGATTAAATATACTCACCCTAATCTATTATTTATTTCATGGCAACATTATATTCCCAGATATCAACGAGCTCAAATTAAAAAAAAAACAGGAGTAGCTGTGGATGGTTATGGTAATGTTGTTAATAAAAAAAATAATCAACAACAAGATAAAGATAGTCTAAACAGATTATTGTTAACAAATACACCTGAAAATAAAAAAGGAATATTAAAAAAAGATAAACGAAATTACACTGATATTGCTTCATATAAACCTACTGGTAATCTTATTTACAACACAAAAATGATTAAAAGTATTGAAAATTTAACAGATACTAATAGAAAGATAAATATAGATTAACCATTATGCTCTAATTTTAATAAATCTCAAAAAGTTAGTACCTACAAGATTTATGAAATGCAGTCATGGGATCGAACAAACTATTTTGCGAAAATGAAAAATGGACATTTTTAAAATGTCCAAAATTGATATATAGGATAAGTTTTATAAAATTTTTTGTACCCAAAAATTAGTTTTTGAGCATCTTGTAGGGATTTTTTATAAATTAGTAAAAATAATTGTTACGATATTTTTTTAACAATTATTTTTAAAAGTATTTAGAGTCGTTTTTTAATATTTCCATATATATAAAAATGGAAACAAAAAAAACGAAAAAAAAACGAAAATGTAAAAACAAAAAAATAGAATATTATTGTGAATGTTGTGACTATACAACGTCTAAGAAAACAGATTTTAATAGACATTTAAAAACAAAAAAACATCAACGAATAAAATCGGGCGTTTTTTTAATGCCAAAAAACGAAAATAATAACGGACAGCATAAATATTATTCTTGTAAATGTGACAAAATTTTTAAGAGCTATAGTGGTTTGTGGAAACATTCAAAAAAATGTAATAAAATAGAAGAAAAAGTAGTTTTTTCTATTTCCAATGATTTCCAAAAGTTTCCAAAAAAATTTCCAAATGGAAATAAAAAAAACGAAAATAATGAAATATGTGATTCAGAAAATTCAGAAGATATAGATATGAAAATAAAGCAAGTACAACTTGAAAATGCTATGTTAATAAATCAAAAGTTGAAAAAAGAGATAAACCAATTAGATAATCCACAACCTTCAACCAATTTATTAACAAATGAATTGGTTGAAACAATAGGTAAAATAGCGGGTAATAATAATTGTAACAATACAAACAACATTTCAATTAATATGTATTTAAATGAACAGTGCAAGAATGCTATGAATTTAGAAGATTTTGTAAGAAATATAAAAGTAAGTCTTCAAGATTTAGATTTTTCAACAAAAAATGGATATGTGAAAGGTATAGAAAATATATTTATAAAACAATTGGAAGATTTAAAACCGACAGAAAGACCAATACACTGTAGTGATAAGAAAAGATTACAATTTTATGTAAAAGATGATGATACATGGAAGAAAGATGAAGACCATGAAAAATTAACAGAAAGTATAAAAGCAGTAAGTAATATTCAGGTTAAAAAAATGACTGTTTGGGAAAAACAAAATCCAGATTATACAAAAGACCCACAAAAATCATATAAATGGTCAAAAATGTTAGATAGTGTAATAGCAGGTGAAAATAGTCAAGAAGTAAAAAAGAATGAGAAAAAAATTAAAAAGATATTAGGAAAAGTAGTGGATATTAAAGAGGAATTGAAAGGTAATTAATGCATTTGTTCTCGTTTTCGTTGAAAATTTTTAATACGTCTTCTGGAAGTTTCAATACTTTTACTATCAGTAATAGCTTTAAATAATGAAAGGCCTTTATTAAAATCTTCTTCACATTCGATATATAATTTTAATAATATTTCTCTGGTTTGTTCTACTAAGGTTTGTAATAATTTTTCATCTAAATTAGGATTAATGGTTAAAACTTTTTCTCTTTTAACAGGATCTCGCCAATAAGCAAATAATTTTTGAATTACAGATAATAAAGATTTTTCAAGTGTTTGTGATTTATGTATCATATTTTGAATATGTTGTGCGTATTCTTTGAATAGTTTATCAGTAGGTCGTCCAGTATATGATTTTAACCAAGAGCTATTTTTTTTACATAATGGATGATTATGAAAATCTTGTAATGGTATATCAGTAAATGATTTAATTTCCCACTTAGATACTTTAAATATTTTATCAGTTAAAGCGTTATTTCTTGAGTATTCATTTTTAAATTTAACATATGATTTATTTTTTTGTATATCAATAAAAGTGATTTGTCCATATTTTTTGAAATGTTGATTAATTTGTTCTTTTGCCATATTAGTAGCACGATTAACGATAATGCCTATTTTATTTGGAAATTGTAGTCCATTAGTAAATGCTTGATAAAATTTTTCTAAATCATGATAATAGGACTCTCTGGCTTTTTTAGTAACACCTACATATTTTCCAGTAGTAAAATCATAATCATCGAAATATAATAGTTCTAATTCTGGAATACCAATTTCATCATTTAATGATTTAGTCTCTAAAGAAGGAATAGGAACTTCAATACCACCAATATTACTACTTGTTTTTTTAATGTTCATTTTGCAGTTATCAGATTTAACACTTATTCTATTTTGAGTTTTTTGGTGTGGATTAAGTATAGAAATTCTTCTTGTGCACAAAGGAAGAGTATTAAATTGTTGTAATAAAATTTCTTTTTCTTCATTAGTAATATCATCATTATAAGTATATTTAGCATTGATAGTAGTAGCAATTGCTGCGAATAGGTGTGCAATTTTAACATAAAATTTTGCCATTCCAATACATATTCTTTTCTTCTTAACATGAGAGGAAACATCCAATTTATCTAAATCACCTTTATTGAAATATAAAATGGGAGATTTATCCATTTTATTGATAACAGCCCCCTTTTGTGTTTTTTGAGTAAGAAAATCAATATTCATGCTGGTTAAATACTTATTTATAATTTTAGATGTTAGAATAATAAGTTTGTTACAATAAGTAGGTTTTTGTAAATTTTTAAGATCCTGAAAGCTTGCGGTTGTAATATATTTCGCAGCGATATAATTAGTAACAGTTTTAAATTTCATATGTTTTGTAATCTTATTATTTTTATCATTAGTTTGATTAGTTTTCCCTATTTGTCTGGATACTTTATTACCCATATATGATTAATATATATATTATAAAATTGAATTAAAAACAAATATTCATATATTAAATTAATAGCGTGTATAATGAGTAAAATAAATAAAACTAAACGAAAATCAAAAAAGAAAAATTTGAAAAAAATGTGGGATGCGTTTAGCAATGAAGGCGTAGATACATCAAAAAAGTTAGAATTACATTATTCTAAACAAGAGCAAAAGCAAAAAGAGAATTGTGATTTATGTAATAGTGCTTTAGCATATGTAGAAAATAAATTATTAACGTGTACAAATACTAAATGTGGTATAATTTATAAAAATGTATTGGATTCCAGTCCTGAATGGAGATATTATGGAGCAGATGATAGTAGTATGACAGATCCAACAAGATGTGGAATGCCAATAAATCCATTATTAAAAGAATCGTCTTATGGTTGTAAAGTAATATGTAGTAATAGATCCACATATGAAATGAGAAAAATAAGAAGATATACTGAATGGCAATCAATGCCTTATAAAGAGAAATCACAATATGATGAATTTGAAAAGATTAAAGCTTTATCAAAAAATGCGGGAATTCCAAAAATAATAATAGATGAGGCACTAAGACAACATAAAAAAATATCTGAAATGAAAACATTCAGGGGTTGCAATAGAGACGGAATTATAGCCGCATCGGTATATATAGCGTGTAGAATTCATAATTATCCAAGAACTGCAAAAGAAATAGCAACAGTATTTGTGCTTGATAATACAAGTGCTACAAAAGGGTGTAAAAATGCAGTAAATTTATTAAATAAAATGGAAGAAACAAATCTATTAGGAGATAAAACACATTTTCATCAAACAAAACCATTAGCATTCATTGAACGATATTGTAGTAGATTAAATTTAAATAAAGAATTAACAATGGTATGTAAATTTGTAGCAAATAAAATAGAAAGAAATCATATAATTCCGGAGAATACACCACATTCAGTTGCTGCAGGAATAGTATATTTTGTGAGTCAAATGTGTAATTTAAATATTAGTAAAAAAAATGTAAATAATGTAAGTAAAATAAGTGAAGTAACAATTAATAAATGCTATAAAAAATTAGAAAAAATAAAAGAAGACCTAATTCCAAATATAATTATTAAGAAATATTCTGAATAAATTAAATATTATAAATATAAATATTTAATTTACCATTTTGGCAATAATATCTTTTCTAACCTTATTCCAATATTCAGGTCCTCCAGTTTTAGACCCCCCTTGATGTGTAACTTGATTAGGATGAAGTCTATATAAAACTAAATGTTCAGGGAAATTATAAATTTTTCCGTATTTTTTTAACATTCTTAGTTCTAATTCAAAATCATGAGATAAATCATCATTTCCCCATGTTTCTTTTAAATCAATACAATAATTTCCCACTTCCAACACCTTAGATTTTCTATAACAAACAGTAGGATGATTAACAAACCAATGAGGAAAGTCTTTAATATAGTCATCCCAGGTAATAGTAGGATGTTTTGTTATATTAACAAAACTATTTTTTTCTGTCCCTTTAAACATTAAAATTTGTGCTCCACAAATTGCTGTATCTTGATTTTGTTCCATATATTTAAATTGTTTTTCAATCCTATTTGGCACCATAATATCATCACTATCTAATTTAACAATAATTTCATTATTACATAAATGAATTCCTTTATTTAAAGAATGACCTATTCCTTTATTTCCATCATTTTCATAATATATAACATCAGTAAATCTACTATTTTGTTTAAAATCATCTAATAATTTTTTTAATAAAGTAGTATGTAGGCTGTCAGAACCATCATTAATCCAAACGACTTCAAAAAAAATATTACCAGTTTGAATTTTAATAGAATCAAGACAATCTTTAACATAAGAAGCGTTTGTATTATAACTGGATACAAGTATGCTTACAGATTTTCTAGGAGTCAAAAATTGTTTAGGTAATTGAATAGTATTCATAATATCATATGAGTGTTTTGTAGAACCCCATTCTTGATTAGCATAAATTTTATCATGACCATTATATTCAGTACCTGATACATGAATTGGTAAGAAATAATGACTGGGTAAGATAGTAATATCTTTCCATTTTTGTTGCCAATATAATCTGGTTAATAATCCAGGACCAACAGTTCTCCACGCTCTTCTTCCAGTTTTTTTGACAGAAATTTCATTATTTTTAATCCACTCTATAGCAAGTCTCGGAAGTTCATGTTTAGGAGGAAAAGCCATAGTTCCAGTAGCAATTAAAGGATGTGTTTTAGCTAATACATCGTTATATTCATCAGTTGGCACCCATCCAGCATTTCTTACTTTTTCATTTTCATATCCAACAAAAGCCTTATATTTATCTACTAAATATGTAACAGGTTCAATACAAAATGCGTCAGCATCAACAAAAAATCCACCATATTCATATAATAATTCCCATCTAATAATATCAGCTTTTCCATTTATTTCTTCCATAGAATTAATTCTGTCAGTTAATTGGGAAATAAATCCTCTTTTTGTTAATTCTTCTTCAGTCCATCTAATATATTCAAATCCTTCTTTTTCATGAATATTTTTCCATGTATCCATAAATTTAGTTGGAGGGGGTTTATGACCAATCCAAAGTTGATGAATTATTTTTGGTATTGATGACATTTATATTATTTATTAAATTTCATTTAAATATATATTAGAAATATTAATTAAATGAAAATACTAATAACAGGTTGTTGTGGATTTATAGGAACAAATTTATGTTTAAATTTATTAAAAGAGAATAAATACAGAGTTTTTGGTATTGATAATTTTACAGATAATTATAATATCGACTTTAAAAAAAATAATTATAATGAGTTAAAAAATAGTTCAAATTTTGTATTTTATGAAGAAAATGTTTTAAATACAAAAAAAATAGGAGTAGTAAAACCAGATATTATTATTCATTTAGCATCTATTCCAGGTGTTAGAAAGAGTCTTCAAGAACCATTATATTATATAGAAAATAATATTTCTACTTTTGTTTATTTATTAGAGGAATGTAAAAAACATAAAATAAAAAAAGTAGTATATGCGAGTAGTAGTAGTGTATATGGTGCGAATAAAGAAACACCCTTTAATGAGAATGATAAAATAATAAGTTTAAGATCATCTTATGCTTGTAGTAAAAAATGTATGGAAGTATATGGAAAATATTATAATGACGTATTTAATATAAAAACTATAGGGTTACGATTTTTTACAGTTTATGGAGAAAGAGGGAGACCAGATATGGCACCATATATGTTTTTAAAAAATATAGCAGAAGAAAATGAAATTACACAATTTGGAGATGGGTCATCATATAGAGATTATACATATATTGATGATATAATATCGGGAATTGAATCTGTAATAAATGGTAATGGGACCTGGGGAGAAATTTATAATTTGGGTAATGGAAATCCAATAAATTTGTGTGGTTTTATTGAGTTATGTGAGAAAATTACAGGGAAAAAAGCAAAAAAGAATATAATTGGAAAACAAACAGGTGATGTAGATGTAACATATGCTGATATAAAAAAAGCACAAAAAGATTTACATTATAAACCAAATATAAATATAGAATCTGGATTAAAATTAACATTTAATTGGATGGTGACAAATAATAGAATATCTTTAAAAACAAATTAAACAATTTAAGATTTTATATATTATAAATGAATGAAATATATAAAATAGAAGATACGGAATATGATATTGGAGATAGAACTTATTTAATAGATAATAATCATTTTCCTGATTTTCAAAAAAGATTAAAGGAATTTAAAAATCAAATTATAAGAGAAGTTGAAAATAATGAAGGAAAATCTTATGTGCATTTTGGAGATGGTGATTATTTTTTTCTTAGAAATATTCCATTAGGAAGTGCAGAACCAGGTAAAAGAGCATTATCAATTCCTTACGAATCGTTGAATATATTGCCTTTTAGACACGGATGGTCAAAATCAGACTATCATTGTGTAGAATATCTCGAAAAAGGAATGCCAGAAAAATTAAATGAACTATATCCTGGACAAAAAACAATCCCAACAGAATATTTATATGGATTGACAAGTAATAGATGGTTTTTAAAAACATTTAAGGGTAAAATAGGACTAATAGGTGCTGGTCCCAAATTAGATTTAATAAAAGAATTAATGAAGTATAAAAAGTATCAAGAATATTTGGGATTAGAACAATTTAATGATTATATAAAAATACCACAAAAGTTTGCCTGTGATAATTTAGATAATACAATTAATATGGTAAAAGAACAGTTAGAAAATGCGGATCCAAATACACGAGTTTATTTGTATGGAGTAGGTCATGTAAAATCAGGATTAATGCATCACTTACCTAATATAAAAAAAGCTATTTATCTTGATGTAGGAGCAGGAATAGATGGTATAGCAGGATTATTAGATCCAGATAGACCATATGCGATGAATTGGGTAAACCATAGATTAAAGGATTATGATTATAGTAACTTAGATTTATTGAATTACAATCAGTATAAAGATAAAAAAATAGTATATTTATAAAATGCAAAAATTAGCATTAGTAACAGGAGGAACAGGTTTTTTAGGAAATAAGTTAGTTGGTGAATTGTTAAAAAAAAATTATGCCGTTAGAGTTGTTGCAAGAAATGAGGGTAAATTAATTTTATTGAAGAATGAATATCCTGAGATAGAAATTATTCCTGGTGATATTTGTAATAAGTTAACAGCATATCAATGTTGTAAAGATGTTAATGCTATTTATCATTTAGCTGCGTTTAAACATGTTAGACTTGCTGAGAAGTTTGCTCTTGAATGTATAAATACCAATGTAATTGGTACAATAAATATTTTAAATGAAACATTAAATAATCCTAATCTTGAATATGTTATAGGTATAAGCACTGATAAAGTAGCTAAGGTAACAGGGACATATGGTGCTTCAAAATATTTAATGGAATCATTATTTTATCAATATGAGGCATTAAATACTAATGTAAAATACCGTTTAGTTCGTTATGGAAATGTATTATATTCAACAGGTTCTGTTTTATGTATATGGAAGGAACGGTTGTTAAAGGGAGCAGAAATAATAATTACAGATAAAAATGTTACGCGGTTTTATTGGTCGTTGGAAGAAGCAATAAAATTAATATTTGATTGTTTAAAATATTCTACATCTACAGAACCATATTTACCAGAAATGAAAACAATGAGTTTGGGAGATATACTGGAAGCAATGAAAATGAAATATTTACCAAAAGATAAAGAATTAAAACTAAAGGTAATTGGTTTGCAAAAAGGAGAAAATTTACATGAAAGATTGATAATTGATGGTCCATTATCTAGTGAATATGAAAAATATACTATCGATGAAATATATAAAATGGTATAATAAATATAATAACCTTTATGTTATTATTAAAAAATATAATAACATAAAGGTTATTATATTTATTATTAAAATGATAATATATTTAGTAACTTGTGATAAAACATCTTACATATTACCAGCCACAATTTATTTATATAAAAAGTTTTATAGAGATACACCATTAATAAGAATATTGGGATTTAAAAAACCAATATTACCAGATTGGGAAAATGTAGAGTTTATTTCTATGGCTCCAAAACAAGAAACAATACAAAAATGGTCAAAATATATACATGATTATTTAATTACATTAGAAGATGAATTAATTTTTTTTGCGTTAGATGATTTTTTTCCAATTGATTATATTAATAAAGAATGTTTGTCATATGTGTCAGATTATATGAAAAATAATAATGTTGGATTTTGTAATGTTAGTCAGGAACCATCTTCTTGTAAAAAAAGAAATGAAGTTGATGAGATATTGTTTGATGAAAGTTATTTTGTTTATAAAAGAAAAAAAAATATAAATTATCAACTCGTTCTTCAACCCGGTATATGGAACCGAAAATATTTAATTGAAGCATTAAGTATTGATATAACACCTTGGCAGTTTGAATTGTATAGAACTGGTTGGGCAAATAATAATAATAATTATTATAATATTGCAACATCAAATTTACCAAAAGAAAATCATACGTGTTTAATGCCATATTCAGAACAGAGTTCATTGTCTTCAAAGTGGACAGGATATATTTCTGTATTGGGATTAAAACATGAAATAGTAGAAAATATGATAAAAAATAAGTTATTAAATAAAGAAAAGTTAATAATAGGTGCTTGGCAAAATTTTGTTCTTTGGAATAAAGATTTTAATGAAAATGACCTATTATTATTATCAAAAAAACAATCCCATGGACATTGGTATAGTTTATATAATAAGTATTATACATAATTTAAAAACATATTATTAAATAATGTATAAAATGAGTGAAAAGGTAAATATTAATAATAGATATCCAGAAGACGGAGAAATAAGAAAAGATATGAGACCATATGAAGAATATTATAAATGTTTAATATCAACATTTAATATGTCTGAAATTAAGTCAGTATGTGATGTAGGTTGTGCAACTGGTCATCTTTTATATTATCTAAAGGAAAATAATAATGTAAAAATTAAGGGATATGAATATTTTGATTATCATAAAAAAAACGATTTATGTAAAGTAAAAAACGATATTGAGATATATGATATTCGAGATGAATTACCAGATAATGTAGAACAATATGATATAGTTAATTGTTCAGAAGTAGGTGAACATATTGATAAATCATTTGCAGATATACTTATTGAAAATGCTAAAAAATTATCAAAAAAATATGTAATTTTTACATGGTCCAGTCATGGAGGTGATATTGAACCTCATTGTGATCCATTACATCAACATTTAAATCCTTTATCTCGAGAAAAATATATTAATTTAATGAAAAATCATGGTTTAAGGCCTAATATGGAATTAACAAATAAATTTTTGACAGAAAGTAGTAAATATAGAAATTTCTATTTTTGGTGGAGAGAAAGTTTTATAATATGGGAAAAAATAAAATAATTTTTAGAATAATACGATTAAATTTATAAATAATTATATAACTTATTTATAAATGGAAACATTCAAGATAAAAATTGATGATTATAAAAAAATAATACCAATTGGTTATAATTGTGGTACAGGGATGGTATTAATTAATTTAAATTTACGAAAAGAGGCCTATCCTTTAGATTGGGTAATATCTAATCCAGCTTTTGTATATAAATATATTAAAACAGATTTTAAAGATTATTTTTTAAAAAAAAATAATAACACTAATTATTTAGGTCAAAAATTTGATTGGTTTAAGACTACAGATAATCATAATACTCATAATAATAAGGCAGATATCGAATCAGACATTAATTTAGAAACAAATTCTATAGATATTTTTAAAAATAATTGTATGAAATTTAATCGTAGA
>Ga0209709_10003910_pt1 | contig 12176 bp, 11 predicted proteins | sample ArcticOcean_MG_C_2_FD_187435 | JGI IMG/M metagenome (GOLD analysis project Ga0209709, IMG submission 187435) | Marine microbial communities from western Arctic Ocean - ArcticOcean_MG_CB4_136 (SPAdes) (version 2) | ecosystem: Environmental > Aquatic > Marine > Oceanic | place: Arctic Ocean... | reverse complement strand
ATAATATCTATTGGCTGAGATCTGTTAATAAAATAATTATTAATTTATAATTTCAGCCAATACCAAAAAAGTAAGAAAAGACATAAAACAAATAATAATAAAATTTATTACTTTCCAAATTTTTTTATTTTGAAGATACTTAGAAAAATATTGAGATAAAAATCCAAGTAAAAAAAAGAAACAGATAGAAGATATAGATGCTCCTATTCCAAAATAGTATTTTTGCTCTATTGAAAAACTTTTAGAGAAATTACCTAAAAAAAAAACAGTATCAGAATAAACGTGAGGATTCAAATAGGTAAATCCCATTGTTTTAAGAAAAGTTTTTAACAAAGATTTTTTTTGTTTTCTGACACTTAGTAAAAATTTTTTTTTATCCTCTTTTATTTTTCGCCATATAAAGTGAAGTAAAAACCCTAAAAGTAAGATATTAAAGATAAGCTCAACTGTTGAGTTAAAAAAGTTTTCAAAATATTGAAAAATAAAAATACCCAAAAAAATAAGAAAGATATCTGATAAAGCACAAATAGAACAAACTAAAAAAATAAAGTTTTTTTTAAGTCCTTGCTCTATAACAAAAATATTTTGAGCGCCAATTGCTAAAATTAAACTCATTCCAGTTAAAAAACCTAATATAATAAAACTCATTTATTTTTTACTTATTGTCTAAAAAATTAGTAATACATTTGTTAAATTCGCTAGGCATTTCTAAATGGACATTATGAGAACAGCCTTTAAAAATATTAAGATCACTATTGGGTATGTTTCTATTAAGAATATCAATCTGATCAAAATTATAAGCTTTGTCTTGGTCGCCCCAAATAATCATAGTAAGATTCTTAATATTTTTTAAATTTTCTAACCCATTCCAAGTTTTCATAGCTACTAAGGCATTGTCCACTGCTTCCATGGTTATGGTTTTTCCCGCATCATCACAAAGATAAAAATATTTTGCTTTATCTTCTTCAATAAACCAAGTTTTTGCAATTCTATGTGCGGTAATTTTTAAACCATTTTTTTTCAATTTTTTTCTGGATTCATCAATGGTTTCAAATCTGCCTGGAATATTACCAACTGGTCCTGTTCCATAGCAAATTAGTTTACCAATTTTTTTCCCGTCTAATTTAGCCATTTCTTGAACTACCATTCCTCCCATTGAATGACCTAATAAATAAAATTTTTCTACTTTTTTTTCTTTTAAACAATTTAAAACCGTTTTCGCCATTGAATTAATATTGTTATGTGATTTTACTTTATTACTTTTTCCAAAACCGGGGAGATCTGGAGTAATAATTCTATAATATCTTTTTAAATATTTGATTTGAGGCTGCCACATAATAGATGACCCTAAAAAGCCATGTACCAAAACTAAAGGAAATCCTTTTCCTACATCGCCTACGTATATATCTTGCATAATAATAAATTAGTAATTAGATGATATATTACTTATATGACTAAAAGAAAAATAACTAATCTTTATAATGTAAAGTTCGAGCCATTTGATAACTATGGCTCAGTAGTTAAAGGAATGAGTTGGCATAAAATTAGTTATGACAAAAAAAATGGAGGTCAAGGATCCTATCTTTTAAAAATGGAACCAGGAGCTAAAAGTTTGCCACATGAGCATAGTGGTTATGAGGAATTTTTAATGTTAGAAGGTGAGTTAATTGACCCAGATAATAAAATTTTTAAAAAAGGAGATTTTGTAACCTTTGAACCTGGGTCACAACATTCTTCACACACGAAAGATGGTTGCTTAATTTTAGTTTTTATGAGAGGTATTAATAAACCCATATAAAAAACAATACTAGCTCAATATAAAAAAGATAAATAATTATGATTGGAATTTTAGGCGGTATGGGAACTCAAGCTGGACTTGATTTTTGTAACAAGCTAGCAATGATCAATAGAGGGAAAATCGATCAAGAATACCCTCTTTTCATTCTATATAATAAATCAGATATTCCAGGAAGGCCTGAATCTATTAGTCTTCATGCAAAAACTTCTTCAGATAATTTTGGACGACCTAAAAATTTTAAAAAATATAACAAAGTTTTAAAAAGTTTAATTGCAGGTTGTTTTTCACTCCAAAAAAGTAAATGTAAATTTATTGTTATTCCATGTAATACAGCTCATTATTGGTATGACGACCTTCAAAAAAAAATTAAAATTCCAATAATAAATATGCCAAAAGAAGTTTATCTGGATACTAAAAAAAATTGTAAGAAAAATTCAAAAATAGGTCTTCTTGCAACAGAAGGTACCTTAAAGACTGGAGTATACAGTAAATTTTTTGAGAAAAATTTTAAATTAATCGCCCCAAAAATATCACTACAAATAAAATCTGTTAATAAAGCCATAAAATATGTCAAAATGGGAAAAATTAAAGAAGCGGAAAAAGCTATAAAACCAGCAATCAATTATTTAACAAAAATGAAATGCAAAAAAATAATACTTGGGTGTACAGAGTTACCAATAGCAATTTTTGCATTTAAGTCATTTAAAAAAATTAAGCTTTCAAAAACTTTTTTAGATCCTAATTTGATATTGGCTAGTGTTTCCATGAAAAAATATAAAAGCTTATAAGCTAATTTCAAATGAAATATCAATCTGCGTCACAATAAATGAATGACAACTAACCTACAAGTTGGTATGTTTGGTTTATATGGAATTTACAGCTGAAGTTAAAAAATCAACAGATACTATATATAAAAAAATTTCTAAGGTGTTACCTGAAATTGAATGGTCTACCCACGCCCCTTATATTCACAGAATCAACCAATTAAAAAAAAAAAAGAACGCAGTTATACTCGCACACAATTATCAAACACCTGAAATTTATCATGGTGTAGCAGATTTTTCTGCTGACTCTTTAGCATTAGCTATTGAAGCATCCAAAACTTCTGCCGACATTATTATTATGGCTGGAGTTCACTTTATGGCAGAGACAGCAAAACTAATGAGTCCCAAAAAAAAAGTTTTATTACCAGACATGCAGGCTGGATGTTCTTTATCGTCCTCAATTACAGGTAAAGATGTAAGATTGCTAAAAAAAAAATATCCAGGTGTTCCTGTCGTATCATATGTTAATACATCCGCAGAGGTAAAAGCTGAAACTGATATCTGCTGTACTTCAGCAAATGCAGTAAAAATTATAAATTCATTAGGTGTAAAAAAAGTCATATTTTTACCAGATGCTTATTTAGCAAAATATGTTGCTTCGCAAACAGATGTTGAGATTATTTCTTGGAAAGGAATTTGTATAGTTCATGATCAATTTAATGAAAAGGAAATTTTTGACATTAGAAAAAATAACCCTGGAATAAAAATAATTGCACACCCAGAATGTCCTCCTAATGTAATCAAGGCCAGTGACTTTGCTGGATCTACTTCGGGAATGATTAAATACGTTGAAGACAATCAGCCAAAAAAAGTAATGATGGTTACAGAATGCTCAATGAGTGACAATATTCAAGTAGAAAACCCAAATGTTGAATTTATCAGACCTTGCAATCTTTGTCCTCACATGAAAAAAATTACGTTACCAAAAATCCTAGATTGTTTAGAAAATGAAACAGGGGAAATAATTATGGATACAGAAACTATAAATAAAGCAAAAATATCCGTTGAAAGAATGGTTGAAATTGGCAGATAATAAAAGTGGCTCAAATTAAATTAAGCAAATATTATATTAAGAATACTGTAAAACTTGCTTTAAACGAGGATCTATATCCTTCTGGAGATATTACATCAAACCTAATTAAAAATATTAAAAATATTAAAGTTAAATTAATTACAAATCAAAAAGCTGTGATTGGTGGCTTAGAATTTGCAAAACAAACTTTTAAATTAATAGACAAAAAAATAAAATTTATCGTTAAAAAAAAAGAAGGCTCCTCTGTAAATAAAAATGATTTGATAGCGATAATTGAAGGTAGAGCTAAAAATATATTAATTGGTGAAAGAGTTGCTTTAAATTTTATAAGCCATATCTCAGGTATTGCTACTAAAACTAATGAATTTGTTCGGTTGGTTAATAAAAATTGTAAAATTTGCTGTACAAGAAAAACTATTCCAACCTTAAGAGTTATTCAAAAATATGCTGTAAAATTAGGTGGTGGTGTAAATCATAGGTTTAACCTAAGTGATGAGTTTTTGATTAAAGACAATCATATAATAAGTTCTGATATTAAAACTTTAGTGTCCCTTGCTATTAAAAATAAAAAAGGAAGAAAAATAACTGTTGAAGTAGATAATTTAAATCAACTAAAAAAAATAATAGGTTTAAAATTTAATACCGTACTGTTTGATAACATGAGTGTTAAAAATCTTAAAACTGGCATTAAAATGGTAAAAAAATATTATGAAACTGAAGCTTCAGGCAATGTTGGTTTAAAATCGATTAGTAAAATTTCAAGATCTGGGGTTAACAGAATTTCAATTGGCAGTATTACACATAGTGCACCTGCTGTTGATTTAAAATTAGAAATTTAGTTCTTTTTAGATAATTTAGCTTGTGCAGCGGCTAGTCTTGCAATTGGAACCCTGTACGGTGAGCACGACACATAATCTAGTCCAGCGTCCGAACAAAACTTAATACTTTTTGGGTCCCCGCCATGCTCTCCACAAATTCCAAGCTTAATATTTTTATTTTGTTTTCTGCCTCTTTCAACAGCAATTTCAATTAAATCGGCTACACCTTCATCGATCGTCACAAATGGATCAATAGAGAATATTTTATTTTCAATATAATCGTTTAAAAATTTACCACTATCATCTCTACTTATCCCGAAGGTTGTTTGTGTTAAATCGTTAGTACCAAAACTAAAAAAATCTGCATGTTTTGCAATATCTTTTGCTTTTAAAGCAGCTCTTGGTAATTCAATCATAGTTCCAACTAAATAATTAATTTTTATTTTTTGTTCTTTTTGAACTTGATTGGCTACTCTTATTACTAGATTTTTCATTATTTTTATTTCAGCTTCTGTGGAGACTAAAGGAATCATAATCTCCGGGAAAGCTGATTTTATTTTTTTCTTTTTAAGTTCTGACAAAGCTTCAAAAATTGCTTTACATTGCATTTCATAAATCTCTGGAAATGAAATTCCTAATCTACAGCCTCTATGTCCTAGCATTGGGTTCTGTTCATGTAATTCATTAATTCTAGACTCGATTTCTTTTAAATTTAAACCAACTGCTTTTGCAACAGTATTAATTTCTTTTTCAGTTTTAGGGAGAAACTCATGTAATGGGGGATCTAATAATCTTACTGTTACTGGTAAACCATTCATAATTCTAAATATTTCAATAAAATCTTTTCTTTGATAGGGTAAAAGTTTTGCTAATGCTTTACTTCTATCTTCTGTTGATTTCGATAAAATCATTTCTCTAACTGATAAAATTCTTTCTTCATCAAAGAACATGTGTTCTGTTCTACAAAGACCTATGCCTTCTGCTCCAAAATCCCTTGCTGTTTTTGTATCAAGTGGTGTTTCTGAATTCGTTCTTACTTTTAATTTTCTAAATCTATCTGCCCAACTCATTAATTTTAAAAAATCTCCGGAGATTTCGGGTTTAACCGTTGGAACTTCTCCTAAAATAATTCTGCCTGCTGAACCGTCTATAGTAATTATATCTCCCTCTTTAACTTCAACTGATGAAGTTTTAAATGTTTTAGTTTCATAATTAATTTCAATTTCACTTGATCCTGAAACACAAGGTCTTCCCATTCCCCTTGCAACAACCGCAGCATGGCTTGTCATTCCACCTCTTGCAGTTAGAATTCCTTTTGCTGCATGCATACCATGAATATCCTCCGGTGAAGTTTCTACTCTAACTAAAATTGTATCCTGCATCATACTATTTAACCTTTCTGCTTCGTCTGAAGTAAAAACAACTTTACCACATGCTGCCCCTGGTGATGCGGGTAAACCACTTGCTATAATGTTTACTAAATTTTTTTCATCAAGTGTTGGGTGTAACAATGTGTCTAAGGAATTTGGATCTATTCTTAACACAGCTTCTTTTTTTGAAATAAGTTTTTCTTTAACCATATCAACTGCTATCTTAATCGCAGATCTTGAAGTTCTTTTTCCTGATCTAGTTTGTAGTATCCATAATTTTTTATTTTCAACTGTGAATTCAACATCTTGCATATCTTTGTAGTGCTTTTCTAAAATTCCCAGAATTTTATTTAATTGTTTAAATACTTTTGGCATTGATTCTTCCATGGATAGTTCTTGTGCTTTTGTTTTTTTCCTTGCTTTTTTAGTTATGTATTGTGGAGTTCTTGTTCCAGCCACAACATCTTCTCCTTGAGCATTAATTAAATATTCTCCATAAACTTCATTAACTCCATCAGATGGATTTCTCGTAAAGACAACTCCTGTTGCACAATCATTGCCCATATTTCCAAATACCATTGATTGAACATTAACTGCAGTTCCCCACTCAGAAGGGATTTGATTTAATTTTCTGTAAATTTTTGCCCTATTACTTTCCCAAGACAAAAATACTGAACTAATTGCCTCAAACAATTGATCAAACACATTTTGTGGAAAATCTTTTTTTGTTTGATTTTTAATAATCTTTTTAAAATCATTAATTAAACCTTCCCAATCATTTTCGTCTAAATCTGTATCTAAAAGAACACCTTTAGTTAACTTGTAATTCTCAATTAATTCTTCAAAATGATATCCCTCAACCCCCATTACAACATTTCCATACATTTGAATAAATCTTCTATAACTATCTTTGGCAAATCTTGTATTGGATGTCTTGTCTGCTAAAGCTGTTACAGTTTTGTCATTCAGACCAAGATTTAAAATTGTATCCATCATTCCTGGCATTGAAACTCTTGCTCCCGATCTAACAGATAACAGTAATGGATTTTTTAGATCACCAAATTTTTTCCCAACATCTTTTTCAATAATTTTTAACTCTTTTTTAATCTCAATAACTACTTTCGAGTTTAACTTTTTTTTACTATTATAAAATAAATCACATACATTTGTTGAAATAGTGAATCCTGGAGGAATAGGTAAACCCATTCTTCCCATTTCAGAAAGGTTGGCACCTTTTCCACCTAAAAAATTTTTAGGATTTTTAATTTTTTTTGAATCTTTGGATTTGAAATTTAAAATTAATTTTTTCATTAATTGCTCTCAATGCTTGAAAAGTTTATATAATTATCAAAAGTTTTACATAACATTTGTAAAAGTTCCAATCTGTTTTTTTTAATATTTTCATTTTCATCATTAACTTTTACATTATCAAAAAATTCAAAAATTATCTTTTTAGTATCAGCTAAATTACTTAAAGATTGACCGTAATCTTCATCTTTGTTAATACTGGCAAAATATTTCCTTAATTCGTTGATTTTTTTAAATAAATTTTTTTCAATGTCACTCTTAAATATTCCAGGATCAGCTGTATTTGATAGCTCATGTGGCTTGTCTTTAAGCTCACTATCAAGAATTTTTGAGGCACGTTTGTAGCTTGAAACAATGTCCTCACCAACCTCTTTATTAATTATATTGTTTAAAGCTAATGCTTTTTTATATATTTTGTTAAAATTATCTATTTCGTATGAATCAATACTTGCTTCAATAATATCATTTCGAATTTTTTTTTCTTTCATGTAGTATTTTAGTCTATCCAATAAAAAGTTTATCACTTCTTTTTGTAAAAACTCATTGGGCAACCTAAGTTTTTGACCTCTATACGATGAAATAGAGTAGCTAATTAAATCCTTAATTTTAAATTCTTTATTATTATCAACTATTATTCTAACTACTCCTAAAGCAGATCTTCTTAATGCGTAAGGGTCTTTTGAGCCTGTTGGTTTTTGATTAATACCAAAAAAACCTACTATTGTATCAATTTTATCAGTTAGTGCTAAAGCTATACTGAACAGTTTTTTGGGCGTTTTACTATCTGGTCCAAATGGAAGGTAGTGTTCTCTTATAGCTAAACTTATATCTTTATCAAATCCTTGAGACTCTGAAAAATGTCCACCCATAATTCCCTGAAGCTCTGGAAACTCCCCCACTAAATCTGAAATTAAATCTACTTTGCAAATAGAGGCTGCTAGTTCTATTTTTTCCTTACTTATTAATAATTCGTCTGAAATCACTCCAGCAAGCTTTCTCATTCTTTGAATTTTATCAAAGTAAGATCCTAACCCTTTAAAATAATTCATTATTTTTAATTTTGAAACTTGTTTAACTAAGTTTTGAGATTTATTTTTTTCCCAGAAAAATTGAGCATCACTCAATCTAGCTTCAACAACACTCTCATTTCCTAATTTAATAAATCCTTTCGTATCCTTATTATTTGCAACTACTAAAAATTCATTTGTTATATTTTCTTTTTGATTAAATGTTGGAAAATATTTTTGATGATATTGCATTGTTATAATTAAAATTTCTTTAGGAATATTCAGAAATTTTTGATCAAATTTACAAAGTAAAATATTTGGTTGTTCAACCAATCCTGTAACCTCATCTAAAAGTTTATTATTAGTCTCTATCGTAATATTTTTTCGTTTAGAAACTTTTTGAATTTCTTTTTTTATAAACTCTTTTCTTAAATTGTGATCTATAATTATTCCTGACTGGTAAAAAAATTTATTATATTCTTCAAAATTTTTAAATTTTTTTTTTTTATCTTCAAATTCCTTATCAATAAACGTTGTATTTGAGCAAGTCAGATGATAAAAATTAAAATTTAACCCTTTTCCATCAAAAATACCCATTATAGATTTCAATGGTCTTGCCCAATAAAGATTAAAATCTCCCCATCTCATTGACTTTTTCCACTGCATTTTATCAAGAATTAATGGGATTTGTTCTTGAAGTAAGTCAACAGTGTTTACTTTTTTTGAAAAGTTCTTAAAAAAATAAAACTCTCCTTTTTCTATTGTCTTTTTAAATAAGTCATTCTTATCAATTCGATTTGATCTTAAAAAACCTTCTATCGCTTTCTCTGGAGCATTAACGTTTGGCCCTTTAATTTCTTGAGTTTTTTGAGTTATTTCTTTAGCTAAACCTTCAAAGAAAATTATAAGTCTATTTGGAGTTGAATATGATGAACTTTTTTTAAATACAATCTGTTTGTCTACAAATAATTTTTGAAAACTAACCAATAAAATTTCACGCGAATTTTTCTGCAGATTTGCAGGAATTTCTTCGCTGAAAAGCTCTAAAAAAAACTCAGACATTATTTTGATTGGCTATTTAGCCATGTTTCTGCAGCCCCTTTGGTAATATCTCTAATTCTTCCAATATATTCTGCTCTTTGCGCTACGCTAATAACACCTCTTGCATCAAGAATGTTAAATACATGACTTGCTTTTAGACATTGATCATAAGCAGGTAGTGATAATTTTTTTTCAACCAATGCTTTTGCTTCTAGCTCAAGCATATCAAACATTTTAAATAAGTTTTCTGTATTTGCATGTTCAAAATTATAAGCTGAAAATTCTTTTTCAGCTTGAAGAAATACTTCACCATATTTTATTTCTTCATCATTCCATAAAAGGTCATAAACATTTTTTTTTTGTTGAGTGAACATACAAATTCTCTCAAGACCATAAGTAATTTCAACTGAAACTGGTTTACATTCAATGCCTGCCATTTGTTGAAAATATGTAAATTGTGTAATTTCCATTCCATCACACCAAACTTCCCAGCCAAGTCCAGCAGCTCCTAAAGTTGGACTCTCCCAATCATCTTCTACAAATCTAATATCATGTTCTTTATGATTAATACCAATAATTTTTAAGCTATTAAGATAAAGTTTTTTAATATTATCTGGCGAAGGTTTAACTAAAACTTGGAATTGATAGTAGTGTTGCAATCTATTTGGATTATCTCCATACCTTCCATCAGTTGGCCTTCTTGATGGTTGAACATAAGCTGTCTTCCAGGGTTTTGATCCTAATGATCTTAAAGTTGTTGCTGGGTGAAAAGTTCCTGCACCTACTTCAATATCGTAAGGTTGTAAAACAACACACCCTTGCTTACTCCAATATTTCTGAAGATTAAATATAGTATCTTGAAAAGATTGAAATTTAGGTTTTATGATTTTTTTTTTATAAGCCATATCTTTGCCAGATAGACCTTTCCTCTAAAATATTTGTAAGTTGATCTATTTGATTGCTAGATGAAGAAAGTTTTTTACTTATCCAGCCTTTAGATTTTTCAAATTTTTTAATAATAACATCTTCACCAAATTTTTCTTTTAAAACTTCATTAGCATTACCTACGCTGTCTATTAAACCCAGTTCTTTAGCTTTACTCCCAGACCAAAATTCTCCAGTAAATAACTCAATTTCAGATTTATTAAGTTTAGAGCCTCTACTTTCTTCTACCACTTTAATAAAATCTTTGTGAAGTTCTAACTGAATAGTTTTAAGTCTTTCGATATCCTCTGACTTTTCATCAAGAAATGGGTCTAAAGTATTCTTATTTTTTCCAGCCGTATGAACTCTTCTTTCAACTCCAATTTTTTTTATCAACTCTGTAAAGCCAAAAGAAGAATAAATTACGCCTATTGATCCAATAATTGAGCTTGAGTTTGCATATATTTCGTCACCTGCACATGCAATTAAATAACCCCCAGAAGCCGCAACATCTTCTGCAAATACAATAACTTTTTTTTTATTTTTTTTTGCTTGAGCTCTAATGAACTTATAAATTAAATGAGACTGTACTGGTGATCCCCCGGGTGAATTAATAGTGATTGCAACAGCTTTTGCCTTTTTTAAAGAAAAAGCTTTTTCTATGATTTCTTCCTGACCTGCAAAATCTATACCTTGTTTAAACTTTCCAGCACTGCCAATTACACCATTTAACTTGATATGAGCTACTATTTTTTTCTTTTTAAAAAAAGAGAACATTTTTGATCCTTACAGAATTTTGATTTAATATAAAGCTACTTATAGTTGAAGATTAAGGTGCGTCAATTGATAAGTAATAAATAAAACATAATTATACTAACCTGATTTATATGGGAACAGTTGTTCAGCTTAAAAATCAAATAAATAATTCTTATTTTCAATTAAGAGAATCTGTCGATGAAAAGTTGGTTCTAGTTGAAGAAAAAATAAAATCAAAGCTTATTAGTGATGTTGAGTTAGTTCAAAAAATGACCAATTATCATATTCTAACTGGTGGAAAAAGATTGAGAGCGCTTTTAACATTAGGTTCTGCAAAATTGTGTAGTTACACAAAAGGAGGTCGAGATATTAATTTGGCTGCTTGTGTGGAATTAATTCATAGTGCAACTCTCATGCATGACGATGTAATAGATACCGGAGATTTAAGAAGAGGAAAAAAAACACTTAATTCTATTTGGGGAAATCAATCTTCAATTTTAATTGGAGATTATCTTCTAAGTCGTTGTTTTGAAATGATGGTTGAAGATGGAAATTTAGAAATTTTGAAACTTTTGTCATCTACTTCGGCAACAATTGCACAAGGTGAAGTCTTACAATTACAACATAAAAGAGAAGTTGATATGCTTGAAGAAACATATTTAAAAATAATTTCATCTAAAACTGCTGCGTTATTTGCTTCAGCTGCAAAAGTTGGTGCTATTTTATCAAATGCTGAAAGTAGAAAAAAAGACGCTTTAAGCTTCTATGGAAAAAATATTGGTTTAACTTTTCAAATAGCAGATGACACTTTAGATTACAATTCTGAATTAAAACTTTTTGGAAAAAGAGTTGGAAAAGATTTTTTTGAAGGTAAAATTACTTTACCAATTATTTTATTATTTCAAAAAGTAAATACTATTGAAAAACAAAAAATAAAAGCTTTTTTTAAACAAGATATTAGATCAACCTCAGATCTTTCATATACTCTTAGTTTAATCAAAAAATATGATATTATTAATGAATGTTATAAAAAAGCAGATCACTTCATAAATCTTGCTTCAAATTCTTTAAGTATATTTAATGAGTCTAAGGAAAAAACAATTTTAGAAAATTTAACTTCTTTTAGTTTAGAAAGAGATTTTTAAGGGCTCAATAAAGATTTATTCCACCTTCCATTTTCATCTTTAGTATATTTTAGTCTTTCGTGAATTCTATTATCTCCGTCTAACCAAAATTCAATACTTAATGGCGATAAGTTCCACCCTGACCAATGTCTTGGCCTTGGTACATTGTTTTT
>Ga0209709_10003907_pt1 | contig 12182 bp, 14 predicted proteins | sample ArcticOcean_MG_C_2_FD_187435 | JGI IMG/M metagenome (GOLD analysis project Ga0209709, IMG submission 187435) | Marine microbial communities from western Arctic Ocean - ArcticOcean_MG_CB4_136 (SPAdes) (version 2) | ecosystem: Environmental > Aquatic > Marine > Oceanic | place: Arctic Ocean... | reverse complement strand
GTGTTGGGAAGCCTGTGGCTTTAATGCAATTAGCAGAATCTTACACTCAAATACTTCAACGTTTTCCTGATATTCATATGAACGGTGAATGGAAAGTTGCACCGAATAATTTTGTGCATGCGATCCAGGAGATGCCTGTTAAGTTTTAATCTGACTGCGCAGCTTCTAACTTTTCATTTGCAGTCAGCCAAACCTTCTCTACCTCCTCTATTTGTGATTTGAGTTCGGTTTGATTTCTAATGAGATCATGAAGATCGTCTTGAAAATTACCATCGTAAGTATCGGGTGATTGTAGTACCGCCTCAACTTCTCCAATTTTTTCTTGGAGACGTTTTAATCTTTTTTCAGCACCCATAATCTCAGCTTTAATTTGACGCAACAGTTTTTGATCTGCTTTTTTATTTGAGACGCCTGATTTAACTTTGCCTGCTGATTTTTTTGGCTGTGCTTTGTTTAGGTTGGCAAGAATTCTTGTGCTGTAGTCATGAAGGTCCCCCTCATACTCGTCTACCTTGCCATCATCTATAAGCAAGAATTGATCGACGTTGTTGGCAAGTAAATGTCTGTCATGTGAAATCAACAGTATTGCCCCACCAAAAGACTGCAGAGCCATGGTAAGAGCTTGCCTCATTTCCATGTCTAAATGGTTGGTTGGTTCATCCAACAAAAGAAGGTTGGGTTTTTGGTACGCAATCATGGCCAATGCCAGCCTTGCCTTTTCACCACCAGAAAAAAGTTCAATGGAATCTTTAACCTTGTCATTCTTGAAATCAAAGCCACCAAGGTATGTGCGGACTTGTTGCTCGGTTTTTTGAGTGTCCATTTGGTGAATGCACTCATAGGCTGTTTTGGTCAGATCTAAATCATCTACTTGATGCTGGGAGAAATAACCTACCTTTAAATTAGCGCCTTCGTATCTATCGCCTTCGAGCAATGAGATAGCCCCTACGAGGCTTTTAATCAAAGTTGATTTACCAGCACCGTTGGGACCAAGAAGACCGATGCGGTCGCCTGGGTGCAAGCTAATGTTTACTTGTGACAAGACTTGTTCTGAGTATCCAAGGTTGGCTCGATCTAAAGTTAGCAGCGGATCGGAGATTTTATCTGACTGTGGAATTGAAAAATGAAACGGTGAATCAACGTGCGCAGGAGCAATAACTTCCATTCGCTCTAAAGCTTTCACTCTGCTTTGTGCTTGCTTGGCCTTTGTTGCCTTGGCTTTAAAACGCCTAACAAAATCTTGCATGTGTTCGATTTGTCTTTGTTGTTTTTTGTAACTGGCTGCTACTTCTGCAAGTCTCAGGGCTTTAACCTCTTCAAATTGAGAGTAATTTCCAGTGTATAGCTCTATCGATTGCTTGCTGATGTGAGCGATGGTATTAACGCACTCATCTAAAAACTCTCTGTCATGAGATATAAGTAAAAGTGCTCCTTTAAATGATCTGATCCAATCAGATAACCAGACGATGGCATCAAGGTCCAAATGGTTGGTTGGCTCATCAAGCAGCAATAAATCCGAGGGTTGCATCAAAGTTCTGGCTAGGTTTAATCTAACCCTCCAACCGCCTGAGAAATCTCTAACAGTTTTCTTTAAATCATCTTGAGTAAAGCCAAGACCAACCATAAGTTGCTCGGCTTTTGATAGCGCTGAGTGACCATCCAAAGAATTGAACATTTCATGAAGTTCGCCCAACTTATCAAACTGCTCGTTGTCTTCAGCCGATTTAATTTGTTTCTGAATCTCTATGAGTTGTTTGTCGCCCTCAAGAACATAATCAACGGCTATTTGATCTGTTCCAATGACTTCCTGGGCTAAATATGAAATTCTTAAATCTTGAGGGTAATCTAAATAACCATCTTCGACGTCCAGTTCACCTGTAATCATTTTAAAGAGGCTTGTCTTCCCTGCCCCGTTAGCACCGATCAGGCCGACCTTCTTGTCTCTGTGAATTACAAAGGAGACATCTTCGAATAAAAGATTTGGGCCTCTGCGAAGAGCTAGGTTAGTAAATGAAAGCATTGTTGTGTCTTTAAAAAACGGTAGTGTAACAAAAACAATCGGGCTTTCCTTGTTCTGTCATTGATATAAAATAACGGCATGAAAAATACTATATGGTTTGAACCTCTAACGATCGAGCATTTCAAGGATTCCTCAGTCAACATGGATAAAGCGCTTGGCATTCAAGTTACAGAAATTGGCGATGATTACATTATTGCAAAGATGCCGGTTACAGAAAAAACCAAACAACCCTATGGAATTCTTCATGGCGGCGCTTCGTGCGTTCTTGCCGAAAGCATTGGCAGCATAGCAGCCGGTCTATCCATGGACGGTTCAAAAAAATACCCAGTGGGCATTGAAATCAATGCTAATCATCTCTCATCTCCAACCGAGGGATTTGTTTATGCAAAAGCTGTCCCAGTGCACATTGGCGGCTCAACGTCTGTTTGGAACATAGATATTACTGACGATGTCGGTAAAAGAGTGTGTTATTCAAGATTTACAGCTATGCACAAGAGTTATCCTTCGTAATTTATATTAGTTCTCTCTAATGCACCTCATCAGCAGAAAGACATAAATCCATTTGTTCGTCGAATGATCGATGAAACGCTGTGAAAGAACCGTCCTCTTCTTCGTGTAAAAATTCAAAGTAAGTTGGAATCTTCTCCTCATCATCAAAAACCATCGTGACTAGATCTCCGCACCCAGCACAAACAACTTTGTCATTGGCGGAGTAAGTAAAGGATGGGTGGATACAATGATTCTGCTCGGTGAACACATTCATACTGTCTAGAACCAGGAATTTACTAGATATTTAATTTTCATTTCATCGCACATAGTTTTCAAATCTCCTACCGTTACCTTTTGGCCTAAATTAAAGCTGGTTAAAAAGCTGCCAATGGTAAATCTAGCAACCTCTTTTTCTGGAATTGTAAAAAAGTATTCATACTCATCTCGACTCCAGAACTCCTTCACGCCCTCACCCATGTCGTGCTCAGTAAAGTTCAAGTTTCCATCTTCATCAAATTTTGCATTAACTGCATGATTAATCTCCCCACCCTTAGGCGCGGTAGATATATTTTTAAATATTTGCATATTTTCTCCGTAAAACACACGCTCGAAATTGAGAGTGTTAGATGTGGGTAATAGGAAGAGAAATAGGAATATATTTCTTTAGTTACACTTATTTATATGGGGTTTATTTCGAAAAATTCAAGAGTTAAAGCAGGATGATTCCAGATGAAATTAACAGAAAGAGAAACAGGATGATGTACATCAGCTCTTGGGTGTAGGCATAAAGCATCAAAGGTACGAGCGACGGAAGTATGGCACCTAAAGCGTAGTCATTTAGCTTGTTAACTGTCTCAGACGTATATTCAATCAACTCTTGGGATTGTCGAACCATAGCCTCACTGGCTGCTTCAGCAGCATAGATCAATGACGGCACGAGTACAGCCGTGGAAGTAACCACAGTGGTGCTTGTAAGAAAATATCTTCTATCCATAGCCTAATAGTACCCCATGGGTTCGTATTTTTCATTTCTCAGATCAAGCAACTCTGCAAAATTAGCAAACCACTTGTCTAAGTGCTCCTTGTGTTTAGCTTGTTCTGCAATAAAGTCTTCTGTCTCTTTTTTGACGTCGTCCCATTCCTTTTCAATACGGTAAGCATCTAAGTTAACCAAACCCACTTTCTTTGAAACCTTAGCCTTGTATTGAGGGAGATTCATCTCATAAAAACTGACGCTCATTTGATGTATTCTTTTTTGTACCCTTTCTTAGCCCTTGATTCTAGCTGTATAGGCCTCAAGCAATGCCCGGGACCCAGGCATAAAAAATATCTGGCAAAAGGAACATTGGTTATTGATAGCGTACCAATTGAGCGTTATTATTTACAGGCAATGAATAAACTAAATAGTTTTTTAAATGATCCTTTTGGATCCGGTGAGCTTGGCAAGAGAGGTTACTTATTAGCTCAGTATTACTTCTTTATTTCTTTTGCCTCAATTGCCTTAACTCCATTATTGTTCTTTTTAGAGGTTAGCTCGTATTTAACTACTGAAACTTTTGTGACCTTCATTAAAAATTTGAATTTATTCATACTGTATTTTTTTACTCTTGATCTTTTATTGCAAATAATTTCGGCAAAAAAAACATTCCGCTATCTCACGAGCCTGAATGGCCTTATTGATTTGCTGGCAGTCATACCGACATGGGTAAGTATTATTTTTGGCTTAGGCGTGAACTCAAGTGCGTTCAGGATTTTAAGGCTATTAAGATTTGGTAAATTATTTAATAATTTACCAGCGAATAGCTTCTTTTCTGGGTTTAGAGGGAAGTTGCTCATGCTCACTGTCGCTATTGTTGGCATAAAACTTGTAGTCGTAACCTTTGAAGATCATCCTCTCTGGCCAGAATTTGAAAATATCGGGGTGATTTTGGGGCTAGTAACTTTTTCATTAGCTATGCTGCTAGGAACAAAGCTTGGGGTTTTGAATACTCGACTTTACTCAATTGAAGATGCAATTTGTAGATGTATCGGAGGGCTAAAGATTTTTTGGGAAAGTGATCATAGTCATAGAATTTTATTAAAAGACTGGTCTGAAAATTTTTATGATGCTATTACAAATCCAACCAAAGAAAAAATAAGCATTATGCGAGTTGCTAACAATACTCTTTACCAATCGTTAGTTGTTTCACAGAATGGCCCAAATCTTGCAAACTTCACAAGAGATGTTGCGTTTATTCTCCATAGAGCAACTGCCATTTCACCAAAATCATATGAGAGCCTCTTGAGGGACATCACAGTTATTTTTACAGCAGTAATTATTTTTGTAATTCCAGGGCTTACTGGACTAGTCTCAGTATTAGTTCTCTCTTATGTATTTTTTGGAATGTTTTATTTAGTGGATGATATGGACAGACCTTTAGATTATTCTAAGCACTCACTAATTAATGCAAATCTAGAGCCCCTGGAAGAATTTAATAAAAATTATTAATCTATATTAATACTTTGGAGTGACCTATCAAATTACGATGAGAGGTTCTTTATATCTTCAAGTATAAGTCTTCATATAAATTCTTGATAGAGTGGATAATATCCTCTAAAGTAAAACTGAATTATTGATTATAAAAGGTATTTAAATGGGAGAATTAATGGAAAATAATTGGTCTCAGAAAGATTACAAAGTAGTTTTCATAATAGCGTATTTTCTTGGGCTGTTTGGTGTTCATCAATTTTATCTCGGCAATAAAAAGGCAGGTTTCATAAGGCTTGTATTAACGGTCAGTATGATTGGCCTTCCTGCATCTATTTTTTTATGGATAAAGGATCTTATTCAGTTAATGAGAAATAAAATAGCTGATTCAGAGGGTAATATTGTTCGGTTTCCAGGTTTCTGGGAAAGCAATAAAGCTGCTAATGATTATTTACGCAAAAAAACAGGACTGCCAGTTGAAATGGATACCAAAGAGAAAGCTAACAAAGTAAATGAAATGAAAGAGAGAATAAGACAAAAAGAAGACCACTCTCCATTGCAACCCAGTCAAGAAAAGCCAGACGAGAGAAAAAAGAGCGATGATCTAGTGGATGATATTTAAATCCATGGCTGAATGATGCTAAAGAACTCATCAGAAAAAGATAATTTCTTACTCTCAATCCCTGGGAGTCTTTCTATGCTGGATGCGCTTGATGAGATGGCACCAATCTTTGTTGCAGCATCACAAAAAGATCAAAATAAACATATAGGGAATATTGAAAACTATATCTGTTTTCATGCAGAGCTAAAGCTAGGTGTTTATAAGCGCTATGAAAAGTACTTTGTTGCAAGGATAACTCATCCATCAAAAACACTAGGGGTTTACATGCCTACTAGTTTTTTTGAACTCACTGAAATCTTAACAGATGCCACTGATGATGCTCACTTAGAAAAAGCTGGTATCGCTGGAGCCACTTTCTTTGGAGCCACAACTTCCAAGGAAGAGGAAGTGTTTTTAAAGGCTTTGACTGATTATGATAAATTAATCTTAGATTCAGTTGCAATAGAGTTAAAAGAAAAGATTATATCCAAGAAAGAAGACGAGTCATCAGACATGCCAAATGAAAGCGATGATCTATTGGATGATATTTAAATCCATGGAGGCATCATTTAAAATAAAGTTATTGTCAACCGCTATTATTTTAAAAGCTCCTTGACAATAAAAGCAGATCTCAAAACTCCGCTTTCTTTTTGAAATCTTTCATCACCACTAGAAACAATATAGTTTTGCCAAGCATCACTTAAACCCCCAAAGAAGATAACTTTTGATCTGCCCGTTTGATGGATCTCTAGCATTTCACCTGCAATATCAACTGAAAGTAATTTTTTTAAAGAAAGTTCTAGGGATTCTCTGGCACCAAGAAAAATCAATCTATCTGAAGTAAAGATTAATTCGCCAACATCAAGGCCTGTAAGAGCTTGTTTTTGTTTGCTTGAAAATTCTCCTACTCGATAACTAAGACCATCCATAACTCTTAGAGAAATACCTTGATACATACCTTTATTGTTAATATTTTTGAATTCTAGTAATTGCACGCCATCTAATTTCAGAATAATTCTCTCTAGATCATTAAGCTTTATTGATAAATCCTGTATCGCGCTCTCTAAAACCAGCTCTTTTAAAGCCTGCGCTTCATTTTTTAAAATTCTTGATATGGGGATCTCTTTATTGGCTTTAAATTCTGAACCTTTAAAAAATTTGAATATCAGGAAGGCTATTACAAAAAACATCAAAATTACAATGATGTCTAAAATCATATTTTTTTTCTTATAAGGCTTGACGTGCCATCAATACACAATCTAAATATCATCGAATAAGTCATCAACTTTTTTTTCATTTTTTTCTAAAGATTCTTCTACCACAGCTTCTTCTGTGATTTCTTTTTGTACTTCTTCTTTTTTGGATTGTTTTACTTTTTCTTCCTTCACCGGGACAAGCATAAGCATAAAAAGACCAAACATAATCCATCCAGGAATAGTTAAGTCTATATTTGGAAGGCCATGATCTATCTCTCCTAAATTCCAAGCATCTAAGGCAGAAAGACCCCATTGGTTTAAAATGTAATTACTTACCAGCCGCCAAACCCCCCAAATCAAAAAGAAAAGAAATGCAAGCGTTGGTATGTTTGACCTAGCTTCTTTCCGATAACAAAGAATATAAACTATACAAAGTGACACAAGACCAAAAACCCAATTTACCTGAAACCACGCTATCATTTCAAGATCCATCCTGACCTCCAAATTTGCTAAATAATTTACTAATATTTTTTGAATCTTTTGAGAGTTTTAAGCCTTCATTTGTAACTTTTTTTATTGCCTTTAATTCTCTATCATCCTCATAATAACTTAAGGCTTTCTTTAAATTGGTTAACCTCATTTCTAAATTTTTGTACAATGCCAAATAAAGCTTGCCAAATCTAGTAAGTGTCTTTTCGTAATAACCATTATCCTCTAAGACTTGATTAACCTTTGGGTTCGAATGAATTTCAATAGATGAATTCTCTGCCCTATTCTTAAGAATTCTTATGGCGCCTTCAATTGTTATGATGTGCTCGATTAATTGCGGCGTTCTTTTCCAAATGACACTACCGAGACCTTGGGCTTCGAGAGCGAATTTCTTCTTATTAAACCAGGATGAAATGTAACTTTCATCTAAAGCCACAAGATCTGATTTCATTTTACTAATTTGGATTTTCATTGATTTACCAAGTTGCACTGACTCAGATATGGTTTTTTCAAAATTTAACTCAACTTTTTTACACGCATCATCAAGCTCTTTTTTTGCATTTACTTTCTGCTTAGCCTCTTCTTCTTGTTTTTTTATTGCAGCTCTCTCTGCATCTATCTCTTTTTTAATTTCAGGAACAATTGGAAGAATATTAACCTCAATAAATTCTGAAATTGCCCAAGCATTTATGGGATCTGCAAAACTAGCAAAATCTTCAAAATTAAGATTTTTTGGCAGTGTGTCTTTTAAAAATGCTTTGCACTTGCTTTTAAATTTTAATATTTGCGAATGATTAAAAATCTCAGGAGATTTAGCTACTTTCTCTAATTCACTCTCATATAAGAGACGAAAAGTATTATCAATATGAATCTTGATAGCTAATTTAAAAAGATTCTCTTCAAGATATGGAATCGTGACTTTTTTAAACTGTGAGACTGTTGTAAGGCCATTCTTTTCATTGTAATTATTGGCCACCACCCTAAGATCAACATTAAATAACTTTAAGGGAATGTCGTACTCTAAAAATCTACCTTTTAAAGTGTGAAGTTTTTTTTCAATTCTTTCTCGTTCTTTTCTTTCTTGATCAAGAAGCTTTTGATCTTGTTTTGCTGAAGCAATCCTAGTTCTTTGAGTCGCTCTTGTTGATGCTGCTGCCTTCTTTTGCGTGGCTTTAGTCGCTCTTGCTGATTCTCGAATTGATGCGTTCCTTCTTTTAAGAGATTCTTTCTCTTGTTTCTTACGTGCACTCGCAGCTTCTCTCTGTGCTTTTTTTCTATCTCGCTCCCTCTCTCTATCCCGTTTTCTGCTTGCTACAGCAGATCTTTTTGCGCTATTGCTCAGAGCTGCACCCCAATCAACGCCGCCTTTTTTCCATACTTTTTTATACGCCATAATTAGTAATTAATATTTTAAAGTATATTTTTAAGTATATTTTTAAAATAATTTATTTATATGCATAATAAAAGCATGAATAAAATCTTTTTGCAATTTTCTAAAGCTCAGTTACTTCTCACTCTGTGCTTACTAAATATTTATGTGTCAGCTGAGTCATATGAAGCAAAAGAGTACATTGGTTTAAACAATTCAATCTGCAAAAATGCTAGCAAGCATCTCACCCTTGAAGACTCAGGCTTCTTTGAGTACATCGGAGGTGGGGCTGAAAAGACATTTGAGTGCGGCAATACTGTAGAGGCTGGCAATGAGCCCTGCAGAAAAGATCCTGAGTTGATTTGCAGGAATATAAATAAAAAACATATTCTTCAAAGATCAGACTTTCTGCTATCTAATGCAAATAATTTTCTTGCCAGCAATAAAAAATTTAAAAACCGTAGAAAATTAGAGCGAGCAATTAAAACGCAAACCCAGATCAATAAAGATTGGGCAAGTTCAAGCGATATTCTTTCACTTATTAGCTCTCTTGAGAGAGAAATTATATTCACTGCATCTTTATTACCCCCTCAGACTGTCTCTTCAATCAACAATGAGCTGAAACTTAAGCATGATCGGAAGAGACAAAAGATCCTTGAAGAAGAAAGGCTTGCAAAAGAGGCAAGTCTAAAGAAGCAAAAGCAAAAACAAGCGCAACAAGATGCGGTAATTTATAAAAAACAAGAAGCTGAGGAGCAGCTGACAATTAAAAATCAAGAAACTGAGGAGCAGCTCACGATCATTCTATATTTACTAGGAGTATTTGCTATTGTGGTTCTTGTTGGAGTCCTTACAAATAAATGGATATTTTTTGACTCTGAAAAAGATTTTTTTATGACCCTGGGTTTGTTGGTTTCTGCGACCACGTTTTTGTATATGTTAGAGAGTGACCATTCCCAAAATGTCTCTTTTTCAGGAAACTTATTTTATTGGTCAATAACTTTTATTTCTGGAGCTCTATCAGTATTGTTTGCAGTAAAAACATATATTACCTCTATCAAGGGAAATGGCTTCTTGGTCGGAACTTTCATTTATTCATTTAAAATAGTACTTAGCATTGCTATGGCGCTGCTCGTTTTTGGGAAAATTGGTGATATTGCGAACAATAAAGATGGCAGAACATCAGCAAATCGCGCGCCGATATTAGCTATCCTCGCACTAATCGCAATTTTTTGGAAACCTATAAAGCTGCTACTAATTAATGGTGATAAAGTGAGAGCTAAAAGAGAAGCCTATTTATTGGAAACTAAAAATAAACCCTCTAGCTCTAAAAAGAGAGAAGCCACTGAAGTGAAATCAGGATTACCTGAGGATCAATCATTGCAGCAATCAAGCCAAGAGAAGCATGATGATCAGAAAAAGGGTGATGATTTATTTGATGATATTTAAATTTAAAACACAAAAATTTGTCATTCGAAAATTAACTTAGAGCTATGAATATTGGTGGTTTTTGGTCTGGTTCGATGCTCCAATGATTCAGAAGAATATAGTTTTTTATGTACACAAGAGAATATATTTGATGAAACTATCCTAGTTATTAACGCTAAAAATCAAACAGGTAGTTTTGGTGCCTACTATTATGACTTAAATTATAGAAATTATTGAAATTGGGTAGAACTGGAAATGAAATATAATGATTATGAGGGGAATAATTTTGAATCAAAGATTACGCTCCAAAAAAGTACAGGCATCTTAACTAACCTGAGTCTTAATATTAAAACCCAAGGCGCTTTCCCAGTAGCTGAATGTTCTAGCAGGGATCTTTGCTTGAGGAGTGATTAATTCATGAACTCTTTTATAAAATGCTTCGGCCTCATCTCTAGACACTAACAATAAGAGAGATTTGATGATGCGAGTGATTCTCAGCTGATTATGATTGTGGAGGCATTGCCATGAATCATTCCTTTTTAAATAAGCTAAAAACCAATCTTTGGATTTAAGAATATTGCCCACAGCTATAGGATCAAATCTAATTTTCTCAATCTCCTTAGAATCTTCAAGATACAATTTATTGAGACTCCAATTGCTTGGCTCATCTAACGGAAACAATGTCTGTATAAAGTCGTGATTTGCATTAATTTCTTTGTCACTAAAGTCCCAGATATCTTTAATCAGATGACCTTTTGCATTGGGCTCTAGTCCTTTAAGAAATTTATAAAAATTCATAAGGTCGTAACTGCCACTGGAAGGTTTGTTAAATAATTATATTCAAGAGAATGGAAAAGTTCTTCGAAATTATCGGCGGGTCTAAGCATCTTTGCCTGCAGATCTTCGTCAAAAGAGTTTGCAATTTTTAGGGTCTGTTCACATAGAGCCAATGCAGTTGTAACCGTGCATGCAGAAACTTCTACTATTTTTGATTCAAAGTTTTCTATTGCTGAAATTGCTTTATCTGCTTGCTCTGATGGATATTCTTCGGTGGTCTGTTCAGCAAATTCTTGTATAAGCATATATAGATCGATTTGAATGTGAGCTTCGCGATACAAAGAGACAATAAAAATTTTTTGCATTTTTTGAAACCTTTTAAATGCTGAGGGATCGATTATTAGCTGTTGTGATGATGAGCATAAGGCGTCAAATTCTTGTATCCGATATTCATTGCTATCAATTATTTGATAGGTCTGCTCTAAAATGTCCATTGCTGAGGCTGCGCCCTCTCGATTTGAATGCGATGGTTGCAGACTTGTTGCTTCAGCAGAGTAACTATCAAGAAATGCTTGGCTCTCAATACAAGCTGCCTCACATAGGTAAGACTCATAATGATCTGATGGGAGATAGGATTTATAAGCTGTATTTGTTTCTAGCCCTGACTGCAGCACATCCACTAAAGCAAAATCAGTTTCAAGGGATTCATCCTCATCAAAACATCGAGAAAAATCATATCGCTCGTATGAATAAAAGCTAATTGTATGAGCGTAATGAAGTTTAAACGGTTCCTGTAATGCAGGAGAGTTATCTTGGTTTACCTCGTCAGCTTTATCGATTATGGCCTGAATATCCTTAAATCTGGTCTCCACTTCACTATACCTGCTAGCAATAATTGATTTGGATGCAAAGGAAATAAAATTATCAATGTCTCTGAGCAGCCATTGCGCATATTCTAGGTAAGTCTTTGATACTATGTAATTTTTTAGGCTTTTTTGTGATTCTTTAAACAATTCATCTCTCTAATGTCGGTCTACTAGTATACATACATACAGTATTAAGAAAACCCCCCAAATATTAAAAAAAGGGATTATTATTAGAGAATAACTATCTTCGTAACTGAAAAATGAAAAAATACAGAGTGCATGTAATTTATATCGTTCTGATCATCGCATTACAGCTCATTAACTTTAATGCTGTCGGATATGCCTCACACAAGTCAGATTGGTGTGATGGATTTTATGAAGATTTTAGGAAGGGTCTTTAATGGATGAATTCATGGGATTTTCAATGCTAGTCGTCATAATTGCTTGCATGGCTTGGATTTGGAGAAAGTTAAAAGATAT
>Ga0209709_10003905_pt1 | contig 12184 bp, 11 predicted proteins | sample ArcticOcean_MG_C_2_FD_187435 | JGI IMG/M metagenome (GOLD analysis project Ga0209709, IMG submission 187435) | Marine microbial communities from western Arctic Ocean - ArcticOcean_MG_CB4_136 (SPAdes) (version 2) | ecosystem: Environmental > Aquatic > Marine > Oceanic | place: Arctic Ocean... | reverse complement strand
AAACAATAAGAATTTCAAGTTTTGATTTCAAAGCATCAATCTCAAACTCTTGTTTTTTCATTATACCTATCATTGTAGTAAATATAGGTATAATATCATCATAAATCTGAATTTTTTGAGGAATTTCTATATGTGACTTGCCTAATTGCTTGCCACGTATATGACATCTATCCTTTATTTCTTGTCTAACCTTACTTAAGTTATCTTTGAATTTCTCTAATGTAATTTTTGTATCATTACCGTCCCTCTTCGTCCGACACATCCATTCACTATATTTTTTATCCTCCTTCTGTTTTCTCTCATCAATACATTTTCTCCGTTCGATTTGTTCTTCATCATCAATTAATCCTTGATTTACGTCATTACTGTATTTAGTACAAGCCTTTTGATAATCCGTCGTTTCTTGCTCTCTTAAAAGTGGGAAATTATCTCTCATAATTTCACCTTCAATATTTTTACCAATTTCATCTACTTGTGTTCGTAATTTTGTAATTGTGCCATCTAATTCCAATCGGCGGTTCTTCTCAATCTCCAATTCTATCTCTTCCTGAAGAACGCGTTGTTCTTCTTTGAGTTTATTTTCATCCTCTTTTAATGCTTCAAGTTTGTCAATTAAATAGGATGTCATTTTTTATTATATAAAAAATAATTAATTTAATTCAATTTTTATATAGTGAAAAGATTACACCGTCTGCTAGTTCTACTCTTTAGTTAAATTCTTCCTTAATACCAGCTAACACTATGATAGCATCATCACACGCATTTCTTATAAGTCCTTTCCCTGCATTTATCAGGGGGATTTGCTCTTTCTCAAAAGGGTCCACCATAAATCCCATTCGGATAATACTATGTTCATCGTGTGGATGATTTTTTCTAAATCCCACATATGACAATGTTTTCACTTTTTCGCCTTGATAATAATTCTTGTTGAGAACATATTCTATAATTTTACCCACTGTATATCCCAAACCATCCAATCTCACATCAACCGCATTTTCAATTGTCGATACCGATTTTTCAACAGGAAGATCTCCAATCGCTTTTTGTCCGACTTTTGTTAATTTTTCTATTAATATTTCGCAAGCTTTTTTGATTAGGTTTTCATTAGTAAACACGCCAAGTGTTTCAACTTTAAATTCAAAACTATCTTTCTTAAAATATCTCAATCCTTCATGATTATACCAATTCTGTTGCAGTAAAGCAATTACCTCAGGATTTTCTTTTTCTTCTGCTGAAATTTCCGCAATTTTTGATTGCCATGCGTCGTCTTGTTTTATCTTATCAGGGGTGAATTTGTATGCACTAGTTGAAGCGACATTAAATGCACCATCCTCCGCTGCTGTATGCATTGACATTTTAGCACTAATAGACAATTCTTCGCCAGGAGCAATTGTTGATACTTGTGGTCTTAATCTAGCAAACAGAATAAAATCACCTGTGATAGGACATGGAGGAAATATTTTTCGCACGGCCGATTCCTGTAAATATTTTCCAGTTGTAGTATTTTTAATTTTGAAATGTTCTGTGGTAACATCTATTGTATTTTCAGATTCGTTTTTGAGATTGATTTCCACCACCAACTCCTTGTATGGAAGATCCAAATCCGAAATATGTACAGGGATACACATTAAACGCTGTTTCAAAATTTCATTATTCAACCTCGAAGTATTAATATGAATATCCGCATCATTTTTATCATGGGGAAAACAATTAAATACTAATGTAGGAATGTCGGATAATATTGTTCTACGAATTGCATTTATATAAGACACATTTACACCATCTACGATAACTGTTAAAATACCATTTTCTTCCCCTTTAAAAGATATTAAATGACTATCAGCTTTAGGCTTCTTAACTATTTTAGCGCTCATTATTTGCTATACATAAATATTTTATTATTATATCAATTTTTTATTGAGTTATATTTCTTGTTTCAATTACTTTGGTAATATTAGATGAGTTCTGTCTTATATTATAGTAAATTTTGCAACCATTGTAAAGAACTAATAACTAAAATTGCCAGATCAAAAACAAAAGATGATATACATTTTGTATGTATTGATAAAAGAGAAAAACACGCAGATGGATCAACACACGTCATTTTGGAAACAGGGCAACGTTTGTTATTACCTCCTAATATTACTACTGTACCAGCGGTGTTATTATTGCATCATGGGAATCGAGTTGTTACAGGTATTAAAGAAATAACTCATTATTTAAGTCCTGGTGAAACGACAATTATGAATCAAGCAACCAATTTTAATGGTGAACCACAAGCTTTTTCATTTTGTGAAATGGGGAATAATTTATCTGATAATTATTCTTATTTAGATCAAAGCGCAGAAGAATTGTCTGCAAAAGGAGATGGTGGTACACGTCAGATGCATAATTATTGTACTATAACACAAAACGATACAATTGCAACGCCCCCTGACGACTATGAACCAAATAAAATTGGACAAGTAGATTTAGGTAAAATGCAAATGGAACGCGCCAATGAGGTTAGACAAAAACGGTAATAATCATTTAAAAAAATCGTGATACATATAACATAATATGAGTATTTTAAAAGCTTTCACCGGACATTTAATAGAATTTGCTAATGAAATAAGAAATGTATTTCCCAATGACTCGCATCTGAGAACCAGTGGTATTTTCCTGGAAGGTTTAGTTAAAATAAACCCAAAATCAATTATTATTGGGTGGAAAGAATGTGTTAACGATTTATACAAAGACCAAATCTTAAAAGGTGATTTAGAATACTTTATTAACAAAGACTATAATGAAGATTTGGAGGGAAGCGATAATAAAGGGAAGATTTTAAAAACAATAGATTCTTTTCGTGATAAAATTAGAAATATGGGAGATGATAACAAAAAAAAATCCATGAAATATATCCAGAATTTAACCAAATTATGCAATATGTATTTTCAAAACAATAGTGTTTAGTTTCACTTAAATAACTTATTTGATTTAGATATATAAATGTCTGAATCAAATACTCCGGCTTCAGAAGAATTCTGCAAAGCAATGAAAGATTTTGCAACAGACCTTTTAACAACATTTCCAGAACACTCTGGCACATTAGACCCCGGTTTAGTTGATATACTGAATGATAATAATAACACTGAAGCAGTAAGTGTATTATTTAATTACGTTAAAGAACTATATCCTAAGCGGTTTTTCGATTTTCTATATCAAAATGAAGATATTTTTACAAATAATGAGATTGATACACATTTTCTACCTGGGATTGAATTTTCTGAATTATGGACCAAAGAAATTACTGAAAACACAAAATTAGTAATATGGAAATATCTGCAACTTGTGCTATTTTCGGTAATTAATAATGAAAATGATGGCAAATCATTTGGCGATACTGCAAAATTATTCGAAGCAATCGACGAAGAAGAGCTTCGAACAAAGTTAAAAGAAACCATGGAACAGATGTCTAATATCTTTGATATGAGTGGAGATAGTCCATTTTCACCCGATGCATCCAATGTCGATACAAATGATTTGCCCAATCCCGAAGATCTACATAATCATATCAATGGTATGCTTCAGGGTAATTTAGGTAAACTTGCTGCAGAAATTACAGAAGAAACTATGAATGAATTAAATGCAGATATATCTGGAGTATCATCAGTAGGCGATGTATTTCAAACACTGTTCAAAAATCCCGCGAAGTTAATGAATATGATTAAAAAGGTGGGCAGCAAACTTGATAGTAAATTAAAATCAGGTGAATTAAAAGAAAGTGAAATAATGCAAGAAGCTATGGATTTAATGGAACAGATGGACACTATGCCTGGGATGTCTAACATGAAAGATATGTTAAGTCAAATGGGAATGCCCGGATTAGGCAAAAACGGTAAAATAAATATGAATGCTATGAAGGGTAAATTAAATCAAAATATGAGGGGAGCTAAGCAGAAAGAGAGAATGCTTAGAAAACTGGAACAAAGAAAAGCCCAGAAAAAGGATCAACAAATTCAAATTTTACAACGGCAACTAGCGGCTGCCAGAACGGCAAATGCAAATACCGTCGAAGCAACAGTGGAAAGAAAAACAAAAGAAGATGCACAACAATCTAAGAAAAACAAGAAAAGAAGAAAAAAGAAGAATCGCAAGAATAAAAAATAAATAGAAATATATATATCATGAGCAATACATTCTGGTTAAACAATCCTTCAATATTAGTGGATAAAGAACATGTGACAGAAATTTTCCCGGCCAGCAATTTAAGTTATGTAGGAAAATTAAATGCAATTACTAGAATTGTTATTATTCTCTCCATTTTAGGATATTTAATGACAAAATCCGTAAGAGTGTTAATGAGTGCGGCCGTCACTATTGTTATAATTGCAATCATCTACAAAACGCAAAAGCATAAAAGAGCAAAAAATAGTATCAATAAACAAGTATTGAAAGAGGGATTCGCTAACAGTGCTAATTATGAAAAACACAAATCTAATTTTACTGAACCAACGAAGCAAAATCCTTTAATGAATGTTTTATTACCTGAAATAAATGATAAACCAAAAAGGAAACCTGCTGCTCCCGCATTTAATAGAAATGTGGAGAAAAAAATAAATAAAAAGGCGGGAAATGTCGGCCCTGATCCAAGATTGTTCCTAGATTTAGGAGATAGTATTGGTTTTGAACAATCTATGAGAAATTTTTATTCAACACCAAATACCAAAGTTTGCAATGACCAAACGGCTTTTGCTAAGTTCTGTTATGGTGATATGCCATCTTGTAAAGAAGGCGACGCATTCCAATGTACAAAAGATAATCAAAGATATACACTTTTTTAAAATAAAAATATTCAGTATAATTATATAGCAATGGCAACGGTTTCTAATTATACATTTAATAATATGTCACGCATTGGAAATGACCAATGTGGCATTACAGGAAGAGATGCGCAGAATAACGAATTTGGTACATACTCAACAACTAATTATTTTGCAAATTGGTGTGGTATGAAAAAACCAATTGAATTCGCCACTGCGCAACCAGATATGTTTTATAACGGTGGATATGGTCCTTGTGGTGCAGGGGGATGTAATATTAACAGTGATTCTAAATTAAAAATTGGATCTATTCAGACTCATCCAAAATGTAAAATCAGTCTTTACCAGCGACCTTTTGCCACAGTTCCTTTTCTTGGGAGAGGACCACCGCGACCCGTTATTGAATCAAGGCTTCAACAAGGGTCTTATATAGCTGAAACTAAAAGCTGCAAAACTATAACTGAAAAATCCTTTCAACAATACGTAGAAACTCCCATGGTTCCTTCTCTCCGAGCAACTATCCAAAACCCGGCGAATTTAATAGAAGGTATTGCCGCCAATGGATGGATTAGAGGCGGTCTACCCAGTCGTGAAATTACCCGCGACCAAGACTATCTATCTCGCAAATAATTTAAATACTTAATGAATAATTATATCAAATGTACAATTATTCACTCAAACTCGCCTATAATAACTCCTCTGATGATGATATATATCGAAATGAATTAATGCAGGTATTTGGTATACAAACATACGACGGAGATATTATCAATAATGTTATTAATAAGGAAATTATACCATTGGGTAAAACCCATTTTGGGCCGATTTATGAAACGATGAATAAATACAATCAATTTCCATTTCCTTTAGATAAATCGATGTGTATCACTTTGTTACTTGGATGGGAGTATTTTTACCTATTTCATCTATGTATTGGAGAGATTAAAGAAAATAAAGTTACGGATAGTATCACAAATCTAATTTCTGAATTAATAAAGAAGAAATAAAAGAAGAAATAAAATCTACATAATACATATATGAGTTCAACGCGACTAAATAACGATAAAGCAGAATATTGCCAACAACAAAGAGACGCAAGATTGGCTGAACAATTTGCACTTTACAAATATAAATGTATTTCAAAAGATAGCGCTTTTCCTTGTGTTGGTATCAATACCCCCATGATGACAAACGGATATAATAATGATCTTCTCTCCAACAATGCTTCTGATATTGAAAGCGCATTATTCGGTATTGGATCCACCAATTTAGTTAGAGCCAAAGCCCCTGTTGTTGCAAAATTAAATAAATTACCCAATAAGAAATTTTTCACCCGACCAGAATCATTTATTCCCGAACCTTTAGTAGTAGAAAAATTTCAAAGACCTATTGGCCCCTTTTGTTAAAATAATTTACATAATTATTTTAATACACCTTTAATGTTTTAGCAATATTTTCTAGCGTTATGAAAGCAATAAATATACCATATATATATATTATACATGAGTGCTTGCAAAAAATGGAATTGCGGTGGTTGCAAAAAATATGGAAAATGTTGTTGTAAAGATGGCGCAATTGGACCTACAGGACCTACGGGACCAACCGGACCTACAGGACCTACAGGACCCACTGGACCAACCGGACCTACTGGACCTACCGGACCTACTGGACCTACTGGACCTACTGGACCTACTGGCATGACTGGCCCCACAGGATTAATTGGACCAACTGGCGATTGTTGGTCTGAATATATTTATTGGAATAATATTTCTGGTAGTTGGGAGGTAGGAGGAGGAGTCACTGACCTTTCAAGAGTACACATTGGTTGTGCAGCGGGCGAAATTACACAAGGTCAATGGGGTATAGCAATAGGTGGCAGTGCAGCACAAAGAAACCAAGGTGCTCGTAGTATAGCCATTGGTCGTAACGCTGGTGTGTTGGACCAAAGTAGTAACTCAATTGCTATTGGAATTGATGCTGGTGCTCTTCGACAAGAAACAGAAAGCATAGCGATTGGTACAACTGCTGGAGGAACTAATCAGGCAGGTTCTTCCATAGCAATAGGACGAGAAGCCGGAAAGCTGACGCAGAATTCTAATGCTATCGCCATTGGTCTACAAGCAGGGGCAGATACTCAAGGAGGAAGAAGTATTGCCATAGGTGAGTCAGCAGGACAATTTGACCAATCAAACAACGCCATTGCCATTGGTTGGCAAGCAGCAATGGGAAGAAATAATAACGGACAAGGATTAAATGCCATAGCTATTGGAACCGCTGCTGGTCGCGCATCAGCGATAGGTGACCCTGGACAATCATCAAATGCTATCGCAATTGGAACATTTGCGGGTACAATAGAACAACAAGAAGGAGCAATAGCCATTGGAAGTCAAGCAGCAGGGGCTGCCTCGCGAGGACAAGAAGCCAACTCAATCGCAATTGGAAGTCAAGCAGCAGGAAATTTGCCCGCATTGGCGTTACAAGGAACAGATTCGATAGCAATCGGACATAAAGCAGGTTATAGTATCATGGATGCCAGTTCTATTGTTATAAATGCCACTGGCTCTGATTTACCTTCTACTGGAACTGGTAGATTTCATGTAAAACCAATACGACAAGATATAAGTAACAACCTTTTATTTTATCATCCAACTACAGGGGAAATTACTTATGGTACTGGACCCGTAGGACCTACTGGACCTACTGGACCTACAGGCATGACTGGACCTACAGGCATGACTGGCCCTACTGGACCAACTGGCGCAGACGGACCTATAGGACCTGGAATTTGGTTTGATAACTTTGTATTTGGATTAAATTTTCCAACTCATGCTTCAGGTAAATTTCCAGCTCTAATCGAAGTGCCGCCAACTGGTGGTGGTGGGTTGGTACATCCAAAATACTGGCTAGTGCCTGGAATGGAAACCATTTTTGGTGACAGAATTTGGAAAGTTAATTTTAACCCACCACAGGCTTTCGCCGGTGACGCTTCTGCGGTCACAGATTTGCCTTCTTACGAAGTTGGGGGTGGGAGTGCAGCAACGGGGAATTTTAATACGCCTAGAAGTATGGCTATTGCTTATAATGATATTTCATTAAACTCTATGTCAGTACATTTACTGGAAATTGGAGCGGTTTCCGGTCCAACCCCAGTCGTCTTTCGCGGATGGTCTATACCAATAGAAATAGAACTATGGTTTTTTTGTGAAATTGATCCATTGGGTATACCAATAAACATGGGATTGAATCAAGTATTCACATTTCGGGCCGATGGTGGTAGCGAGGATAGTGGAGGATTGTGTGATTGTGGTCCCATTACACCAGTGAATGTTGGTTGTCACTCAACATCTGCGCCTCGTCCACCTGCACCAGTATTTGTGGCAATATCAGTCACTGCGACATCAAACTCAAACCCCAATAGTCTCCTCGGTTTCGCAACACGAGGACGTACAATTAGTGTAACATTGCACGGAGAAACAGCGAATGTAAAAGATGTACAAGTAACACCAACAGTCCCATAATAACCACAAACGAAGAATTGTAGACTATAGTTTACAGTAGAAAGAAGCAATTATGCTAAAAAATAAGTTTTAGCATAATTTAAGGTTTTGACATAACTTTTTAAAAGTTAATTTAAAAGTTAGTTTTGACTTAACTTTTTTAAAAGTTATATATATAGTATGAATCGAGGAAGATACCCAAGTTATGGAATGTATTTAAATCGAAGGGTGAATAAATTAAATTGTTGTTGCGAGCCGGGTCCAACAGGCTCAAAAGGATCCGCTGGACCAACAGGATATCCCGGCACAGCCGTTAATACTGGTGCTACGGGGCCAACTGGTCCAGCTGGTGGACCACCTGGTCCTATAGGCCCCACTGGTCCAGCGGGCACATCAAATACTGGCGCTACAGGTATGACTGGACCTGTAGGACCTAATCCTAGTGCAGGTCTTAATGCGGCACTTCCTTATGAACCTTGGAATTTGGATATCGGATTTCAATCAGTTAAAGCTGACACTAAAGATGTATATTATGTTCAATTTATAGCTCCATCAACAGCACAATATACAAAAATGACTATTTTTTCTGGTAGTGAGACAGGGGATTCCGCCGGGGGAAGTAATTATCAAGGAAGAGTTTATGTCGGTATTTATTCAAATGTACCACAATTGGCGGGGTTGTCTGGAGCCGGTAAACCGGGAGATATTATAGCTCAAGGAAACCGGTGGACGGCTGCGCCCCCGGACACACTTCCCGCAGCGATTCGAAATACATATTTGCAGTTTAATTTAGTTGGTGGTGCATCTTTAATTGCCGATACTTTATACTGGGCTGCGGTAGGTCATCAGGCAACAGGGGTGGTTGGTGGCGCACCGCCCTTTGTCTTTCAACTTGTTCAACACCAAGATTATGGCTCAGCCGCCGGAGTTGTATTATTTCAAGATAATGGGATTGTACCAGCTACTTTACCGCTCACTGCGAACGCGATTAATACTAACCAGATTCCTTATTGGTTCCGTATTTATGACCCAAGTTCTTCCTTTATAGTGGGTCCACAGGGTGTTACTGGACCAACTGGACATATCGGAAAAGGAGGGCCTACTGGCCCTTGTTGTACTGGTGCAACTGGTTTGCAAGGACCAACAGGTGATGCCGGTCCTGCTGGTGCAAATGGCGTTGATGGCGCAACTGGTCCTTGTTGTACTGGTCCTGCTGGTGCAAATGGCGCAACTGGTTTGCAAGGACCAACAGGTGCTGCTGGTGCTAATGGCGTTGATGGCGTTGATGGCGCAACTGGTTTGCAAGGACCAACAGGTGCTGCTGGTCCTGCTGGTGCTAATGGCGTTGATGGCTCTACTGGTCCAACCGGTCCTTGTTGCACTGGTCCTACTGGCACACAAGGAACAAATGGAACAAATGGAACAAATGGAACGAATGGAATATATGGTCCTCCAGGCGGTTATGTAACTTCTTATAAAGGTTCGGAAGTTAATCAGGCTAGTTTTAATACTGGTAATATAAATCGTGTCATGACAAGTAATACCACAACATTGGCTGGAAATGGAGACTTTAGATTCAGTTCTGAAGGTCAAACATGGCCAGGTGTTATCAATGTAGATTATCAAATATCGAATACGGTTTATTCTTCATTTAAAACTGCGTGTGATAATCAAGGTGACGGAGAGATATTTTTTAGAATATTTGAAGCACAACAACCAAATGAAGTAAATTACTATAAATTTGATTATAATAAGGTTACAATTATAGGAGTTGCACCAAACAACGGTATGCTTATTGAAAATGTTAGTTATATAGGTGGTAATAGTATGGTTAACTTTATTAACCCAATTATAGGTTGGGGTATGCCAGGTAGTGGTGGTCTTGGAGTAAACACAATCCCATATGAACCATGGAACATGAATATACTTGACCAAACGTCAGCAATATCAGCGCTACAAACGTTTTTTATCCACTTTATTGCACCATTCTCCGGAGTGTATACTAAAGCGAAAATGTTAACTAGTCCAACATCAGTAACCGGCACCGTCAATTATTTAGGCATGGCAATATATTCGAACACACCATACACTACAGTTATTAGTGGTACTCCAGCAAATGGGAGACCAAATGCACCAGTAACACAGGGCAGTATACAAGGCTTGTCCTTAACATCTCCAAACCTATTCCTGGAAGTTCCTCTAGCACCCGCATTTTCTTTGGTAGAAGGTGAATCATATTGGTTTGCTTTTGCCTGGGATAGGAATGGTCCTCCGGTATCTGCTAATATATTCGCTGATTATAGTGCTTACAATACGGCGGCGAATTGTATTCTGAAGGCCACCGGGTTGTATACTGGCAACAGCAGCCCATATTTTGCGACGGTTGTTGCTGGAAATTTACAACAAGCGGGTGAATCATGCTGGTTTAGATTATCATAATAATTATTTTATATGTAATCCCGTAATTTTTTCATTCCCTTCTTTAATATATTCCCCGATTTTATCATTAATATTTCTTATCTCATATCTATCCATTACTACATTTTTCACAAAAATATTGTTTATATGTATTGAATAATCCGGTTTATATACTTCTGTTATCCAATCATCACAATACCAATTGTCTATTCTTTCATCAAAAAATGTACCAAATATATGATAATGCGTTTTATGAACAAATGCATTTTCAATCACCGGTGGTGCACCACTATCTATTCTACCATTATAATTAGCCAAATGACATCCACCTACCACACCAAGATTATCATTGCTCTGTAAATGATGGATAAAAATATTTGTCCACGCGTCTTCCATTATAACATCATCCCCTATTTGATAAAAATAATCGTATTTTTGATCATACGCCTTTTTAAATAACGTATTCCACGCTTTTGCGGGTTTATGTTCGCAACCTTCCAATTCAACAATAACCATATTGACAGATTTATACATATCGGGCAATTGATTAATGCAGGATTTATAAAATGTATCTGTACTATCATATCCTACAAATATTGTATATGAATATGCTGCGTCATACTGTGTTATAAATGACGGTAAAAAATGCTGAACGATGGGTGTTGAGGACAAATTTTCATAATTTTGTCCTCGACTGCAAACAGGTACTAATAATGCAATATTAAACATAATGTTATTTATACAAATAATTCTTTTAATATTTTTTCTTTGTCGAATATCTTAAGTTTACTAGTACGATCCCAATTACTATGAGAAACAATCAAACGATCATCCTCTACGACCAGTCCCAAAGAAAATTCTATTTTTTCTTCTTTATCAAATCGAAACAAATAAGAATATTTTCGTAATTCCAAGGTATCTTTGTCTAAAATGATAAATAAATGATAATAATGTCTTGGCGAGCCATGCTCTACTACATGCCCAATAAACCATAACTCATCTTTATAAATTGTGCCATTGGTGGAACCACGCACTTTCTTGAAAAATGGAGGCATTTCTTTTCTAGTTACTGTTCCTAATTGCATTTTCTCAAAATCATAAATAGTAAGAGGATACCATTTATAGATAATTCTCAGATTATCATCTTGCATAAATAATGCCCAGTTCTTTTCACACTGTGCTTTTTCAGGTGAAGTTATTTCGCTATATTCGAGTGATTCTCCAGATAAATCATATACACCTCCTGCCATTGTTAATACATAATCGGAGGTTATGTCACTTTGTTTTGTTGATATATAACCAATATTCTCTCCAGTATCGATTATCTTAACATCTTCTAATCCTCGGATTCGGCATTCTTTGTTAAACCCAGGAGCAAATTTCTTACAGTCTATTACATTGAAATCTTTATCCATCACTAAGGCAATATTTTTTGTATTTACACTGTATCCATCCGGGTAACTATAA
>Ga0209709_10003902_pt1 | contig 12188 bp, 11 predicted proteins | sample ArcticOcean_MG_C_2_FD_187435 | JGI IMG/M metagenome (GOLD analysis project Ga0209709, IMG submission 187435) | Marine microbial communities from western Arctic Ocean - ArcticOcean_MG_CB4_136 (SPAdes) (version 2) | ecosystem: Environmental > Aquatic > Marine > Oceanic | place: Arctic Ocean... | reverse complement strand
AATAGGTTTTTTTTTGGATCTAAAAATTTTTTTTACTCTTCCAATTTCATGATAAACCTTTTCTTTTGCTTTGTCTCTTATGTGGCAGGTGTTTAAAAGATAACAATTTGCATCTTCATACTTATCTGTTTTTTCAAAACCTATTTTTTTTACTATATCAAATATACGATTAGAATCATATTCATTCATTTGACACCCAAAAGTTTTAATAAATATTTTGTTTAACATCAAGTTAAGGTTTTTTTTTAACTCCATATAATTCTAATTTATGGTCTACTAAACGATAACCATACTTGTCTGCAATTTTTTCTTGTAATTTTTCAATTTCTTCATCAACAAACTCTATAATTTCTCCTGACTTAACATCTATTAAATGGTCGTGGTGACCTTCATTTAATTCTTCATATCTTGCTTTTCCTCCTTTAAACTCATGCTTTGCTAGAATTCCAGATTCTTCAAATAGCTTTACTGTTCTGTAGACCGTCGCAATACTAATTTTTGAGTCAATTTTTGAAACTCTATTATAAAGTTCATCTACATCTGGATGATCATTTGCTTCTGACATAATTTTAGCAATAATTTTTCTTTGTTCTGTAAGCTTAACTCCTTTGGCTAAGCACTTTTGTTCGATATTTTCTGACATAGTTAATTTTAACTTAAATAAATAGGATTAATCAAATTCTTTTTAATTTTATATTTTTTACACAACTGAGGCACATCTGCATAATTGGTTGTCTTAGATTCTTTAAAATCATTAAAACTAAAGCAATAATAGTCAATTTTTTTAGTTAAAAACAAAGCTTTAATTGTTGATAACGAATTTCTAATGCCCGCAAAACTTCCTGGACCTCTATTAACGTAAATAGCACATATTTTATCTAAAGAACTTTTATTATTTTTTAAAAATTCATTAATTAAAATGATCAATTTTTCAAAATTAATTTTACTATTTTCGTGACTACAAGTATAAATATTCTTACTAACAATGAAGGTTAAAAAAATTTTATCTCTAGTAGCATCTACTATTAAATTATTCATTATAATATTATTATTTAGCTCTAACTCTAAAGCAGAAGAAAAGAATATCAAATATTATTCTGACGATAAGGGTATTCTTTCATTAATGTATCATAGGTTTGATGAAAATAAATACCCCTCAACTAATATTCAGATGGCTGTTTTCAAGAAACAAATTGAAATAATTAAAAATTTAAAATACAATTTTTATGATCCTAGGGACTTAGAAAAAAATTTTTATATTCCAAAAATAGAAAAAAAAATACTCATTACTATAGATGATGCATTCTCTTCATTTTATGAAGTTGCTTGGCCCTATCTAAAAAAAGAAAAAATTCCATTTATTCTTTTTGTATCAACTGAATCTGTTGGAAGGAGTGGATATATGACTTGGAAACAAATTAAAGAATTAGAAATGGATAGCAAAGCTTATATAGGCAATCATTCTCATACACATAACTATTTAGTAAATCTAAAAAATGAAGAATTTATAAGCGACATTAATACCTCATCTTCAATTTTTAGAGAAAAGCTAGGATATAATCCTATTTTTTTTTCTTACCCTTTTGGAGAATATAGTGAGCTTATAAAAAAATATATTTCTAAAAATTTTAAATTTTCTTTTGGTCAACACTCTGGGGTAATTGATATTAATAAAGATCCCTACGAACTACCTAGGTTTCCAATTAATGAAAAATATGGAGATCTAAAAAGATTTAAATTTTTAATTAATCTTAATCCACTACAATATCGAGCTTTATACCCAAATGAAAAATATTTAACAAAGAATAATAATCCACCAAAATTCCTTGTAGAATTTTTTGACGAACAAGAAAACATAAATAATGTAAATTGTTTTTCTGATGAGGGAAACAAGTGGGAGAAATCTAAAATCGATTTTAATCAAAACACATTAAAATTAAATTTTAGAGAAAAATTTAATTTTAGAAGAGGAAGAGTAAATTGTTCTCTTAATGATGGTGGAATATGGAGATGGTTTGGAGTTCAGTTCTCCGTTAAACAAAATTAAATTAAACTCTCTAGCTCAATACTAGATGGCAGTAATTTAGCGTCATCAAAATCTACTAATTTATTTTGCCTAATAATCTGTTGTAAAATTTTAACATACCCTTTGCCTGTTTCCGCATATTTATCTAAATATTCTGAAAGTATTAGACTATCGAGTTTTTTTTCTTTGTCTCGTAACTCAGCCCTAGCACTCCTAAATTTCTTATAAGATGAGTGTGTATTAAGATTTCTATGATAGGCTTTAACTGAGGCTTGTAACACTTTAAATTTCATTACTTTATGTGTGCTATCATTATCAGCACCCGCAGGCTTAATACCTTCACCTGACCAAGTCCACTGTCCAAATAATGCATTTCCTTGTTGCGCAAATCTAGATGTACCCCATCCAGTTTCTTTAGCTGCTTGAGCAATAGCCATTGAAGCCGGAATTTCATCCAGTCTAATTTTTAATGTAGATAAATCTTTTTGTATTACGCCATATTGTTTAAATTTTGATTCTAACCAAATTTTTTCTTTTTTGGTGTTTTTGCTTTTATTTAAAATAAAAAAAAGTTTCTTTCTATCTCTTCTAATATAGTTATTTTCTTTAATTATTAATGGCAAAACGATTTGAATAAATAAGTTTTTTCTTTTTGTTGTACTTTCTATCATTTTTATTTCTCTAGGCAGAAAGGTTAAAGAGACTGGTTTAACTAGCTTAGTTTTTCTCACATCTTTTAAATTATAATTTGTATCTTTAAATAATTGCTCAATTGTTGCAGCACTTAGTCTAACACTGTTAGTTGATAAATCATCTAATTCCAATATGTCTTCAAATAGATATTTTTTGTCTAGTCCATTATCTAGTATGGAATTCTTACCTTCTAATAATTTTTTAAAATTATTTTTTGAATTATTTTCAAAATCTTGTGAATATAAAGTTTTTTCATTTTTAAAATCAACAATCATCGGCATAATAAAAAAAATAGATATAATTATCAAACTAGACAAAAATGCTCTTGGTATAGAGCTTAAGCTACCAGTCCTTGTATTACTTTTATTTTTTTTACTTACATTAAATCCTTTTTTTTTTAAATATTTTTGGATCTCTAAAATTGAAATCTTATTTTTCGTAAAATAATTATTAATTTTTGAAAATACTATTTTATTTTTTATCATAGCTCTATACTGCAACTACTTCTTTAACTTCTGGCAGGTAGTGACATAAAAGGTTTTGGACACCCTGTTTAAGTGTCATGGTTGAGCTTGGACATCCTGAGCAGCTACCTTGAAGTTCCACTTTAACAACTCCATCTTTAAATTCTTTAAATTTAATATCCCCACCATCTTTTGCAACAGCTGGTCTAATTTTCGTTTCCAATAGATTTATAATTTTTTTTTCAATTTCATTAGGTTTGCTTTTTTTTATTTCAAAAAGCTCATTCGCTATTACAAATTCTTTTCCTGTTGAATAAAAATCATTAATTAATGAGATAACTATATGTTTTATGTCTTCCCAGTCTATATTTTCAGATTTATTTATAGACAAAAAATCTGAACCTAAAAATACTGCAGTCACTCCATTAACTGATAAAATATTTCTTACTAACTCGCTATCAGTTTCTTCTTTTTTTGTTATTTCAAAGGAACCACTATTAGATACAGTTTTTCCCGGTAAAAACTTTAGTGAATTGGGATTTGGTGTTAATTCTGTTTGCACAAACATAAGTCATATATAATGATTAATATTAAAAATAATACTAATTAATAAATTTAGCTAAAAACCTACTAATTCTTTAATTTCTTTGATTTTTTTTGAGGCAATCTTGTCTGCTTTTTCAAAGCCCTTTAATAAAATTTCATCTAAATATTTTTCATCATTTAATAATTTTTTAATCTCTTTTGATATTGGCTGAATTTTTTCAATTAACACTTCTGATAATTTTTCTTTAAACTCTGAAAATTGTTTTCCATTGAATTCATTAACTGAATTTTCTAACTTTTGATTTTTTAAGCTTGAATATATTCCTAATAAGTTTTCTGCTTCAGGTCTCTCACTTAGGATATGAATATTATCAGGCATTGCCATTGGGTCTGTTTTTGCTCTTTTTATTTTATTTAATATTTCTTCTTTCTCGTCTGTTAGATTAATTCTGCTTAGATCTGAAGGGTCTGATTTGCTCATCTTTTTCATTCCATCTTTAAGACTCATTATTCTAGAAAATTGTTTTTGTATTAAGGGGTCTGGTACTTTTAAAAAATTAGGAGAATTAAAATCATTATTAAATTTTTGAGCAATATCTCTACATAGCTCTAAGTGTTGTTTTTGATCATCGCCCACTGGAACATGTGATGCATTGTATAAGAGTATGTCTGCAGCCATTAGAACTGGATAAGAATATAGACCAATGCTAGCTTTTTCTTTATCTTTTCCTGCTTTTTCTTTAAACTGAGTCATTCTATTAAGCCAACCAATTCTTGATACGCAGCTTAAAATCCAAGCAGCCTCTGCGTGGGCTGAGACCATGGACTGATTAAAAATAATACTTTTACTGGGATCTATTCCACATGCTATAAATGTAGCAGCCGTTTGTCTTATATTTTTTTTTAATTCTTTTGGGTTTTGCATCACAGTTATTGCGTGAAGATCTACAACACAAAAAATGCATTCATTTTCTTTTTCATTTTGTAGTTCTACAAAATTTTTAATTGCTCCTAAGTAATTACCTAAATGAAGGTTTCCTGTTGGCTGAACTCCTGAAAAAATCTTTTTACTCATAATTAATACTTTAGATGAATATCACTAATTTTAAAAGCTTTGATAAGTATTGCCAACAAAATATAGAATGATAATCCTAATACTACCGTCCCAATAAGGTATGCAGATTTAAAAATTTCATCGTAAATTAGCTTCTCATTTAAAAAATGAATCAAAAAATTAAAAAATACTCCCATCAATAACGAGGCAGCTAAGATCTTTGTAAATCTATCTATAAAAATTAAATTAAAGCTAAATATGTTTCTTTTTTTTAGCAAAATAAACAGAAAAATAGCGTTAAACCAAGAAGATATTGTGGTTGCTATCGGTATGATTAGGAAGCCAATTTCTTTAAAAAAAATTATACTAATAAAAATATTTAATAAAACTGAAATTAGAGAAATATAAAATGGGATTTTAGTATTGTGTCTTGCAAAAAAAAATGTGGAAAAAACTTTTATTAAAGAAAATGCAGGTAATCCAATTCCAAAATAAAATAATGCTTTTGCTGAATTTTTAACACTTTCTTGATCGAATGATCCGTATCCAAACAAAGAAGATATAATCTCTTCTGAGGCAATTGATAGAGCTATTGCCGCAGGTATGCTCAAAAATAAACTTAACTCTAAAGCTTTATTTTGAATTAGGTTTATTTTTTCTTTTTTATTATTTTGAACATATTTAGAAAGTTGAGGTAGTATAACTGTTCCTATTGCAATTCCAGCTATTGCAAGATTTATTTGATAAACTCTATCTGCGTAATAGAGATAAGATACTGCACTGGCCTGAAAAGATGCAATGATTGTGCCTACTAAAATATTTATTTGAGTAACACCAGAGGAAAAAATACTTGGTAATAATTTTTTAAAAAAAATTTTGACTTTTTGATCAATTTTAATCCTTAACTTCAATTTAGGTGAAAAATATTTTTTTATAAAAAAATATAAAAATATAAACTGCACTATTCCCGAAAAAGTAACTGCATAAGACAAATAATACACCAATTGATCATTCAAAATTTTTCCAAAAAGTAACACTCCAATTAAAAGAATGTTCAAAATAATTGGAGTTGCCGATGCAATAGCAAACTTATTATGAGAGTTTAAAATTGCAGAAAAAAAGGATGCTAAGCTTATAAACAATAAAAAAGGGAAAGTGATTCTTGTCAAAGCTATAGCTAATTCCATTTTTTGTGAATCTTCCTCAAACCCTGGTGCAATCAAAAATACAAATAATGGCATTAGTATTTCAATAATAAGTACTAAAAAAAATAAGCCTAAAATAAGTAAATTAAAAATATTATTAGCAAAATTTTCTGATTGTTTTTTTTTGCTCAATAAAGAAGAATAACTAGGCACAAATGCAGCATTAAATGTTCCTTCTGAAAATAACCTTCTAAATGTATTTGGAATTCTAAATGCAACAAAAAAAGCATCAGCTAAAGGACCGGCTCCAAGAAACACTGCAATTAGTATGTCTCTTACATAGCCTAACAACCTGCTAATTATAGTAAAAAAGCTAAACGTGCCTGTTGACTTAATAAGGTTCATAAATCATATTAGTCATAAATTTGCTCCATTTGTATATCTAATTATCATAAATGAAAAAAACTAAAATAGACCATTACACTGATAAAGAAGCTCTGGAATTCCATAGTTATAATAAACCTGGAAAAATTGAGATTAATTCTTCAAAACCAATGACGACAAAGAGAGATCTAGCCTTGGCTTATTCACCAGGTGTTGCTGTTCCCGTTAAAGCAATTTATCGAAACCCTGAAGCTGCTTATGACTATACCTCAAAAGGAAATTTAGTTGCTGTTATAAGTAATGGTTCAGCAATCCTTGGTATGGGTAACTTGGGTGCATTAGCCTCAAAACCAGTCATGGAAGGAAAAGCAGTTTTATTTAAAAGGTTTGCAGACATAGACTCTATTGATTTGGAAATTGATTCTAACGATTCAAACGAAATTATTAATAGTATTAAAAACTTTGCATGTAGTTTTGGTGGTATTAATTTAGAAGATATAGCTGCACCAGATTGTTTTATTATTGAAGAGAAGCTAAAAGAAATTTTAGATATTCCTGTTTTTCATGACGACCAGCACGGCACTGCAATTATAACTACAGCAGCTTTAATTAATGCTCTAGATATAAGTGGTAAATCAATAAAAGATATTAAGGTTGTAGTTAATGGAGCTGGAGCTTCTGCGATTGCTTGTACAAACTTATTTAAAAATAGTGGTGTAGCGAATGAAAATGTAATCATGTTGGATCGAAAAGGAGTTATTTTCAGAGGTCGAACAGAAGGTATGGATCAATGGAAATCCATGCATGCAATTGATACAAAAAAAAGAACTTTAGAAGAGGCTATTAAGGGAGCAGATGTATTTTTAGGTTTATCTGCAAAAGGTGCCTTGAAAAAAGAACTAGTAAAAAGTATGGCTAAAAATCCAATAATTTTTGCTTGTGCCAACCCAGATCCAGAAATAACACCTGAAGAAATAATGGAAGCTAGAGATGATGCAATTATTGCAACTGGTAGGTCTGACTATCCCAATCAAGTAAATAATTTAATTGGCTTCCCATATATTTTTAGAGGTGCCCTAGATGTTAGAGCTAAAACTATAAACGAAGAAATGAAAGTAGCTGCTGCGAATGCAATAGCAAAGTTGGCGAGACAAGATGTTCCAGATGAAGTTGTTGCTGCAATGGGAGGCGATCGTCCTAAGTATGGAAAAAACTATATAATTCCATCAACTTTTGACCCAAGATTGATAAGCGAAATTCCTTTGGCTGTAGCAAAAGCTGCTATGGATAGTGGTGTTGCAAGAAAAGATATAAAGGATTTTGAAGTTTATAAAGAACAACTTAAGCAAAGACTTAATCCATCTGTTACAATCATGCAGGGCATAAATTCTTATATTAAAAAGAATCAAAAGAGAATTGTTTTTGCAGATGGTGAAGATGAAAATACACTTAAAGCTGCGATAGCATTTAAAAATTCAAAATTAGGAATTCCAATTCTAGTTGGTAAAAAAGAAAAAATTAGAGAACAAATAAATAAAATTGGTTATAGCGATGATTTTGATATCGAAATAATAAATTCTCAAGATGCAGAAAAACGACAAAAGTATGTAAGTTATTTGTTTAAGAAAATGCAAAGAGAGCAAGGCCTTTTAGAAAGAGACTGTGATAGACTTGTAAGAAATGATCGCGTTATTTGGGCTTCTTGTATGGTGGCTTGTGGTGATGCAGACGGTGCTGTTACTGGAAATACCAGAAGATTTGGAGCATCTTTAGATAAAATTAAACAAGTAATTGATCCAAGACCAGGAGAAATAATGTTTGGTTTAAATATGGTTGTTTATAAAGGTAAAACTATATTTGTAGGAGACACAAGTGTTAATGAGTATCCTAGCTCAGAAGAACTTGCAGAAATTGCAATATCTTCATCTAGAGTTGTAAAATTATTTGGTTTTGTTCCAAAGGTTGCTTTTGTTTCTCATTCAACTTTTGGCCAACCTTTAACAAGTAGAACCAAGCATATTAAAAAAGCTGTCGAAATTTTAAAAAATAAAAATATAGATTTTGAGTTTGATGGAGATATGCAACCAGATGTTGCTCTTAATGCAGAATATAAAGAACTTTATCCCTTTTCAAATATAGTTGGAAATGCAAATATTTTAATAATGCCCGGACAGCACAGCGCTGCTATTTCATATAAAATGATGAAAACCTTAGGTGAAACAAAAGTTATTGGGCCACTGCTGATTGGCCTAGGTCAACCAATTGAAATAGCCCCTCTAAGATCATCTACATCTGAAATAATAAATTTAGCATCTGTTGCTGCTTATTCTGCAGACGTTATAGATTATAAAAAAAATTAATTTTTTTGAATTCTTAAATCCTCAAGTAACATAATGCTCACTACAACATCCTCAACATCAAGTATCTCTTTTGCTTCACTTATTACTTCTTTTTTTTCCTCAGAAGTTAAAGAAATTCCATAGATAAATATTTTTTTTTTATATGTATCAATTTGATAATTGGATGACTTAATTTTTTTATTAAACATTAGAGCAGCACGTAACTGGGAGGTTATTAATAAATCTTTAGCAGATTGTTTAAAGTTAAAATCTTCTTTAATTTTAATATCATTTTTGACAGATCTAACTCCTTTAGTTTCCCATGCTAATTTTGTAAGTTGAAGTTTTTCTTCTGGATTGTCCGTTTTTCCTGTCAAAAAAATTCTACCATCTAAAACTTTTACATTTACTGATAACAAATAACTCTTATCACGCAATAATAGTCTTCCTAATAAGTTTTTTTGCATTACAGAATCGTCTATTTGTGTTCCTAATGACCTTGGATCTAGAGCGAGACTAACACCTGTTCCAAAAATACCTTTTGATCCCGTCCCCACACATCCTGTAAAAATAAAAAACATTAAAATTAATAAGATAAATTTATTTTTCATTTTTTAATTTTAAGCAATAGTTGTAGATTTCTTTTTTTGGAACATTTGAATTTTGACTAATCAAATCAGTAATATCTTTAATGCTTAATTTTTTAATCATTTTTTGAATATTCTTTTTATCCGATTCTTTTAAAATTATCGATGTGTTTTTTTCTTTTATTTTTTCTGAAATGACGATCGTCAGCTCTCCTTTTGGATCAGATTCAAATTGTTCAAGTTTATCAATCTCAATCCTAATATATTCCTCATAATACTTGGTCATTTCTCTGCATACTAAAATTTTTCTTCCTAAAAAATAATTCTTAATCTCTTTTACAGATTTATTAAATTTTCTTGGTGAGACAAAAAAAACAATGCAACTATCTAAATTAGATAGTTTTTCAAAAACCTCTTTTAATTTATTATTTTTTTCAGGTAAAAAACCATAAAAAAAAAATTTTTCGCTAAAACCGCTGATAGAGACAGCAGATGAGACAGCAGACGCCCCAGGTATCGGGAAAATATCAATATTATTAACCAAACATTCATTTACAAGTATTGCTCCAGGATCTGAAACTGATGGCGTTCCAGCATCAGAAATAAGTGACACAATACAATTTGATTTTAAAATTTCTATCATTTTTGATAGGTTTTTTTTTTCATTAAATTTATGATTTGAAATAAGCTTTGATTTAACTTGATATCTGTCTAATAGATTTTTTGAAATTCTTGTATCTTCACATAATATATAATCTGATTTTTTTAGCACATCTATTGCTCTTAAAGTGATGTCACTTAAGTTGCCTATTGGGGTAGAAACAATATATAATCCACTTTTAACTTTATTGTTTTTGTTTTCAATATCTAGAATCATTAAATTATAATCGTTATAATAATAACATTAAAATGAATAAAATTATTAAAATTATATTACTCTTAGCATTAACATTTTTGATACATTTAAAAAGTATTTCTGCAAGTGAAAAAATAAAAATTGGCCTACTTATTCCATTAACTGGTAAAAATTCAGAGATCGGTAGCTCTATAATTAATTCCACTCGACTTGCTTTAAATAAAATAAATAATTCATTAATTGAAATTATTCCTAAGGACACAGAATCAAGTCCTAACTCCACTTTAAGATCGGCCAAAGAGCTTCACGAATTAGGTGTAAAAATAATAATTGGACCAGTATTTAACGAAAATTTAGCTTACCTTGATGAATTAAAAGAAATAACTTTTTTATCTTTAACAAACAAAAGTAATAATAATCCAAAGAATGTTATTAATGCAGGTATAAATGCAACATCTCAACTAAAAGCTATTAAAAAATTTATAGAATTAAACGAAATAAAAAAAACTATTTTTTTAACTCCAGATGTAGATTATAAAAATGAAATTAAGAAAGCTATTTCAAATTCTAAAATAAAAATAATAGAGAATTATATTTATAATACCGATCCAACAAAACTTACTCAACAAATTGAAAAAATTACACGTTATCAGGTAAGAAAACAAAATCTTGAAGATGAAATTGCAAGACTAGAAAAATCAAATCAAAGTAACAAAGAACAATTAATTGAAAGATTAAAAAAAAGAGATACTCTTGGTAGTGTAAAATTTGACTCTATAATAATTTCAGATTTTGATGAAAGTCTAAAAAGCGTTACAACTTCTTTATTATACACAGACATATCACCCAAAAAAAAATACTTTATAACTCTTAATCAATGGTTTGATGAATCCCTACTTGATGAAACTAGTTCACAACCACTCTATTTCCCATCTATAAATAAAAAGAATTATGAAGAATTTTCATCAGAATATTTTAAAAAATTTAATCATTATCCAAATCAACTATCTTTCTTGAGTTTTGATTTAATTGGATTGATTTATTACTTAATACTTCAAAATAATTCCGTTATAGATGAAAAAATATTTACTAAAGAAACTTTATTTAGAGGAAAGGTCGGAATTTTTAAAATAAAAAATAATAAAATTAATCACATTCTTAATTTTTATAAAGTTGAAGATGATGAGTTTAAAAAAATTTTTTAATTTTTTTAAAGGCTTTAAATCTATGATCTGTCTTATATTTTTGAGATACTTTCATCTCTCCAAAAGTAATTTTTTTTCCACTGGGTATAAAAATAGGATCATAACCAAATCCATTTTTTCCTTTCATGGAAGTTGAAATGTGTCCTTCAACTTTACCAACCGAATTTATAGTTTTTTGATTGGGTCCGTAAATAGTTAAAGCACAAATAAATCTAGCTTTAATTTTTTTTATTTTCCAATTTTTTTTTCTATTATCTAATTCTTTAAAAACTCTATTCATTGCCTTAACAAAGTCTCCTTTTTTTCCACCCCATCTAGCTGAATAGATTCCTGGAGCTCCCTCTAAAACATCAATCTCCAGGCCCGAATCATCCGATAAGCAAATCATTTTTGATTTTTTAGAAAAATGCCTAGCTTTGATTAAAGAGTTTTCTTCAAAGGTTTTTCCATTTTCGATGGGACTTTTAATTTTAAAGTCAGACGTAGAGTAAATTTTCAGGTTTTTAGGCAATAAACTCCTAATTTCCTTCAATTTTCCAGTATTATTTGTTCCTACTAATATTTTTGTAATTTTTTTCTTTAACATCTAGCAATTATCAAATTTCATACCATATAAGTCACAATGGAAAAAGATCAAAACAATAATTCTGAGAATCAAAATAACGAAGCTGAAGAAATTAAAGTAGAAGAGTTAAATAATAGCTCTCAACCTGATGTTTTAGAAGACAAAGAGCAGCCAAAAGAGGTTACTCCTGAGGAAAAAATTTTAGAACTAGAAGATAAGTTGGCCAGAGCTTTTGCTGAAATGGAAAATCAGAGAAGAAGGTTTGAAAAAGAAAGAGAAGATGCTTTTAATTATGGAGGTTTTGCTTTTGCAAAAGAAACCTTA
>Ga0209709_10003900_pt1 | contig 12193 bp, 9 predicted proteins | sample ArcticOcean_MG_C_2_FD_187435 | JGI IMG/M metagenome (GOLD analysis project Ga0209709, IMG submission 187435) | Marine microbial communities from western Arctic Ocean - ArcticOcean_MG_CB4_136 (SPAdes) (version 2) | ecosystem: Environmental > Aquatic > Marine > Oceanic | place: Arctic Ocean... | reverse complement strand
ATTTTGAATTATTAAAAAAAATTAAAATTAAAAATTATTACACCTATGGAGTAAATCCAAAATCACAATTTTATATTAAGAATATAAAACAATTAAAAGAATTTTCAGAGTTTGATTTATTAATTAAATTACCAAGTAAAAAGAATTTATTAATTAAAAAAATAAAAATTCCACTGTTAGGCATTCACAATATAAGAAATTCAACTGCAGCTGTAGCTGTAGCCACAACTATTGGAGTATCAAAAAAAATTATTAAACAAAGTTTAAAAGAATATAAGGGTGTGCAGAGAAGATTTAATAAAATCTTTACTTACCGTGAGGCAAATTTTTACGATGATTATGCGCACCACCCAACAGAAATTAAAGAATTATTGAACGGTGTACGCGCTGCTTACAAGAAGAATGAAATAATATGTGTATTTCAACCTCATCGAATATCAAGGCTAAAAGATTTAAAAAATGAATTCAGTCAATCATTTAAAAAAGCCAACTCTGTGATTTTGTGTCCAGTATATTCAGCAGGTGAGAAATTAAAATTAGGATTTATTTATAAAGATTTTGCTAAAGATATAATTAAAAATTCAAAAGTTAAAGTGTATTTGGTAGATGATCAATATCAATTAGCAAAATTTGTTAAAAGTAATATTTATGGGAAAAAAATAGTAATTGGAATGGGTGCTGGTTCAATTTCAAATTGGATGAAAGAGTTACCAAAGTTAATATAATGTTAATTAATGAAATAAAAATATTTTCTAAAGAAATTAAAAGTAAAATTAGTTTTGATTATGATTTAAAAAAAAGTAGTTGGTTTAATATAGGTGGAAAAACAAAAGTTTATTTTAAACCAGAATCTCTCTCAGATTTGGTTATATTTTTAAAGAAATTTGGCGCAAAAAGTAAAATTTTCATTTTAGGTGCTGGTTCAAATACTCTCATAAATGATGATATTTTCGATGGAATTGTTATTAAATTAGGAAGAAATTTTTCTAATACTTCTTTATTACCGAATGGTATTATTGTTGCAGGTAGTGCGTGTAGCGATAAAAAATTATCTGAATTTGCACTTGAAAAGGAAATTAGTGGTCTTGAATTTTTGTCATGTATACCTGGAACGATAGGTGGTGGCTTGAGAATGAACGCTGGCTGTTTTAAAAGAGAATTCAAAGATATATTAGTTTCCGTTCAAGCAATAGATAGATCTGGAAAAGTTATTACAATACCCGTAAATAATATTTTATTTGAGTATAGAAATAATGACTTATCTAAAAATTTAATTTTTTTAAGTGCATCTTTTAAAGGGGAAAAAAAAGCTAAAAATAAGATTAAAGAAGAAATGAAAAAACTAAAAAACATCAAAGAAAGAGCCCAGCCAACGAAAATTAAAACAAGTGGTAGTACTTTTAAAAACCCAATTAATCAAACAGAGAAAAAGGTTTGGGAACTTATAAGAGAAGCAGTACCAATAAATATTAGCTTTGGTGATGCACATATTTCTGAAAAACATTCAAATTTTTTTGTAAATAAAAATAACGCTAGTTTTAATGACATGAAAAAATTGATAGAATTTGTGGCTAAGAGTGTTGAAAAAAAAACAGGAATAAAATTAGAGAAAGAAATAAAAATATTAGAATAGCTATGCAAAAAAAGATTTTAATTATTGGTGGTGGTATTTCAAAAGAAAGATTAATAAGCTTAGAAACAGCTAAAGCAGTTTATAAAGAATTAAAAAAAAAAAATTACATTGTTAATTTATGCGAACCGGACAGCAATTTAATAAATAAAATAAAATTATTTAAGCCAGACGTCGTGTTTAATGCCTTACATGGGCAATTCGGAGAAGATGGATATATGCAGGCAGTATTAGAATCTTTGAAAATAAAGTATACACACTCTGGCGTTCTGGCTTCTTCAATTGCTATGGACAAAATACTTTCAAAAGAAATATATATTAAAAATAAAATACTCACACCAAAATATTTAAAATTTGAATTTGATAAAAATTTAATCGATAAAAAATTAATAATAAAAATTGATAAAAAATTTAAATTTCCTGTTATTGTTAAGCCCATCAATGAAGGCTCTAGTGTTAATGTATTTATTTGTAATAAAAAAAATTTTATTACAAATTTAAAAAAATTATCTTCTTATAAAAAAGTTTTAATTGAAAAATTTATTCCTGGAAGAGAAATACAAGTTGCTATATTGGGCAAAAATTTTTTAGGAGCAATTGAATTAATTCCTAAAAGAAAATTTTATGATTATGAGGCAAAATATAATGCTCAAGCAAAAACTAAACATATAATTCCAGTTGATCTAAGTAAAAAAAATCTTGATAAAATTTTACAAATTGCTCAGAAAGCACATAACGTAATTGGATGTAGAGGAGTAACAAGATCTGATTTTAAATTTTATAAAAACAAATTTTTTTTACTTGAAACAAATACCCAGCCAGGAATGACAAAACTTTCATTAGTTCCAGAAATTGCAGAGTATAATGGTATGAATTTTATCGATTTAATAGAATGGATATTAAAAGATGCATCAAAAAATAGATAAAAAAAACAAACTACTTTTTTATATATTTTTATTTATTTTGCTAACTTCTATAAATAATAAGTCATTTTTAAAAAAAATTAATTCTTTATTAAAAATTAATAATATTGAAATAAAAGGCCTATCGGAAACGGAAAATCTTCAACTATCTAGTAAATTTAGATTATTATTATTTGAAAATATTTTTTTAATCAATAATGAAAGTTTCAAAAAAATCCTAGATAAAAATAATTTAATACAATCGTTTAGTATTAAAAAAAATTATCCAAATTCAATTTTAATTAATATTAAAAAAACTAATTTTTTAGCTTTAACAAATTTTAATAATGAAAAATATATAATTGCCTCGAATGGAAAATTAATAAAATTTAAAAATATTAAAGACTTAAGTAGGGAATTGCCTTATGTTTTTGGAAAAATGGACTATACAGATTTTATCATTTTTAAAAAAATAATTGATAAATCAGAATTTGATTATAAAAACATAGATTCATTATATTATTTTCCTAATAAACGTTGGAATATTAAAACAAATAATGATTTTTTAATTAAATTACCTAATACTAATATTTTAAAGTCTTTAAATATTGCAAAAAATATAATCAAAAATAAAAATTTTAAAAGTGAAAATATTATAGATTTAAGAATTTCAAATTATATTATTACATCAAATGAGTAAAAAAAACTTTGATATTTGTTTAGATCTTGGTGCCTCTAAAATCAGAGCAGCTGTTTTTGAAAAAAATGAAAATAATCAAATTTTCTTTTTAGAAAATAATTGTTTAACATCGTTAAAAACTAATCAACCTGATCTGTCTATTACAGATAAAGCTTTGGAGAAAACGATACTAGAGATAGAAAAAAAAACTGGAGAATATTTAAATAATATTAATTTAATGCTAGATAGTCCTCATGCACTTTCAATATCCTTATCTGTATCAAAAAAAAATGAAAAACCTTTTTTATATAAAGATGATATTGAATATTTAATTCAAGATGCAAAACAACAAATTTTAAATAACTATCAAGATAAGAGTATAATTCACATAGTTATCAATAATTATAAAATTAACAATATTGATTATGACTCTTTGCCATTAAATATGGAGTGTAATAAGTTTTCAATTGATATTATTTTTATTTGTTTTCCAAAAGAATTAATTAAAAGTTTGAAAAAATTATTTAACAAACATCAGGTATCAATTGATCATTTTATTTGTACAAGTTATGCTAAATCTTTTACTTATAAAGACCATTTTAATGAATTTAGTCATATTGTTTTCCTTGATATAGGATATGAAAAAACTTCTGTCATATTCTATGAAAATGAAAAAATTAAATTCTTTGATGTTTTGCCAATTGGAGGAAACCATATAACTAAAGACATTTCAAAAGTTTTAAATATAAGTATTGAACTATCAGATAAAATTAAATTAAATTTAGATAAAAATATCTTTTTTTCTGATAACGAAAAGAATACAGAAATTTTTAAGAAAGAATTTTTAGATACAATTAAAGAAAATAATCTTTCTTTTGACTTAATTAAAAAAATTATTTTTGCACGACTTGAAGAAACTTTGAATTTGAGTTTTAAAACAATAAAAAAAAATCAATCTTCAAAGTTAAACAATCACCTAAAAGTTGTTTTAATTGGCCAAGGTTCAAAAATTTTAGATAATAAATATATAGATATTAGAGAAACAACACCTTTGGTTCAGGAAATAGATCTTTTTGACGAATCAATATCAAATATTTGTCAATCAGGTCTCAAATTATTGAATGGAGGAAATACACAAGAGGTTGTAATTATTCCAAAAAAGTCAGAAAAAAAAGGATTATTTGAAAGATTATTTTATTTTTTTAAATAAAATATGTATTTTTTTGAAATATTTGTTGTGTTCTTATAATTTTACAAAACTTATATAAAGTTAATGTGTCTGTTCTTAATCAAAAAACATTTAAAAAATCTTTTAAAATAGAAGGTTTTGGTTTGCACAGTGGTAAACCAGTTGAAATGCACGTTAATCCTTCTGAACCCAATACGGGCATAGTTTTTAAAAGAACGGACTTAGCAAATGACAATTATATTATTCCAGGTGTTTTTAATGTTAGCAATGCAACATTATGCACAACTATTTCAAATGAATTCGGAGTAAAAATTTCTACCCTTGAACATTTTATGGCTGCTTTATTTGGAAAAGGTATTGATAATGCTTTTATTGAAATTAACAGCGAAGAAGTTCCAATCTTAGATGGATCAGCAAAATTATTTGTTGAAGCTATAAATAATGCTGGAATAAAGATAAGCGATAGTCCAATTAAAGTTATTAAGATAGAAAAAAAAATTACTTTTGAAGATGGAAATAAGAGTATTTTAATAGAACCAAGTAAAATTAGTTTAGATATAGATTTTGAAATTAAATATGACAATAGCCTTATAGGGACACAAAGAAATTTAGTTAAAGTATATGAAGCAGATCTTAAGGAAATATATGATTCAAGAACATTTTGTCTTTTTGAAGATATAGAAAAGTTAAAAACTATGAATCTCGCTAGAGGTGGTAGTTTAGACAATGCCATAGTTGTCAAAAATGGTGAAATTTTAAATGAAGGTGGATTAAGAAATGAAAAAGAATTTGTAAATCATAAAATATTAGACTGTATGGGAGATCTATTTTTAGCAGGACATAAAATTATAGGAAAAATTATCTGCTCTCAAGGAGGACATAAGCTTACAAATCAGTTATTAAGAAAAGTTTTTAGTGATAATAAAAACTTTTCAATTCTTGAAATTAAAGAAAAAAACATACCACATTCGTTTATTAACAGAAATTTCCTTAAATCAATAGCATAATAATTTTCATTTTTTTGTAGTTTTCTGATAGAAATTTTAGATAAAATTTATGAAGAAAATTTTTCTATTATTATTAATCACGTTAATATTTGGTTGCTCAAATAAAGAAGAGAATAAAAAAATTATCAAAGAAAAAGATTTAGAATTACAAATGATTGACTCCTATAAACAAGGAGTGGAAGCTTTAGATAAGGGAGATGGAATAACAGCTGCAAAAAATTTTAATGATGCAGAACTTTTGTTTCCACAATCTGAGTGGGCGCCAAAATCAGCTTTGATGGCAGCTTACTCTTATTATTCAGTAGACAACTATAATGACGCAATCAATGAGATTGAGTTATATTTAAAAAAATATCCTAAAGATGAGAGAGTAGGTTATGCAAATTTTCTTTTGGCAATGTGTTATTATCAAAGCATCGTAGATGAAAAAAAAGATCTTGATCCATTAATTAAAGCCAGAGCACAGTTTATTTATGTAGTTAAAAACTATCCAAATACAGATTTTGCTCTTGATGCAAAGTTTAAGTTAGACTTAATAAAAGAAATATTAGCTTCTAAGGAAATGTATTTAGGTAGTTATTATATTCAGAAAAAAAAATGGATATCAGCAATTAACAGATATAAAAATGTAATAAATGAATATGAAACTACAATTTACGTAGAGGAAGCCCTTCATAGATTGGTGGAATTACATTACAAAATTGGCTTAGAAAATGAGGCTAAAAAATATGCGCAGTTATTAGGATATAATTATTTATCAAGTGATTGGTATAAGAGCACTTATAAAATTTTCAATAATGATTATAAACTGGCAAAACCTAAAGTTAGAAAAAAAGAAAGCAGCTACATAATTAAAAAATATAATTCTATTTTCAAAAGAAAATGATCCAAGATGAAATACAGAAAAAATATCTAAAAAAAGTTAAACTTATTCAAAAATATAATCAATTTTATTATGATAAAAATAAATCGATTATAGCTGACCACGAATTTGATCATCTTAAGAGAGAAGTTTTAGAATTAGAAAAAAAATATAATTATCTAAAAAATAAAAATTCTCCATCAAAAATTGTTGGTTATGCTCCCTCAAAAAATTTTAGAAAGGTAAAACATAGAGTACCAATGCTTTCTTTGGGGAATGCTTTTAATGAAGAAGATTTATTAAATTTCGAAAAAAAAATCTATAATTTTTTAAGCTTAGAAAAGTCAAATGAAATTGAATTTAGTGCAGAGCCTAAAATAGATGGAATTTCAGCTTCTTTATTTTATAAGAATGGAAAATTTATACAGGGTCTGTCTAGAGGAGATGGCAAGGAAGGTGAGGATATTACTGAAAATTTGAGAACCATAAAAGATATCCCTAAAAATATTATTAATAAAAATTTTCCTCATGAAATTGATATTCGGGGAGAGGTATTTATTCAAAATAAAGATTTTGAAGAAATAAAAGATAAATTTGCAAACCCAAGAAATGCAGCATCAGGATCATTGAGACAAAAAGATTCTAAGTATACAAGTAAAATCCCATTAAAATTCATTGCATACACCTTTGGATATTCAAAAGAACTTAATATTAATTTACAATCTGAATTTCTTAAAAATTTAAAATATTGGGGTTTTAGAATTAATCAATTTAACAGACTTATTAAGGGAGTTAATAATTTAATAAAAAATCATAAAGATCTAGAAAAGAAGAGGGTTAAAATTGATTTTGATATTGATGGAATTGTTTATAAAATTAACGATTTTAACCTTCAAAAAAGATTAGGTTTTGCTGCAAATGCTCCAAGATGGGCTATTGCTCATAAATTTTCAGCAAATAGTTCAATTTCAAAAATAATGAACATCGAAATTCAAGTCGGTAGAACAGGAGCTCTTACTCCTGTAGCAAAAATAAAACCAGTAAGTATAGCGGGTGTAATTGTATCTAATGCAACACTTCATAATGAGGATGAAATAAATCGAAAAGACATAAGAATTGGAGATACTGTAATCGTTGAGAGAGCAGGAGACGTCATTCCTCATGTAATATCTGTAGATTTAAAAGAAAGAAATAAAGATTCAAAAAAATTTATTTTTCCAATAAATTGCCCATCTTGTGGTTCAAAAACTATTAAAGATTATAATGAAACTACAAAAAAACAGGATGCCATAAGAAGGTGCACAAGTGAAGGATATGACTGCGATAAAATTTCTGTTGAGAAAATAAAACATTTTGTTTCAAAAGAAGCTTTTAATATTGACGGATTTGGAAAAAAAATTGTTGAAAATTTTTGGGATCTTAAATTGATAAAATTACCACAAGACATCTTCCGATTAAATTATGAAAAAATAAAAAAAATAGAAGGTTGGGGAGATTTGTCAGTTTCAAACTTAAAATATTCTATTAATGATAAAAAAAATATTTCTTTAGAAAAATTTATATATTCTTTAGGCATAAGACATATTGGACAAGAAAATGCTAAACTCTTAGCTAAACATTTAAAATCATCAGATAGTTTTTTTAAGTTATGCCAAAACGGACAGATGAATGATCTTGTGAATATTGATGGAATAGGTGAAACGCAAATAAAATCTATTAAAAAATTTTTTAGCAATAAAACTAATTTAGAAGTTTTAAATGAATTAAAAAAAGTTCTTAAAATAGTAAATGCAATACAACACAATGAAAATGGTTTATTAAAAAATAAAACATTTATGCTCACGGGTAAATTAAATGGAATTAGTAGAGCTGAGGCAAAATCTTTAATAGAAAAAAACTCTGGAAACATAATTAGTAATGTTAGTAAAAAACTTGATTATTTAATTATTGGTGAAAAACCTACTATAAAAAAAATAAATAAAGCAAAAGAATTTAATATAAGAATTGTAAATCAAGAACAGTGGATAAAAATGCTAAATAAGACTAGCTAACCACTTTCTTTCTTCTAAATTTAAAAATTGTGAATATTGAGTGTAAATATTTAAATGATATTTAAATAGATAATTTTTTTCATTTTCAGTAAGTAAATTATAATTTATTAAATCTTTTTCAATTGGCACTAAAGTTAAATTTTCAAAACTTAATTTTTTCTTATCTTCTTTTATATAAACAAGATTTTCTATTCTAATTCCGAAATAATTTTTTTTATAATAGCCCGGTTCATTACTTATAATCATACCTTTTTTAAGTTTAACATTATTATATTTGGATATGGCCTGAGGTCCTTCATGAACGTTTAAAAAAAAACCCACTCCATGACCTGTTCCATGGGCATAATCAAGACCATCTTTTTTTAAAAATTGTCTAGCTATTGAATCTATTTGTTTGCCACAATTAAACTTATTAAGGTTGGCATTAAACATAGCTATATGGCCTTTTAAAACGTTCGTATAAATATTTTTTATAGAATCTGGTTGTTTAGAAAAACACATTGTTCTTGTTACATCAGTCGTGCCAAATTTATATTGCCCACCAGAATCACACAAAAAAATATCATTTTTTTTTATAATCTTAGTTGATTTTTTTGAAGCTCGATAATGCACAATAGCAGCATTTGAACCAGTTCCGGCTATTGTATTGAAGCTTGGAAATAAATAATTTTTACTTAGTTTTCTAAAACGCTCTAATTTATTTTGTGCGTCAACTTCAGTTATTTTTCTTTTATTTTTATTTTTTATCCAAAAAATAAATTTGGTTAAAGCTAAGCCATCTTCAATATGGGAATTAATCGTATGTTTAATCTCTGATTTATTTTTAATCGATTTCATTAGGTAGCAAGGATCAATAAAGCACTTAATTTTAAATTTTGATTTGATAACTTCTTCATTAGAAAGAGAACAAGTTAATTCATCTATAGAAAAATTTTTTCCTTTTAGATTGTTAATTATTTTTGGAAAATTTTTATATTCACAAAATGAAAAGTTCTTATAAAATTTATTTTTTTTAATATTATAAATTTTTTTAGGGCACGAAAAAAAAAATATTTTTTTTTGGTTGGTTAAAATTATCTTACTATTTGGAATAGGGCTATTGGGGCTATCTTTTCCTCTTAAATTTAATAGCCAAGCGACATTTTCTGGAGCACTTATAAATATATTTTCAATTTTATGTGCGTTAATTTTATTAATTAACCTGTTAATTTTTGACTTTGAACTTTCACCTATAATTTTTTGGCTTATACCATAAAAAGGAATAACATTTTCTTTATTTTTTGATTTATATATTTTATCAATTAAATTTTCTTTAATTGATATTAATTTACAAACTTTATTAAATTTTTTTAAGCTTACGTTTGTGAATAGTTGTGGATCAAAACCAATTGACAATTTTTTTTTATATTTTTTTAAAACATTTCTAAGTGTATATTTTGATATTTCAATAATTTTAAAATATTTTCCAGATTGTAATTGTGCTTGAATTGTGTATCTACCGTCTATAAATAAAAATTTTTTTTTTTTAAAAATAATTGCGTATCCTGCTGACCCTGAAAAGTTAGAAATAATTTTTAATCGATCTGGGTTAGAAAATTCTGAAAAATATGCATCATTTTTTGGTATAAGGTAACCGTCTAAATTATTTAAATTTATTAGTTTCTTTAATTCTATAATTCTTTTTTTTATCATTTAATCCTTTTTTGATATCTTATCCATCCAGGACTTCTGGTTTCTTCTTCAATTTCGAAGTCTTGATTAAATTCAAAATCTTCTTCGTTATCTTTATTGTCATCAAAAAAAGAATTTTTTTTCAAATGTTTTTCTGGTAATTCCTCAATAAATCTTGATGCCATACTATCAACCCAATTTCCTTGGTAGAATCTATTCATAGCGAATGATATTAATGCTTTTTTTTTAGCTCTAGTTATACCGACATAAGCTAATCTTCTTTCTTCTTCAAGGCCGTTTTGTCCCTTTTCTTCAATAGATTTTTGATGAGGAAAAAGGCCTTCTTCCCATCCAGGTAGAAAAACTACATCAAATTCTAAACCTTTTGAGCCATGCATCGTCATCATATTGATTTTTTCCCCCTCCCAGTCTTGATCAATTGAGGTTGCTAATGCCACATGTTCTAAAAAATTTTCTAATCCATCAAATTCTTTCATAGCACTCAAAAGTTCTTTAATATTTTCTAGTCTACTTTCATTATCAACATCTTTTTTATTTTTGAGCATTGCCGAATATCCTGACTCATCTAAAATTAATTGTAATAATTTTATATGACTTATTTTTCTTATATTTAAATCATTTCTCCATTTGTCCATTAAAAATAAAAAGGAACTAAGACCAATCTTAGTTTTTGGTTTAATTAAATTTTGTTCAATTAATTTTTTTGATGCAACTTCTAAACTTACTGAATTATCATTTGAAAATTTATGAACTATTTTTATTGTGCTCTCCCCTATAGATCTTTTAGGATTATTTACTATTCTACCAAAAGCAAGATCATCTTTTGGTTGATGAATCAATCTTAAATAAGCAACACAATCTTTAATTTCTGCGCGCTCATAGAATTTAGTTCCCCCTAAAATTCTATAAGGTAGTCCAATTTTTAAAAAACGTTCTTCAAATTCTCTAGTCTGAAATATAGCTCTAACTAAAATAGCAATATTATTAAAAGAATATTTTTTTTTTAATCTTTTTTCAATTTCATCAGAAATTCCAGTTGCTTCATCTTTTCCATTTTTAAAACAATTAAGCTTAACCAGATCACCTTTCTCCATTGTAGTTTTTAAAGTTTTCCCAACTCTATTTTGATTATTTGCAATAAGATTGGATGCTACAGATAAAATATTTTGAGAGGACCTATAATTTTCTTCTAATCGTATTACTTTTGAATTTTTATAGACCTTATCAAACTCTAAAAAATTTTTTATTTCTGCACCACGCCAACTGTAAATAGATTGATCATCGTCACCCACACAACATATATTTTTATGTTTTTCAGATAATAAATATAACCATTTACTCTGGATATAATTTGTATCCTGATATTCATCCACTAGTATATATTTAAAATTATTAGAGTATATTTCTCTTATATCTAAATTTTTTTCCAAAACTTTCACTGCATGTAAAATTAAATCACCAAAATCACAGGCATTTAAATTTAATAACTTTTGTTGGTAAATTATATAAAGAGGAAGTACAGTTTTTTCATATATATCTTTTTTGTTTATAATAACTTCGCTAGGGTAAAAACCTTTGTTTTTCCATTTATCAATAATAGATAAAATATATTTAGGAGCTAGCTGTTTAATGTCTATATTTTCAGCTTTGCATATATTTTTAATTAATCTAACTTGATCATCAGTATCTATAATGGTAAAATTTGATGTTAATCCAGCTGCAGGGGCATGTCTTCTTAAAAGTTTTGCACAAATTGAATGAAAGGTACCAAGCCATGATAATCCTGTAGCCTCTAAATTAAGAATTGAACTTACCCTATTCTGCATTTCCTTTGCTGCTTTATTTGTAAAAGTCACAGAGAGTATTTGATTTGGAGATGCTTTGTTTTCTTTAATGATATGAGCAATTCTAGAAGTAAGCACTTTAGTTTTGCCAGATCCTGCGCCTGCAACAATTAATAAAGGACCATTAAGATATAATACTGCTTCTTTCTGTGCTTTATTCAAATTTTTTAAATATTCAGAGTTTATCATTCTTAAATTATCATTATAAATCATTTAATCTTTCATGAAAAAAATTAAATTTAAAATTAGTAATCTTAATAATATTATAATCAACTTTTTTAATAATGTTTTTCAATCGATTAACTATAAATATAAAAAATTAGCTAAAATTAGTAAT
>Ga0209709_10003896_pt1 | contig 12195 bp, 10 predicted proteins | sample ArcticOcean_MG_C_2_FD_187435 | JGI IMG/M metagenome (GOLD analysis project Ga0209709, IMG submission 187435) | Marine microbial communities from western Arctic Ocean - ArcticOcean_MG_CB4_136 (SPAdes) (version 2) | ecosystem: Environmental > Aquatic > Marine > Oceanic | place: Arctic Ocean... | reverse complement strand
AGGAGAAGAGGGCGACGCCGCGTAATGCGGCCTCAGGCCGAGCGCTGGCCACCGCCGCGCCATCGAGCCGCTGGTCGATTGCGGCGATCAATTCCGCGGACTGGCTTAGGCCACCGTCGCAGATCAGATCGGTCACATCCATCGCCCTGGCAAGCTCCCCAACCCGGTTGGCGATGCCGTCGACTACGGCCCGCACCATGTCTGACCGCGTGGTGTCGAGCGCCAGGCCCGTCCACTCGCCGCGGGCAGTTGGTTGATGATGCGGCGAGCCGAGACCGGCGAGCGCGGGGACAAACGACGCGGCATCGTGGCGACCCTGCGAAGCAACACGATCCAACTCTTCGACCGCGTCGAGCATCTCGATCCGCACTAGCCACTCGATCACACTTCCAGCGGTATTAATCGAGCCCTCATGCATGAACTCTTCGACCAAAGCCCCGTCGACTGTGCGCCGCCACAGCGGCAGCGTGTAACAGCCCGCGGGTGCGTCGTCCGGAGTCGTACCGGCGTGCACGTTGACCATTCCCGAGGTGCCGAGCGTGAGCTTGGCCTCACCTGGTTGGAGCTGATGGGCAGCACATGCCGCCATCTGGTCACCGAGCCGGGCGGAGAGAGCGAGGTTCGGCGCCAGCATTGTCGCGGTGCCCACGGTGGCATCGGACGCTACGATCTCAGCCAGCGGTTCTCGGGTCACGCCGAACAAGCCCAACGCCGGGTCGGACCAATCACCCGTCCGAGCGTCATACATTCCGGTCGCCGCGGCGTTGCCCGGATCGGTGATGAACGTCTCGCCGTTCGATAGCGCGGCGGTGAGCCATGAGTCGACGGTTCCCATGCGCAACGTGCCGTCTGCCGCCGCAGCAGCAACAGCTGGATCGTTCTGGAGCAGCCAACCCATCTTCGTGCACGAGGCCGAGGTGTTGACCGGAATGCCCTGAGCCACGAGCTCCGCGACAAGCGGCGCCGTACGCGCGTCTTGCCAACCAACTGCCGGCCGTATGGGTGCGCCGGTGACCGACGACCAGCAGACGATCGTCGCCCGTTGATTCGCAATCCCGAGGGTGGAGACATCGATCGCAGCGGCGCCGACGTCGGCCAGAGCGGCCGTCCAGAGCCGTTCGGCGGCGGCAACGAACTCGGCCGCGTCCTGCTCCACCGCTCCGGCAAACGGCACGTGCATGCCGAGCTTCTCGCTCACGAGAGCCACCCGCTCGTCGCCCTCGAAGAGCCCGAGCCGGATCGTGGTCGTGCCGACATCGAGGCCCGCCCGAAGGCTCATGGAATGAGGACGCCCGGGTTGAAGAGTCCATCCGGATCGAGGGCGGACTTGATGGAGCGCAGCATCGCCACCCCGCCGTCGCCCACTTCAGACTTCATCCAATCGCGCCGCACCCGGCCAACACCGTGGTGATGGGCGAGTCCGGCCCCGAGATCATCGGCGGCCTGCAGCGCCGCGTTCCAGCACGCGTCGTATGTCGCCGTGTACTCGGACGGGTCGCTCGGCGATGCCGCGAGCGTGAAGTAGAGGTTGGCGCCCGATCGGTAGGCGTGTGACGAATGCGCCGAAGCCGCTACTACGCCGGGGACCGCGTTCAACGCGTCAACCACCGCCGTGTAGAGCGCGGGCAACCGAGCCCAGTCCGTGGCCACCTCGATGGTGTCGGCGACCACGCCGCTCTGCAGCAAGTCGTCCCAGAGAGGCACCGTGTTGCGATGGGCGAACCAGGCATCGACCGCTTCGTCCGACGCGGCCGTGCCACCGCCCGTATTGCAGAGGTCGGCGACCGCGGCCGCTTCGAGCGGTGCGAGCCCAGGGGGGCCTTCGTGGAGGAAGATCAGCATCGAGTTGCCCTTCGGCATCTGATCCCGGAAGTGACGCCACGACTCGCGGCCGTCGTACAGACGAACGACGGGTGGTCGCCAGCCCGCCCGCATCACGCGACGAATAGCTTCGAGCCCCTCGTCGAACTCCGCAAAGTGGAAGGCCTGACGTACCCCCGGCTCCGGAAGCTCCCGGAGCGAGAACGTGACTTCGGTGATCACGCCGAGGGTGCCCTCACTGCCCATGAGAATGTGGCGAAGGTCCGGCCCGGCTGCGGCTCGGGGGGTGTCTCGGCCGCGATAGATCGTGCCATCGGCCAGCACCGCTTCGATCGACATCACGACGTCTTCGATGTTGCCGTAGGCGGTGGAGTACTGCCCGGATGCACGAGTGGCTACCCAGCCACCGACTGTCGACAGCTCGATGGATTGCGGCCAGTGACCGATCGTCAGGCCCTGAGCCTGCATCAGGTTCTCAGCCTCCAAACCGTTGGTGCCGGCGCCGAAGGTGGCGGTGAGGTTGTCGCTCGACAGCGTCCGTAGCCCGGTGAGGCGCTCGGTGGAAATCACGACCGAATCAGCCGAGGCCAGAACGCCACCGACCACACCGGACCCGCTGCCTCGCGGAATCATGGGCGCACCATGACGGCGACAGATCTGAACGGCGTCGGCGAGTTCTTCGGCCGACGACGGAGCAATCACAGCGATCGGCGCAACGATCGCTTCACCGGCGGAGAGAGGGATCTGCGAGCGCATCCATGTGTCGCGTGCTCGCGCCGCCCGTTCATCGTCGCCAAGCAGCAACGCGTCGCCAAGCGCAGCGGAAAGATCATCGAGCACGGTCATCAGGAGGCCTCCTTGAAGGCGAGTTCGTCAGCGAAGAGTGTGCGGACTTCTGCGAGTTGTTGAGCATGTTCGTGGTCGGTCCAGCCGAGCCGGTCGGCCATCCGCTGGCCCATCGCCACCGCGAGTTCGTCGCGGTGTTGCGGCACATACCAAGCCACACGGGTGCGCCGGTATACCACGTCGACCAGCGTCAGGGCGGCTTCCATATCGATCGCCCAGTCCACCTCGCCGACGACAACGGGCGCGCCCGGCACGAGTGGCTCGGCACCGAGCGCCAGCACGGCGTCGCTCTCGGAGCCATACAGCCGCCGCATACGGGTGGCCTGCCGATCGTCGGTTGCCGCGACCGGTTGACCGCCGGGAACGGGGGCGGTTCCCGGGCCTTCGGGTAGGCGTCGGCCGAGCTGCTTGGCGACGACGTCCATCACGTCTTCGGCCAGCTTTCGGAAGCCGGTGAGTTTGCCTCCCGCGATTGAGATCATTCCGCCGGGACCGGTCGTCACTTCGTCCTTACGACTCATCTCCTTGGCCTCTTTGCCCTCTTGAGCGATGAGCGGCCGCACGCCGGCCCAGGCCGCGATCACATCGTCGGCCGTGAGCGGTTCGATATCGAAGTAGCGATCCATCGGCGCGAGGAGGTAGTCGACATCTTCCCGGGTGATCTCGGGCCACAGCGGCCGATCGCCGGAGTAGGTCGTGTCGGTGGTGCCGATGTAGACGATGTCGCCGCGAGGAATGACGAAGATCGACCGCTTGTCTTCAGTGTTCGCGATCACGAGATGGTTGGCCGGGAACCGTTCACGGGGGATCACGATGTGGACACCCTTCGAGAGATGTAGTCGTGACGCCGGTGGATCCTGTTCCATCCGAGCGATGCCCTCGACCCAGGGGCCGGCCGCGTTCACGACAACATCGCTGCGCACGGCAACCTCGCGGCCAGTGATCGCGCAGCGCGCCTGGACACCGTCGATGCGGTCGCCCTCACGGATCGCGTCGACAACGGGGAGCCGATTCGCCGCGACGGCGCCGCTCAGGGTCGCGGCCCGCAAGGTGGCGAGCACCAAGCGGGCGTCGTCGGTGAGGTACTCGCGATAGGCAACGGCGTAGTCGTAGGGGTCGGTCCGCAAGTGAGGCTCGTGAGCGGTGACCTCGTCGCCCTTCCACACCTCGTGGCGGTCCGCGTCCTCAACGCCGCCCAGCTTCTCGTAGGTGCCGATGCCGGCGCGGAATTTGGTGACCGATGCCCAGTTGCGGGCCGGAACGACCATCCAGCATGGCTCGGCAAGGTGGGGAGCCATCGCGTGCACGGCGGTACGTTCCCGCGCTGTCTTGCGGACGAGGTCGATCTCGCCGCTCGCGAGGTAGCGCAGGCCGCCGTGAATCAGCTTGGACGATCGGGAGCTGGTGCCTGCAGCGAAGTCATCGGCCTCAAGCAGCGCGACCGTCAAACCGCGAGCCGCTGCGTCTCGAGCGACGCCGGCTCCGGTGATGCCGCCGCCAACGATGATCAGGTCAAAGCGGTCGGCTTCGAGCAAATCCAGCCGCTCATCGCGGGTCGTCGGCGTGAGGCTAGGCGCAGTCATCCGACTGTTCTAGTGCCCGCGAGCCCACGATGCGGTGGCCTGTCATGGACCAATCGGGCCGCTACGGTCGAGAGTGTGTTCCTTCTCCTCGCCATCTGTGCTGCGTTCCTCGTCGCGGTTGTCGGCGGCGCTCTCGCTATTCGACTGACACTCAGTCGCTGGAATCGGGTCGTGGCCGGGGTGGAATCCCCCGCACCACTGGGATCGCTTTCCTCAGGTCGCAAGGAAGCCAAGCTCCACCGTCGCCTCCGCCGCGCCGGTCGTCGCCTCGCCCTCGTGCCCCCAACCGACGATGTTGCCGACGTGATCACCCGACTCCAGATCGAATTGGTGGAGCTCGACGGTCACATCGTCACCGTCGCTCGCCGGCCCACACCCGCTCGTCGCGCCGATCGAACCATGATCCAGGAACGCGTCGAACGAATCGAGGCCCTCGTTAGCCGCGTCGAGGAGCGGAGCCGCACTGAGGTTGTCTCCCTCGACGAACTCACTGAGCGACTCGACATGCTCGACGCCGCCGACTCTGAGCTCAACGAGCTGGAATCAACCGACCACTAGCCAGCCACAAAATCAACACGGCCGAGCGACGCAGTCCGTAGCCTTCGCCAATGCCAGAGTCGATCCTCACGTCACGAATTTCGCCGTCGTGGGTGTTCGCCGCACTTTCGGCCGTCATGTCGGCCGGATATGGCGTTTTGTTCACTCTCGTCGGGGACTGGCGAGACGAGTACGGCATCTCGGAAACCCTCATTGGCGGCCTAATCGGAGCGGGTTTCCTCTCGGCCTTTGTGGCCCAGATCTTCATCGCGCCCTGCGCGGATCGCGGCTTCGCCCGCCGGCTCATCATGCTCGGAATCGTCGCCAACATTGTTGGCCTCCTCCTCATGGGATTCGGCACGAGCTTCACAGTGCTGCTGATTGGACGCCTGATCTCCGGCGTCGGCATCGGTGCGGCCATTCCCTCGATTCGCCGAATCGTGATTCTCGCCGATCCCGACAACCTCGGACAGAATCTCGGCCGCCTACTCTCCGCCGATGTCTTTGGTTTTGCCATGGGCCCGGCAATCAGTGCGGCACTCGTCGGCACATTCGGGCTCGCGTCGCCATTCATCGTGGTCGCCGCGCTCTCCGCCGCATGTGCGCCGCTGGCTCTGTCCGTAGCCGTCGCCGAGAGAGCAGACGAAACCGCCCAGCGCCTCGCCGTCGACCTCCTTCGAAGCCGTGTGGTCGCCGGCGCAGTCGTGCTTGGCGCCGCAGTGTTCTTGATGATCGGCGCATTCGATTCGCTTTGGGATGTTGTCCATGAGGACCTCGGCACCAACGATTGGCTCGCCAACCTCGGTATCACCCTCTTCGCGGCACCAATCGTGATCCTGGGCCCGACCAGCGGCCGCCTGGCGCAGCGCATCGGTCCCTTCCGCGTCGGTTCGGTGGGCCTGCTCATCGGCGCCGCCTTCATGTTCTCCTACGGCCAGCTCCCAAGCGGCGGTTGGATCTTTGGCATTGGCATGTTCCACGCCGTGGCCGATGGGCTCACCGTTGCCTCAACCGGCGTGGCCGTCTCGATGTCGGTTTCCGAGGATCGCCAGGCGAGCGCGCAGGGCCTAATCGGCGCTGCTCAGTCGATTACGGCCGGCATTGCCTCGCCAATAATCGGCGCCCTCTACCAGGGACCCGGGCGCGCCGTCGCCTACGGCGCAGCCTCCGTGAGCATGGTGGTCTTCGTGGCGATCGGAGTAGTGCTGGCGTGGCCGTTTATCCGCGACCGCGGCCTTAGCCTCGCCCCGGACGAACCGGCACTCGTCTAGGCCGGGTCGAGAAAGACCAGCGGGATTTCCCGGTCAGTCTTCTTCTGATAGCCGCCATAGTTCTTGTACTTCGCCACGACGACCGGCCAGATCTGGCCGCGTTCGTCCGACGACAACACGCGAGCCGTCATCAACTTCGTTCCGGCCTCGGTGGTGACCGCAACCGCGGGGTCGGTCTGCAGGTTCAGAAACCAGGCGGGGTGGATGTCATCGCCGCCACGCGACGCCACGATCAACATCGAGTCGCCGTCTTGGTGAGGCGAGGTGAGCATCACGGCTCGCTTCTGACCCGACTTGCGTCCGGTGGTGGTGAGCTCAAGCGCGGGCATACCCCCGGCCGTCCATCCCTTGCGACCACCGGAGAGCTTCAACAGCGCCCGATGAGCGAAATTCATTCCCTTGAGTGCAATATTTGGCGGCACCACCGCACGCTAGTGCCGAACGGGGGACATCGCCCTCCGAGGACCGGCGTGGAATACTCCGGCCCCGGACCGCGGCCGAAGATCCACAAGCCCTCAATTTCCCCTCAATTCGCCGCCAACACTGCCGAGATTTCAACATGCACCCATATCGTTTTATCGCCGCGTTGCTGTCTGTCAGCGTCATTGCGGCCGGGCTCGCGTTCATCGCCACGGCCAACGCCGCTCCGGCGATCAATGATGACTTCGCGCAGGCGGCCGGCCTCACGCTCGGGGTCGAGAAAGACTTCTCGATCACCGATGCGACCGGAGAGGTGGGCGAGTTCTCCTGCGGTGGCCAGCAAACAGTCTGGTACTCGTTCACTGCCCCCGCCGATGGCGACTATGTCGCGTACACGGCGGAATCGAACTTCGATGCGTTCGTCGGCTGGTTTTCGGTGATCAATATCAGCCTCGCCTGCGATGACGACACTGCGGGAACGAACGACGGACTGCCCCCACCGATGGCCATGACCAATGGCCAGACGGTCTACGTCCAAGTCTCGCACTTCGCTACCGCGACCAGTGGAGTCCGCGGCAGCGGCCGCGTTGGTGCCGCTGCGGTCGAAGCGGCGGCCGACAATTTCGCTGACGCCCCGTCGCTCGGATTCCTCGGTGACTCCTCCACCGCATTCAAGGCCGTCGACACGGACATTCTTCCCCCCCCGTCGACTGGGACCTCGAGGCGGGCGAACCAACGGTGTGCGGCACCGCCACGATGGGCGCCACGTCCACCTGGATGAGCTTCACCCCTTCAACTGACCACACCTGGATGGTGAGCCTCCACAGCACGCTCGGCGGCGACATCGCCGTCTACGAAGGCGACGCCGTCAACAACCTGACGCTGCTGGGGTGTGTCGACTTCGTTGACACACCCCAGCAGTCCTGTTCGACGCAAAGTCGGGTGCCACCTACCGCATCCGCATCACCGCGACCGACGACAATGTGCTGGTTCGCGCGTCCGAAGCGAACGTGCGCGGCACGTTCACCACGATCGTTGGCGATGGGGCGAACGACTACGGCAACTACTCCGCGGTCGGCCTCACGAGCGACGGAGGGCCGGTAGTGGCTTACACCGACGACACCAATGGCACGCTGCGCTAAGCCGAGCGAGCCGCGAACGGTACGTGGACCGACGAGTTGCTCGACAACGACGGCGGCAGCGGCGACGTCGTGGGCCATCATGCGGCGATCACTCGACTCGACACTGGCGACTTTGCCATCGCCTACGAGAACACCACCGACGGCACGCTCAAGGTCGCACGCGGTTCCGCCGGGGCGTGGACGATCGAGACGGTGACGACCAGCGGTTCCGCCGCCGGCACCTACAACTCGATCATGCAACTCGCCGACGACCGCATCGCGGTGTCGTACTACGACAATATTGCCTCCGACACCCGCTTCGCCGTTCGCGAGCCGAACGACGTGTGGTCAGACCTCGTGGTGGAAGGACATTCGTTCACCACCCACGCTCGTCCCGGCCCTGGCTCGTTGCAGGAGTACGGGGGCGACCTCGTCATCTCGTTCATCGATATCCCCAACGAAAACGTGCGAACTTCAACGTCCGCCGACGCCGGTCTGACCTGGTCGACGAGCGACATCCCGGCCCTCGACTTCGTCTTCGATGCCGGGACCAACGGAACACAGTCAATCGCCACGAGCGTTGACGACGATGGCGACCTCTGGATCGCGATCGACCAATTCGACGCCGCAACGCTGGCGTTCGAATACGCCGGCACCGCCTGGTCGGAGGACGAAGTCTGAGCCGCCGGCCGGCGCACTCAGCAGTCGTTCGTGGGCTGATCGGCATCGACTTTGATACCAACAACGAACCCATCATCGCGTTCACCAGCGCCAGATTTGGCGGCACCGGCGCCATCGCTCGGCGGGCCGGGGCGAACTGGACGATCCAGGAGATGTGGGCCACGGGCTTTGCGATTGGATCGGCCGACCTCACCGGAGATGCGGGCACGAGCGCAACCCAGAATGGCTTCGCCCCCCTACAGAACGACCGGGCGTTCCTCTCGACATCGGCAACCGCCGGAACGACCACTAACGAGACGCTCGTCGCCGCCGAAGACACCCTCCTGGCAAATGCCGGAGCCGACATCAACGGTGACATTCCCGACGATCACGCGCTGGACGGTTCGGGCAGCACTGACGGCTTTGGCAGTATTGGCACATACATCTGGACCGTTCCGGGTGCCTGCCAGCTGACCCAACCTGACAACGCTCTGTCCACGGCGACCGTCGCCTGCGCCACGGGCATCAGCGGCGGTGAAATCACGCTGGAGATCACCGATGTCGACGGCGCGACGGCGTCCGACGTCCTCTCGATCGACGTGGGTCCTCCAACAACAACAACGACAACCACGGCTCCAAACCACGTTCAGCTACGACTTCAGCGACGCACCGTTAGACGACGTCGCCGATTCATCGTTTGCCCACGAGTCGATCGACTGCATCTTCAACCTCCGGGTCACCACCGGCACCAGCCCCGGTATCTACTCGCCCGATGACGACGTCACCCGCGCCCAAATGGCCGCGTTCATGACTCGCATTTATGAATCGATGACGGCGATCACATGCGACGTCGTCGCCCCGCCATTCGACGATGTACCCGATGGGCAGTTCTACTCAGACCCCGTCGCTTGCATCTTCGGTCTCAAGGTCACGACCGGCACCGGCCCCACGACGTTCGCACCAACCGACCCGGTCACACGCGGCCAAATGGCTGCATTCCTCGACCGCCTCTTCGTCGCCGTGTGGGACGAGCCTTGCCCCGGCGTGACGACACCCTTCGTCGATGTCTCCGCCGAACGCTTCTACGCCGACTCCGTGGGGTGCCTGTTTGCGCTCGACCTCACGACCGGAACAAGCGCGACGACATACGCGCCGGACGAGTTTGTGACGCGAGCCCAGATGGCCGCGTTCCTGGCCCGCTTCTACGAAGCCGCGCCCGCCTCACTCCGTACTGCTCGTCGAGCGCTGCTCACCGGATACCGCTAGCCGAGTGCGAACGCGGCGAGATCGCGAGCCGTGTCCCGTGAGATTTCGGTGCACATCATCGGAAATATCTCGGTGCCATGGGCCGTGCCCATGACCTGGCGGCACCGAGCAGGCACCCCCGCTTCAAGCAACAACCGATAGAACTCGATGCCTTCGTCGCGCAGCGGGTCGCACTCGTTGACGCTGATGACAGTCGGCGGAAAATCGGCGACATCAGCGGCCGTCGCGAACGATGGCCACGCCATCGGGTCCTTGGCGTCGAAGGCTTCGATGCCGTAACCCATGCGGCCTGAATTGCTGTGGAGCGCGAGGAGAATGCCTTCGTTATCCGTGGACGACGGATGCTGCGGTAGCGGCCACTCGCCAGCGATGTAGGGACAGAGGGCGTAGAGGCCTTGGATCAATCCGAGCTCGCCGGCGGACTTCAGTCGCATGGTCGTCGCGATGGAGAGATTCCCACCGCCACTCTCTCCCGCGATCGTGACCTTGGCGGCGTCGACGCCGAGCATGGGGGCGTTGTCAATCACCCAGTGCAGGCCCGACACACAGTCGTTCAGTCCGGCCGGATACTTCGCCACCTCGGGGGCCGACGACGGCGACACCGAGTTGCGGAAGTCGATCATCGCCACCGCAACACCATTGGCTGCAATGATCTTTCCCCAAGCGCGATAGTTCCCGTCGAACGCCGACATCGCCGCCATGCCTCCGCCGTGGATGTAGTAGATGCACGGCACGACTTCATCGTTATCCGGTCGGATCACGTTGATCTTGATCGTGTTGCCATCGGGCGAGGAAACGAATTCGTGCACGTCCATCTTGAGGCCAGCGGAAGGCGCTGTCTCCTCGGTGTCGTTGGCCTCCATCACCGCCGCGACCATCGCCGCGGTCTCGCTCAGGCCGGCCGAATCGGCGGTCATTGCTTCCCAACTCTCTGCGTCGGCGGCGACGAGTTCCGGGAAGACACCCAAGAAGGCGCGAACGCGCGGGTCGAGTCGTCGGTCGTTAGCGATTTCGGCCATATCAGTCTCCGAGTTGTGCGGGGGAAGTCATCGTGGCAGAAGGAGAGTCGCCGGATGCAATCTCATCGAGATCCGCAGCCGCCCGTCCGAATGCATACAGGTAGGTGCCCCACGCGGCCCGAACCTCGCCGGTCATCTCGATCGCGCCTTCGAGGGCCCTGGCCGCCGAGATCGATTCTCCGATGACGGACACGCTGTGCATCACATCGATCGGCGTTGCCACCGCGCCAACGACGGTGGCCGCGGTGTGCACCTCGTCCTCGAAGTCCTCAGGCAGCAGGAAGTCGAGACCGCCAGTCGCCACGACGTCAGAACCGCCGGCCACCACTGTCGCGATCAGCCCGACGCGGGCAAGACCGGTAGCACCCTGAAGGTTCATGGCTCCGGCGGTAACGCCGCTTACGCCAACCCCAATAATGAACCCGCCGACGGTGTCGGCCAGAAGCTCATCGGTCAGCTCGTCGTCATTGGCCAGATTGATCACGACGGTGGTCGAACCGGCCGCGGCCGCGCCAATCGCCCCGACGAGGAAGATCGACGCTCCGCCGGCGGTGAGGACCACGAACCCAGCAGCGGCCAGCAACGCCGCTCCCGCCGCAATCTCATCCTTGTGGCGCTGCCAGAAGTTCTCGTCGAACCACCCGCGCTCGATCATGGCCTGGGCCGCGAGGATCACGTTCTGGGGAAGCTCCGGGTTGTCGGCGAGAAACGCACGGAAGTCGGCCTGCGAACGGAACCCATCGACGATGCCCGACGAGTCGTTCGCGATGTCGATCTGATCGGCATACTCCCCCAACACGGCGTGAAGCTGGGTCTTAAGCATGAAGGCGTGGATGTCCACATCGGCGATCACGCCGTCGCCCGCCTTGCGGTTCCCGAACGCTTCGCCGCCGAGGATCTCACTGTTCTCATTCGCGGTGTCGAGCCGATTGAACAACTCGGGGTGCGAGTAGAGCGCTCGCGCGGCCTCGACCTGACCCACCGTGAACTGCGGCGCATTGGCGAGGACGTAGGCCAGGTCGGCTAGCTCGAACCGGTGATCGACCCGACCACCCCGGGCGGTGTCGAACACCACAAGATGCTGCTCCAGCCCGACGAGCGCATCGAACTTGCCGAGTTCGAGACCAAGGCCCTGAGCGAGCAGCGCGTCACCGGCGGACTCGATGAGCGGCTTTTCCATCGCCGCCGCCCGTTCGATGATCCGGTCGAAGTTGAGATCGAAGTTCTCGACCAGCCCAAGTGTCGCGACTGACTCATCGCGCGTGAACCCCAACTCGACCAGTTGGGCGAGACGAAGATCGATCCGCGTGATCATCGCCCGCGCGTCCTCTTCATCGACCGCGAACCCGGCGCGAATTGCGGCGACGCGCTGGCCGAGGAGCAGCTCGGCATTCACTTCGTTATGCACCACCGCTATCGCTTCGGCCGACGACAACCCGTCCCGCATCGCGAGCGACACCCGACGGGCATGCGAGATGTCGCCGCCGACGACCGCCAGAAGAAGCTCCCAACGCTCATTCATTCGCGCCTGGTGCCCGACGTCGGCCGGCGATCCCGTCCACGCGGAAATCTCGCTGCTGAGACCGTCCAGATCGAGGAGTGCTGTCCTGAGCTCATGCAGCGGTACAAGTCGACCCCAGAGATCATCGAC
>Ga0209709_10003895_pt1 | contig 12198 bp, 14 predicted proteins | sample ArcticOcean_MG_C_2_FD_187435 | JGI IMG/M metagenome (GOLD analysis project Ga0209709, IMG submission 187435) | Marine microbial communities from western Arctic Ocean - ArcticOcean_MG_CB4_136 (SPAdes) (version 2) | ecosystem: Environmental > Aquatic > Marine > Oceanic | place: Arctic Ocean... | reverse complement strand
TCAAAAACTTATTATTTTCCTATTGTTTGGTTAATTAATCAACAAAAGGAAAATATGAAAAAAATAGTAATAACATTATTCTTAGTACTTTTCACAAGTTCAGTTTATGCAGGTTCATGCCCAATGATGGCAAAAAGTATAGATGATAAAATTGCAGAAGCACAAACACTAAGAGACCAAGGTATGGCAGCTCATGATGCTGGTGATCATGCAAAATCAGAAGAGTTATTAGGTAAAGCTATGATGCTTTTTAAAAGTTAATAAATAATTAAATTCTTTAAAGCCAAGATAATATTTTTCTTGGCTTTAATAATTTAGTGGGAAATTTATACATTTAGCAATGAACAGATTTAAAATTGTACTTGGAAAAGAAGATGATTTTGAAACTGTATGGAAAAGTCGTTAAACTCACCTTGAAGGGGTAATGGGCTTTAAAAATTTAATCTAATTACAGGTGCTACAAATACATAATTTTTACTCTACGTATCTCATAGTGAATGGAGTTCTGAAGAAGATTTTTGGAATTGGACTAATTCGGAATCCTTTAGATTAGCTCACATTGATGCTGCATCACATAGAGATTTATACTTAAGCCCTCCTGATTATGAGGGATTTAAAGTTATTATATAAAAATAATTATTTTTAATCATTAAAAATTGATCTACATTAATTAAATGAGTACAATAACAACTTATATAGTTTTAATTGCGGGAGTCATTTGCGGCGTTATCTCTAACAGTGCCGCAAAAAGTGCCGATGGATTTACCATCATACTTCCTTCACTTATTAGCGTAATAACAATTATTATTTGTATGGTTGCAATTTCATACGTTTCAAAAACAATACCTATAGGAACAACTTATGCATCTTTTGCTGGGCTTGCAATTATTGCAACAGTTATAGTTGGTGTTATCAAGTTCAACCAAGTTCCTAACATTTATACTGTGATCGGTTTAATTTTAATTATTGCTGGAGTATTAATGGTAAACTTACTTGGTAATAAATAAATTTATAACAGAAGATTAATTATGAAACCATTTATGGGATACATCATTCTAGCCATTGGTATTGCAACCGGAATAGCTGCAAACAGTTTTTCAAAAATTTCAGATGGTTTTTCAAAGTTAACACCAACTATTGCTTGTTTACTTTTGATGTGTGTAACTATGTTTTCGCTATCCAAGGCAATGTCTGTAATTCCTGTTGGTTTTGCATATTCTACTTATAGTGGATTAACAGTTACAGGTGTTTTTCTATTTGCCATGTTTAAATACAATCAGATACCAAACATTTATGGAATTATAGGAATTTTATTAATTATAATAGGAGTGATTATGGTTAACTATTTTGGGAAATTAAATTAAAAATGAAACTTGATGGAATCTATACCACATTAATTGCTCCTTAAAATTCTGTAGGTAGGATATGAGATCCATCTTTTTTTAAAATAATATCAAATTCCTTTACAACATTAGATAGATTAAGTGATGAATATAAATGTGGGAACATATTACCATCAGATGCCTGTTCCCAAAGTAAATTTTCTAGCTTTAAAGTATCAACTTTAAGTATTTTTAAATTTTTTTGATTGATATAATATTTCTTTAATGTGTCTTCTAATTGATCCTCAGCTGAAAAGTGTATAAACCCATCCTCTAAATCTTTTGTGGATCCAGAATAAGTTCCTATAACTTTAATTTTTTTCCACTCATCTTTATCAATAATTTTATAAATAAATTTAAAATTCATTTATTACCAAGAAGAATTTGGTTCACTTAAAAAGGCTATTTCTTCCTCTGTAGATTCTCTTTCTAAAGCTTTATTTCTATGAGGATATCTATGAAATTGTCTTATAGCTTTTGTGTGATCTTTCCAAAATTTTTTAATCTGGATATAATCCTCATGTTCTCTTAAATATTTATTAAGTAAATAATAAGCCATATCGTGATCTGTAATTTCTTCACTATGAATAAGGGGTAAAATCATAAAAAATCTTTGGTTTTCATTCATCGCTTCAAGATAGCCAGCATAAACGGCATCATTTACAATTAATCTTGTTTTATGATCTTGTGCAAAAGCTTTTTTATCCTCTCTAAACATATTCCTTGAAAATTGATCGAAAAGAATAACTAAAGCTAAAGCACTCATTGGTTTATCTTGCCAATCATCGTACTCATTTTTACTTGCAAGCTCATGGTCTTTTAAAAATCTGTTTTTAATTTCTCTATCAAATTCTTCATTTCTTTTAAATCTTTTTTCAGCAGACGTTTCTTTAAACCAAAAATCTAAAATTTCTTGTGCTTTTTTATTCATAATCTAATTATTGATTGTATTTTATGATTTTGCAACTGGCTTTAAAAGTTTTAGCATTTTAGAATGTATGGCTTTATTAGCTGATACCAATATATTTCCTGCGTTGATCGCATCTTTATTATCCCAAGTTGAAACGATCCCTCCCGCTGCTTCTATTATCGGTATTAATGGATGGATATCCCAAATTTTATTTGATGTTTGAAAAACTACATCAATTTTTCCCTCACATAAATGCGAGTAACTTAATGCATCAGCTGTAGGAAACTGCATTAACTTTAAAACTTTTGGAATTTTCATTTGTTGTTTAAGTGAAATTGCCCCGTGAAAAGCTCCAGAAACTTTTATTTGGTTAAACGGTATATTTTTAGAAACAGAAATCTTTTTTTTTTTTCCCTGATCAAATACAAAGGCATCATGGCTATTAGAGTTTAAATAATATTTTTTTAATATTGGAAAATTAGCTAATCCTACAATAGGTTTACCATTATAATTCAAAGATATTAAGTTGCTCCAAGTTGGGTTGCCAATAACAAACGATCTTGTGCCATCAATTGGGTCAATTATCCAAGTATAATTACTTTTGGATTTTTTATGACCAAATTCTTCACCTATAACTTGGTGATCTGGAAATCTTTTCTCAATTTTAGATCTAATGAATTTCTCAAAAGCTTTATCTGATGTAGTTACTGGATCGTAGCCTTTACCTTTAAGTTTATTAGATACCTTGAATGATTTGGTTAACTTAGAATTATAAAAAAAAGTCAGTTCCTTCGCTAAATTACCTAAAAAGCTGAAATATATTGGATAATTTTTTGAGTTAAATATATTCACATTTAACTCATACTATTTAATTTATGTTGATTAAAGTTAAATTTTAAATAATTCTTGGTTTAATTAGCTTTAAATCTAAATTTCAATATAAACAATATGAATGAAATTATATAATTTAAAAAATATATCATTAATTATTCTATTTACTTTTATAATATTTAAATTTTTTAATACACCCTACAATATCTATTCTATCCTATTATCGAATTATGAAAAAAGAATGACTAAAGCTTATGGATTTTGTGAAAATGAAAGTTGGGGATTTTATAATCTTGTTATTAAAAAATTTGACTTAAAAAATAAAGAAATCAAAATTATACATGATGAAGATAATATTACCTTAGAAAGTCTAACAAATTTAAAAAGAAGTGATCGTAATGTTAAATATTTGATGGTTTTAAATTATCAAAGTAAAAATGATGAAAATATTTATGATAGTGATTATGATTTTATTAAAAAATATAAAACTATCCATAGATCAAATAATTGCTACTTAATGGTACGTAAATGATTGAGCTTTTAGCAATAATTTTACAGTTGGTTATTTTTTTAGTGGTCTTTTCTTTTCCTTTTCAGCCAAAAAGCTTAAATCGTTTCTTAAACTTAAAGAATAACACACTCACTTACCTGGATGCGCATGCGTTAAATATAGTTTTTTTTGTTTATCTTGCTATAATTTTTTCTTTTATAAATTTAGATTTAAAAGTTTTATTTAAGTCACACATCATCTTATCCATAATTTTTTTTATAGTTAACTTCAAAGAGTTAAAGTCTAATATAAGTAAACCAGGAATACTTAATTTTTTTATCTTTTTACTAATTATCATTTCTATTTTTTTTTCCATATCACTAAATTTAAAACTTAATTGGGATGGTCACCATTGGATTGAAAAAGCTTTGGTTTTTTTTAATGGTTTAAATATTCAAGAAATAAGCAATGTTAAAACACATCCACACTATCCTCATGTTGGAAGCTACATTTGGGCTTATTTTTGGAAGAACTCCTTACTAGAATTAGAATATCTAGGCAGATTTTTTCAGCCATATTTCTATATTATATCTATTTTTTTATTTTTAAACTTACTAAAAAATCAAAGTAATAATTTTAGGCTATTATTTATATTTTTTATTATTTTAATTACATTTGAGCCTTATCTTTTGGCCGGATATCAAGAATATTTAATTTTTTCCTCTCTAATAGTTGCCGCAAGATTTATTAACTTAATTAACTTTAAAGACTACACGAACTATAAAATTATTTTTCTTATTTTTTTGATATTTTACACTCTTTGCTGGTTCAAAGATGAGGGGACAGTTTATTATATAATTTTTAGTTCTTTTTTAATTATTTTTCTAAACGAATCTATACAAAAGAAATTATTATTTATATCATCCATAGTTTTGCTTCTGGTCTTACAATATCTATTACAAAAATATTTAATTGGAATTTATGATTTTCCTCAAAAAATTACATTTACTGAAGTTTATAATGATGTTGTTAATATAAAAATATTTATTACTAAGATTTATAAAATAACTCTGCATATTTTAATTTCATTTATAAAGTATCCATTATGGTTGCTCTCAATCTTTTCATTAATAGGATTAATGTTAATGAAAATAAATTTAAATAAAACGTCACAATATTATGTGTGCTGTCTTATTTTAAATATATGTTTTATATTTGTTATTTTTTTTACTTTTAGAAGTTTTGACTTTATGCTTAAAGTTTCGTTAGATAGGTTGCTTTTTCAAACTTCAGGATTTTATGCTGTATTTCTATTTATGTTTTTAAATAAAATAAGATAACTTATTTTAAATTATATATTTTCTATTGCTTTTTCTGCGTTCTTTATCGACTTTTCATAATCTAAAGCCATTTGATCTGCTGCAACTATATCAATTTTTTTTATCCCAAAAAAATTTAAAATATGAATTAACCAAGGTGTTAAAAAATCTTCCTTACTATTAATTTTTGTTCCACCTGAGGTAATTACTAAATAAACTTGCTTATCCTCTAGCAAACCTACTCTACTTCCATCTTCGTTATATCTAAATGTTTCATTTACTCTGGCTGCTAAATCAGACCAAGCTTTTAGAGTGGCGGGTGGTCCAAAATTATAAATTGGAACTGATATAATTATAACTTCACTCTCTTTTAATTCCAAAACAAGTTTATCAGACAATTCAAACATTTTTTTATGCTGTTCTGTTTGTTCACTCTTGGGTATTTTCATTCCAGATTCAGTTAATCCTGATATAAAAAGCATTTCATCATCAAGATCTCTATAAACAACTTCATCCTCTGGTTTTTTTATTTTATCTAATAATTTTTTAGCTAATGCTCTTGAGGTGGACCCTTTTTTTCTAGCACTCGAATCTATTTGATAAATTTTCATAGTTTTACTTATCCGAATTTTTGGAAAAAAGGAAAGATTTTTAATATATAATATCCTAAAATTTGTAGTTGATTTGTTAGTATCAAAATTCCAGTAATTAATAGAATAATTCCACCTATTTTAGAAATTAAATTCATATTTTTTTTGAAATTTTTTGAAAATATTAAAAATTTTTGTATCAAATACCCTGATAAAATAAAAGGTAAAGCTAAACCTAAAGAGTAAAACAATAAAAGCAAAATACCTTTATTTATATTCTCTTCAGTTGCTGCAATAACTAAAATTGAACCTAAAATTGGTCCTATACAAGGTGTCCATCCGAATGCAAAAGCCATACCAATCAATATTGGACTATAAAAACTTGTATTGGTTTTTGCTTGAATTCTTCTTTCGTAGTTTAAAAACTTAAGATTTATAATTCCAATTATATGAAGTGAAAGAATAATTATTACTAATCCAGCAGTTATTCTGAGTTCGTATGAGTTTTGAAGCAATACTTGACCTAGATAAGTTGAGGCTGCACCAAAAATTATGAAAATAAGTGAAAATCCAACAGTAAATAGAATGACTGGAATTAAATTTACATTTTTTTTTTTAATTAATTCACTTAGTGAACTACCCGAAATATAAGAAATGTAACCGGGTATTATTGGCAATACGCATGGAGATAGAAAACTTAATAGTCCGGCTCCAAATGCAATAAATAGTTCTATCATAGATTAATATTAAATGATTTTGACATCACACCCTTAACATTGGTTTTTAAAGAAAATAATGAACCAGAAAAATTAAACTTTTTAATTTCTTTCTTATTCATACCCTTTAATGCTGTAGTTATAAAAAGCTCATTTCTATCAATGCCTCCAAATACACAATTAGTAATATTTTTTGTAGGTAAGTTTACTTTATGTATTTTTTGACCTTTTAAATTAAAAACTGAAATACATGACCCACCATAATGTGCAACCCATAAATTTTTGTTTATATCTAAAGTCATTCCATCAGGTGATCCATCTTTAGCTAAAAATTTTTTAAATAAAATTTTTTTAACTACTTTATTTTTTTTATTAATTTTGATTTTATAAATTGATTTTTTTCTACTATCTGTGTGATAGAAATTAAACTGATCAATAAAAGCTGGTCCATTAGTTATTATATAATTCTTATCAATCTTTGTGATGTTAAGTTTTTTATCAACTTTATACAAAGATCCATTTTTTAATGATCTTTCTAAATTATCCATTGTACCAAACCATAAATTTCCAATTGGATCAGTTTTACCATCATTAATTCTATTAACTTTCTTGTCTTTTTCGATATAAATAGATTTGATTATTTTTTTTGTTTTTAAATTTTGAATCCTCAATTCTCCTTGTAAACCTAAGATAAAAGTATTTTCTTTAATATGTGAAATAAATCCAATTTCTTTATTTACTTGAATTATTCTTTTTCTTTTACTTTTAATGTTTAAGATAAATATTTTTTTTTTTTTAATATCGACAAAATATAAAGAACTATGTTCTTTAACCCATAAAGTTCCTTCAGCTAATATACAATTTAATTTCCATAAAACTTTTGGTTCAGACGTTCTAATTTTTTGCATTTTAAAAAATTTATAAAACTACGATTTTTGAATTTTGTTCACCTAAGTTATCTATAGATAACTTTAGTTTGTCACCATCTTTCAAAAATAATTTAGGTTTCATACCCATTCCAACTCCTGGGGGAGTCCCAGTTGTAATTATATCCCCAGGTTGTAGTGACATAAATTTACTCACATAAGAAACAATAATATCAACATTAAAAATCATTGTGCTAGTGTTACCTGTTTGCATTCTTTTTTTATTCAAATCTAAAGTCATATTAAGATTGTTTACATCTTTAATATCATCTTTTGTAACTAAATAAGGTCCAATTGGACCATAAGTATCATGAGATTTTCCTTTAACCCATTGACCCATTTTTTCAATTTGCCATTCTCTTTCACTAACATCATTAACTAAACAATATCCTAATATGTGCTCTTGAGATTGACTTTGCTCTATATGTTTTGTTTCTTTTCCAATAACAATGCCAAGTTCTACTTCCCAATCTAGTTTTTTTGAATTAGGCAATATTTCAATATTATCATTTGGACCGTTTATTGAGCTTGTTGCTTTCATAAATATTATGGGTTCTGATGGTACAGGTAAACCAGATTCTGCAGCATGATCAGAAAAATTTAAACCTATTGCAACAAATTTACCTGGTTTGGAAATACAAGAACCTATTCTTTCTGCACTTGATATCTCTGGTAAACTTTCTAAATCTAAATCTTTTAATTCATTTATTGTCTTAAAATTTAAATTTTCAGGATTAAGTTCTTTTATATGTTTACTAATATCTCTAATTTTATTTTTATTATCTAGTATCGCTGGTTTTTCAAATCCTTTTTTTCCCATTCTTAAAAGTTTCATATATTTCCTTTTATCTAGATTGACATTCCGCCATCTATGGAATGTGTAATTCCTGTTACAAAATCAGACTCATCACTTGCAAGATAAATTGCTAAAGTTGCAATTTCCTCAGCAGTTCCCAATCTACCCATAGGCTGTCTATCAATAAAATTTTTTTTAGCTTGTTCGGGGTTTTCAGCTTCTTGGACTCTATTTTCCCATGAAGGAGTGTGAACTGTTCCTGGTGCTATTGCATTACACCTTATATTATTTTTTATAAAATCAATTGCAATTGATTTAGTAAATCCAATTATCGCAGCTTTTGTTGTTCCATAAACAAATCTATTTGGTAGACCCTTTAAACTAGAAGCTATTGAAGAAATATTAATTATACTACCTTTGTTTTGTTTAATCATCTTAGGCAAAATAGATTTTGTCATAAAATACATTGATTTAATATTTGTATCAAAAGAAAAGTTCCAATCTTTTTCATCGCATTCTAAAATTGTTCCATGATGAACAAACCCTACTGCATTGAATAAAACATCTACATTTTCTAATGAAGATGAAAATTTTTCTACATCTTCTTTTTTTGTAGAGTCTAGATTTTTAACCTTTATATCTTGATGTTCTTCATTTAAACTTTTCAATGTTTTGTCATTAATATCTGTCGCAATTACTTTTGCTCCTTCATTTTTAAAAGCTATAGCAGTTGCTCTACCAATTCCTTGGCCAGCAGCTGTAACAATAATATTTTTATCTTTTAATCTTTTTGTCATAATCTCCTTTTAATGAGAATGCCTTGGCATTCCTTTCGTATTAGTAATATCTAAATATAAAGCTTCTGTTTCTAAACAAGCACCTGTCTCTAGTTGACCAACCATTTTTCTAGAAATCTCCTGCCATGGTGTTTGGTTTTCTAAAACAGGTAATTTAACTTTTTTCTTTCTTGTTTCTATTTCTTTGTTTGAAATTAATAAATCAATTCTGCTATTATTTAGATCTATTTTGATTTTATCTCCAGTTTGAACAATAGATAATCCCCCACCTATTGCTGACTCTGGTGAAACATTTAAAATTGAAGGACTTTCTGATGTCCCACTTTGTCTCCCATCTCCAAGTGTTGGTAAGGTATTTATTCCTTTTTGTAATAATCTGTTTGGTGGTTGCATATTAACTACTTCGGCTGCTCCTGGATATCCAACTGGACCACACCCTCTGATCATTAAAATTGAGTTTTCATCAATTTTCAGATTTTTATCATTAATTCTTGAATAATAATCTTCAGGTCCTTCAAAAACTACAGCATTTGCTTCAAAAACATTTGGGTTAACTTTATTTGATAAATATCTTTTTCTAAATTCAGAGCTAATGACAGATGTTTTCATTACTGCACTACTAAAAAAATTACTTCTCATTACTATAAATCCTGCTTTTTTTACTAGAGGTTTTTTAAAAGATTTGATTACATCATTATCAATACTAATTTTTAAATCTAAATTTTTTTCAATTGTATTTCCTGTAACAGTAAAAGCTTTTGCATTTAGTTTATTGTTTTTTAATAGTTCCTGCATTATGGCAGGCACACCACCTGCTTTAAAAAAACCTTCCATTAAATGATCTCCAGCTGGTTGGCAGTTTGCTAATAAGGGTATATCGTGACCAAGTTTTTCCCAATTGTCTAATCCAAAATCAATACCCATATGTCTCGCTATTGCTGTTAGATGTGGTGGACAATTACTTGATGCTCCAATTGCACTCGCAACATATACTGCATTTTCAAAAGCTTCTTTTGTCATAACTTTTGAAGGGGTAAGATCTTCATGAACCATTTCTACAATTCTTTTTCCTGTTCTATGCGAAATATTTGTTCTTTCTTCATAAGGTGCGGGAATAATTGCACCACCAGGTAAAGACATTCCCAAAGCTTCCGCTATAGAATTCATTGATGACGCTGTACCCATTGTATTACAATGACCTATACTTGGTGCTGATGCTGCTGCCATATCCATAAATTCTTCATAGTCAATTTCACCTTTGGCATGCAATCTTCTTGCTTCCCATATAATAGTTCCCGATCCTGCTTTTCTACCTTTGTAAAAACCATCAAGCATTGGCCCACCCGATAGAACAATTGAAGGAATATTTACAGTTGCAGCTGCCATCAATGCTGCTGGTGTAGTCTTATCACATCCAGTAGTTAATATTACTCCATCAATAGGATACCCATAAAGAACTTCTACCAAAGAAAGATATGATAAATTTCTGTCCAAACCTGCAGTTGGCCTTTTGCCAGTCTCTTGAATGGGATGTGTTGGAAATTCCATTGGTACACCGCCGGCTTCTCTAATACCATCTTTAATTGTTTTGCTTAAAGTTTGAAAATGTCTGTTACAAGGGGAAAGATCGCTTCCAGATTGTGCAATTCCAATTATTGGTTTTCCAGATTGAAGATCTTTTCTTTTTAAACCATAATTTAGATATCTTTCTAAATATAAAGCTGTCAATCCTGGATCGTTAGGGTTATCGAACCACTCTTTACTTCTTAAATCTTTTTTTTTCATTTCTCAATTAAGTTATAACCATCCTTGACTAAATAATATTAATTTGTACATCCAGAGGATTGGCTATTTTTAATCATAATTTCTAAATTTTTTTTGAAAACTAACCTTTAATCCCTAGATGTGTATATTTAACATTGAGGTAATCTTTAATAGCCATTGATCCACCCTCACGACCATAACCACTTTGCTTAATTCCTCCAAATGGAGCCTCAGCAATTGCAACAACTCCTGTGTTGATTGCTACAGATCCTGTTTCCAGTTGTTCAGATGCCAAATGTGCAGTTTCCATTGATTTCGTACAAACATAGCTGCATAATCCAAGTTCGTGATTGTTAGCTCTTTCTATTACTTCGTCAAAAGATTTAAAGGATAGCATTGGAACCAATGGTCCAAATGGTTCTTCTTTCATTATAGTAAATTCGTCTTTTACATCATCAAAAATTGTTGGCTCATAGAAAAATCCTTTATTAAAACTTGCTGGTCTTTTTCCGCCTAATAAAACAGTTGCTCCTTCTTCTTTTGTTTTTTCAACGAGAGCTTCAACTTCATTTAATCTTTTTTTAGTTGTTAATGGTCCTAATTGAGTATCTGGATCCATGCCATTCCCAATTTTCAACTTCTTAGTTTTTTCTATAAACAAATTTACAAATTCATCCTTTTTTGATTCATGAATATAAAATCTATTTGGAGATATACAAACTTGGCCATTATTTCTAAATTTTGCAGCTATTGCCATGTCTGCTGCTTTTTTTATATCCGCATCTTCAAAAACAATAAACGGTGAATGGCCACTTAATTCCATTGTTACTCTTTGTACTTTATCAGCAGCCTGTTTTAGTATTAATTTACCAACTCTAACAGAGCCAGTAATAGAAACTTTTTTAATAATATCTGATTGCATTAATTGGGACGCGATACTTGGAGGATCGCCAGACAAAAGATTTACTGCTCCAGGTGGAACACCACATTCTCTACAAATATCTACCAACTCCATTACAACACCAGGAGTAATGGTATCAGGCTTAATAATTACTGAACAGCCTGCAGCAAGGGCAGTTGAAATTTTTCTAGCAGCCAAAATAAGTGGGAAATTCCAAGGAGATAATGCAGCAACAACTCCAACTGGCTGGTAACAAACATGTACTCTTGTGTCTTCAAATCTACTTTCTATAGTTTGTCCAAAAATTCTTTTTGTTTCTTCAGCATTCCACTCAAAAATATCTGCTGCTCCACTAGTTTCGCCAATACCTTCGACTAGTGGCTTCCCATTTTCTAATGTCATCCATTTAGCTAGTACATCTTTTTTTTCTCTCATCCGATCAGCTATTTTTCTTAAAATATAAGACCTGTCCCACGGTGTTTTTTTCTTCCAAACTTTTAATCCTTTTTCTGCAGACTTTAGTGCTCTATCAACATCGATACGTGTAGCTTTTGATGCATGACCTAAAACTTCTTCTGTTGCAGGATTAATAACTTCATAAGTTTCCTTATTAGAAGAGGGCGACCAATTACCATCAATAAATTGTCCGAATTTTTCGTACATAATTCGCTAAACCTTAAGTTGATTTTAAAAAATATTTTGTCCCAAATTTTTAACAAATATGTTTTAATGTTTCAAATTAATAAAGGAGATAACAATGGCTAAATTTATAGTAA
>Ga0209709_10003894_pt1 | contig 12200 bp, 8 predicted proteins | sample ArcticOcean_MG_C_2_FD_187435 | JGI IMG/M metagenome (GOLD analysis project Ga0209709, IMG submission 187435) | Marine microbial communities from western Arctic Ocean - ArcticOcean_MG_CB4_136 (SPAdes) (version 2) | ecosystem: Environmental > Aquatic > Marine > Oceanic | place: Arctic Ocean... | reverse complement strand
TATGTTAGAGAGAGATTTTTTGGAAAATATCCTGAATTAAAAGAATTAGTTTCGAGTATGACCGATAAAGATGTATGGAAATTAAATCGTGGAGGACATGATCCACATAAAGTTTATGCAGCTTATCATGCAGCCATGAATAATACAGGATCACCAACCGTAATTATTGCTAAGACAGTAAAAGGATATGGTATGGGTAAATCTGGAGAAAGTATTAACACTACCCACCAACAAAAAAAATTAGATGAGGAAGATTTATTGTATTACAGAGATAGATTCAATGTTCCTCTAACAGACAAGCAAGTCAAAAATATTGAATTTTACAAACCTGATGAAAATTCAGAAGAGATTAAATACTTAAAAGACAAAAGGTTAAAGCTGGGTGGATCTATTCCAGAAAGGAGTTCTTTTGCAAAATCTATTAAAACACCTCCACAAGATATTTTTGAAAATTTCATGAAATCTACTGGAGAAAAAGAAATGTCAACGACAATGGCCTTGGTGAGAATGTTAACTAGTTTATTAAGAGATAAAAATGTTGCACCTAGACTAGTTCCAATTATTCCAGATGAAGCTAGAACTTTCGGTATGGAAGGTTTTTTTAGGAAAATAGGAATTTATGCACACGAAGGTCAAAAATATGAACCAGAGGACTCTGAGCAATTAAGTTCGTATAGAGAAGATAAAAGTGGCCAAGTGCTTGAGGAGGGAATAAATGAAGCGGGTGCCATGTCTTCATGGATAGCAGCAGGAACTTCTTACACAAATCATGATATAGAAATGATTCCAATATATATTTTTTATTCTATGTTTGGATTTCAAAGAGTTGGAGATCTTGCCTGGGCAGCAGGAGACTCTCAAACTAGAGGATTTTTAATTGGAGCAACAGCAGGAAGAACTACTTTAGCTGGAGAAGGATTGCAGCATCAAGATGGCCATAGTCAATTATTAGCTTCAAATATTCCAAACTGTGTAAGTTATGACCCTACATTTGCATACGAGATGGCGGTGATTTTAAGAGAAGGAATCAAAAGAATGCATGAAAAAAAAGAAAAGATTTTTTATTATATTACAGCAATGAATGAAAATTATTCTCATCCTGAAAAACCAAAAAATGCTGATGAAGGTATTTTAAAAGGAATGTACTTGTTTGAAGAAAATAATAATAAAGGTAAAACAAGGGTGCAGTTATTGGGATCAGGAACAATTCTAAGAGAAGTAATAAAGGCGGCAAAAATTTTATCTAAAGAACACGGTATAGATTCTGACGTATGGAGTGTTACAAGTTTTAACGAATTAAGAAAAAATGGAATGGAAATAGAAAGATGGAATTTATTAAATCCTGAACAAAAAAAGAAAAAATCTTATGTTGAGGAATGTTTGGAAAAAAGAGATGGACCAGTGATTGCTGCAACGGATTATATGAGATCTTTTTCTGATCAACTTAGGCCCTATATTCACAAACCTTTTTATTCTTTCGGGACAGATGGTTATGGGAGAAGTGATACAAGAAAAAATTTAAGAAAATTCTTCGAAGTAGATAAAGAGCATATAGTTGCTTATACTTTGAGTGCCTTAGCTAAAGAACAACTAGTTGGTTCTGATAAAGCAGAAAAGGCTATCAAAAAGTATAATATTGATAAAAACAAAGCGTTTCCGACTAAATTATAAATATGAGTATACAAAAAATAATTATTCCAAATATGGGTGATTTTGAAAATATTGAAATCATTGAAGTTTTAGTTAAAGAAGGTCAATCTATAAAAAAAAATGATTCACTTATAACTCTAGAAAGCGATAAATCAAGTGTTGAGGTTCCCTCAACTCTAGAGGGTGTTATTGAAAAAATTAATATAAAAATAGGAGACAAAGTTAATCAAGGTGATCTAATACTTACTCTAAAGACTAAGGAGATAAAAAAAAGTGATGAGATTTTAGAAAAAAAAGAACAAGTAGATCAAAGCTCAGCTCTAAAACAAGAGGTAAAAAAATCAGTTATAATCTCTTCTAATCAAAATATTAAGCCGGCTAGTCCAAAAGTTAGAAAATTTGCGAGAGAACTGGGCTCTAATATTATGCAAATACCGGGATCGCAAAGATCTGGAAGAGTTTCAGAAGAAGATGTAAAAAAATTTATAAAATCTCAAGCTGGAGTGAACAAAGAACAAGTAGAAAAAAAAATTTATAAAGATGAGTATTCTCATGAAGAATTTGGAGAAGTTGAAATTAAAGAAATACCAAGAGTTAAAAAATTATCTGGACCTCACTTGGTGAGATCATGGACTGAAATTCCACATGTAACACAACATGAAGAAATAGACATTACTGAGATGGAGCAATTTCGATCTTCTTTATATGACTATTATACTGGAGATAAAATTTCAGTAACACCTTTAGCATTTATAACTAAAGCCATAATTAATGCATTAAAGAAATTTCCAAACTTTAATTCTTCCATTGATTCCACAACAAATAAAATAATATATAAAAAATATTTTCATATTGGTTTTGCTGTTGATACGCCACATGGTCTTATGGTACCAAAAATAAGAAATGTAGATCAAATGAGTATAAAAGAAATTGGTGAAGAACTAAAAAAAACAAGCAAACTATGCAGAGAACTTAAAATAAATAAAAAAGAATTTTTTGGCGGTTCGATGACTATTTCAAGTCTTGGCGGAATTGGTGGTACTTTTTTTACTCCAATAATTAATCCGCCAGAGGTTGCTATATTAGGTGTTGGAAAAAGCTTTGATAGATTGGTCAAAATTAAAGGAGAAATTATTTCAAAAAAAATTCTTCCTGTTTCTCTTTCGTATGATCATAGAGTAATAGATGGCGCTGAAGGAGCAAGATTCTGTGTATATCTTGGTCAGTGCCTAGGTAAAGACTTCGCTTTCAAGCTTGCTGTTTAACCAAATTTAAAATAGTACAGGCCATGAATAAAAAATTATTTTCCCTTGTTTGTGCAGTTGTTACCTCATTTCTTTGGGGATCGGCATTTGTCGCGCAAGATATGGGCATGGATTTTATTGGACCTTACACCTTTAGTGTAGGCAGATTTTTAGTTGGATTTTTAAGCTTGTTACCTTTTTTTTTTATTTTTGAATTTAAGAAAATAAAAACAATAAATATTAATAGGAAAAAAATTTTTTATTTTTTATTTTTTTTAGGATTTATTTTAGCTGTAGGACAGGCTCTGCAACAGATCTCTTTGATTTATACGGACGTTGCAAATACTGGCGTATTCACAATTTTTTATGTATTAGTAGTACCGGTTATTTCGTATTTTATTTTTTCTAAAAAAATCCATTGGTCAATTTGGCCTGCTGTAGTTGTTTGTTTAATTGGTGGATTACTTTTAAGTGAACTAGAAAATTCTTTAGTTAGATTGGGTGATTCACTTGGTATACTTAGTGCCTTATGTTGGGGAGTTCATATAATACTTATTAGAAAAACAATTGATATTTTTAATTATCCAATTACCATCGCAATGTCTCAATGCTTTATTGGTTGTTTGATTTTAATTCTTCCCATGTATTTTTTTGAAACACCTACCTTGAGCAATATACTAAAGGACTCATATGAAATTTTATATGTTGGTATTTTATCAAGTGCGATAGCATTTTTATTACAAACATATAGTTTACAAAATATATCACCAGCGCCAGCAGCGATAATATTTTCTCTCGAGGGGGTTGTTGCAGCTATATTAGCGTGGCTAATATTAGATCAATTTCTAAACGAAATTAAAATTCTAGGAATATTTTTAATTTTATCTGCAGTAATTTTCTCACAACTTATGCCAATTTATGATAAAAAAAGATATGGACGAAACTAATCAAGGGTTTATGAAATATTTAGGTGGTCTTGATCTTAAAAAAATTGATGACTTAAACTATGAATTTTTGACTGAGGTTAAAGAAATACATCTTAATACTGGAAAAATAGCTCATGGAGGTTATTTGTCTACAATTGCAGATACGGGTATGGGTACAGCTGCACACAGAGTGGCTGGAGATCGCAGATGTGTAACCATCAATTTAGATATAAAATTTATTTCTGCAGCTAAACTAGGTGAAAAATTGAGTGGAAAAGTAAAAATTTTAAAAAAAACTAAGACTTTAGTTTTTATAAATTGTGAAATCAGTAGTAGTAAAAATTTAGTGACATCAGCTTCGGGTACTTGGAAAATCCTTTAGCGCTCACTTCTTCTGTAATTTAACAATCCAAATATAAAAAGTAAAAATAAAGCAAATGGATATACAACTGCTTTATTAGGTCTTTCAAGGTTTTCAATTTTAAAATTGCTAATTATATCTCCATTTTCAATACCAGATTTTTTAGCTAAACCTTTCCAGTCTAAATTTTTAACTATTAAATTATTTTTTTCTTGTGTTATCTTCATGCCATAAGTTTCAAGATTAAAATCTTCATCAAAGCTTCCTTTATTGATTACAAATAATTTATACCGATCACCATAGTTAGTTCTTCTGGTGACTTTTATATGAATTTCTTTTTCTGGTTCAAAATAAAGAGCTTGAATTTTTTTAGCTGATAGTTGTTGTTGCTCATATTTAGGGTAAAATTTATTAAGGACGAATTCTGGCGCTAAAAATGATAATGAAATAATTAAAAAAACTATTACTTCATACCATTTCAATCTATTAATGAACCATCTTTGTGTTGCTGCAGTAAAAACTAATATTCCTATTAATGATGTCACAACTACAACAAGAGCATGCCAAATATTTTCAACTCCAATTAAAAGTAATTCATGATTAAATAAAAAAACAATAGGTAGTATCCCTGTCCTAAGACTATACCAAAGGGCTTGCACTCCAGTTTTTAAAGGATCGCCACCTGAGATAGCTGCAGCTGCATAAGATGCTAAACCTACGGGTGGGGTAACATCTGCCATTAATCCAAAGTAGAATACAAATAAATGTACAGCTATTAGAGGAAAAATATATCCAGATGCATTTCCTACATCAACTAGCACTGTTGCCATTAATGAAGCCACGACAACATAGTTTGCTGTAGTTGGAAGCCCCATACCAAGCAACAAACATAAAATAATTGTTAAGAATAGCAGAATTACAACATTGTCTTTCGCTATTGTCTCAATAACAATAATTAAATTTGTACTTAATCCTGTAGATCCTACTGCTCCAACAATTACTCCTGCGGTTGCGATTGCGATTCCAACACCAACCATATTTAGTGCACCTTTTTCAAATCCAACTACAGTTTCATTAAACCAAATCCTCAAACCAGCTTTAAAATTAGATTTATTAAATATTCTGTTTACAAGATTAACTAAGATTAAAGTGATTGTAGCAAAAAAAATAGAGTATGAAGCAGTAAACCTTAAAAAAACTAACATATAAATTAAAACAAAAATGGGTATTAAAAAATGGAGACCACCTAGAAAAGTTTTCTTTAAATTAGGAACATCACTATCTTCCATGCCTTTTAATCCTAATTTTAAAGCTTCAAGATGAGAAATATAAAAGAGAGCAATATATGAAATTATTGCTGGTAAAAAAGCATGTTTGACAACTTCATAATATGTAACACCAATAAAGCTTGCCATTACAAATGCGGCGGCTCCCATCACGGGAGGCATAATTTGACCGTTTACAGAAGAAGAAACTTCAATTGCTCCAGCCTTTTCTTTTGAAAATCCTGTTTTTTTCATAATAGGAATAGTAAAAGTTCCTGTAGTAACTGTATTTGCTATAGAGGATCCTGAAATTAATCCCGTCATTCCTGATCCTAGAATTGCCGCTTTAGCAGGGCCACCTCTCATTTTTCCAACCATGGCAAAAGCTAAATCTAAAAAATATTTTCCTCCACCAGCAGTTTCTAGGAGCGCTCCAAATAAAACAAATAAAAATATGAAATCTACAGAAACTCCAATGGGTATTCCAAATATAGCCTCTTGATCAAACCATTGAAATCCAACTAATCGTTTTAAAGAAAGACCGCCATGAGAAATTATATCTGGAGCATATTGACCAAAATATGAGAATAATAAAAAACAAACAGCTATCATAACTAAAGGCAATCCAATTGCTCGTCTTGTTGCTTCAAGCAAGAATAAAATTCCACATATTCCAATAACTAATTCAACTGGAAAAGCGTATTGACCCAAGCTATATTTTAAAAGTACCCCTCCTCTATTAATTATCTGATCATAAAAAAAATATATATAAAGACAACAAAAAGCAGAAGCTAAACTAATCAAAATATCAATAATTGAAAGTTTTTTTCCGCGGGAAATTGGATAGATTAAAAAAGTAAGAGTTAAAGCAAAACCTAAATGAATTGCTCTTGCCGGTAAGCCATTAAACATTCCAAAATTAAAGATAAAAGGAAAAGGTGAAGCAATCCATAGTTGGAAAAATGTCCATAAAATTGCAATTGATGCTACAATCTTTAAGTGAATTCCTGAAAGATTTCTAGTAGGTGACAAATCTTCACTGATTTTATCTTTTATTTTATTTTGAATATTTTGTCTCATTAAAAAGAAGATACATTATTATAAAAAAAAAGGCCCAAAAAATTGGGCCTTTTTAATTTTATTAAGTAGTTGAATTACATTAACCCTACTTCTTTATAATACTTAATAGCACCTGGGTGCAATGGAGCAGATAAACCATCTTTAATCATGTTTTTCTTTTCCAAAAAACCAAATGCCGGATGTTGAGCTTTGAAATCATCAAAGTTCTCCATAACAGCTTTAGTTACTAAGTATACAAGTTCATCTGAAACGTCAGCACTAGTTACAACAGTAGCTTTAACACCGAAAGTTGTAGCATCTTTCTTTTGTCCTGTGTAAGTACCTTTAGGTATTACTGCTTCAGCATAATAATCAGCACCGCTGATTAATCCTTGAACTGGTGCACCAGTTAAATTAATTGGGCTCGCTTTTGCTGCACAAGTTGCTGCCTGCTCCATAGCTCCATTTGGAAATCCCACTGAATAACCAAAAGCATCTATCTTACCATCACAAAGAGCTTTTACTTGCTCAGATGATGTTAGCTCTGTAGTGCTTTTAAAGTATCCTGTATCAACTCCCATAGCTTTCATTAATTCTTCCATAGTTCCTCTTTGGCCTGAACCTGGATTACCAATGTTTACTGTTTTTCCTTTTAGACCTTTAAAATCTTTTATTCTAGATTTTTTACTGGCCCAAATCTGGAATGGTTCGTTGTGCACTGAGAATACAGCTCTTAAATTACTGAACTGTTTACCTTCCCATTTGCTTGAACCGTTAACAGCGTGAAATTGCCAGTCAGACTGAGCTACACCAAATTGAAACTCACCTTCTTTTATTTGTCCAATGTTGTAGTTTGATCCACCTGTTGAAGGTGCAGTACATCTATAACCTTTAGCCGTACCTTTTTTTCGTCCATGTTCAGCACTTATTGCTGATTTATGTAACATTTTACAAATAGCGTTTCCTGTTTGGAAATAAACTCCAGTAGGTCCGCCAGTTCCTATAGTAAAGAACTCTGCCGATTTTGCAATTGAAGTAAGTGGGCTTGATATAGCGAACGTTACTAAAACTGCAGAAACCATTGATATTATTTTTTTCATGTGTCTCCTGTTGTTTGTTAATTAAGAGAATTTAACTATGGATATGGACGAAGGTCAAAGAGAATCTTTAAAGGTTTTTGGCCCAAAAAGATAATTTTTTAACTCCTTCCACTACATTTGGTGCGTATTTTTCTATCATCTTGTTGTCTATTGTTTTATTTTTTGAAACATTTTTAAAAAATTCACTCCCATCAAAGTCGGTATAACTTAATCTTGTTAACATTCTATTTGGTTTAAAACCAAATTCTGAAGCAGGTAGCATTGCCACACCTGTCTCATTTAAAATAGCTTCACATAAGTTTGAGGAATTTTTATATTTTTTATTTAAAAATTCAGGCATCAAATAAAACGCTCCTTGAGGGGGGTTAATTAAAATTTTATTAGATTTTAAATTATTATAAACATAATTTCCTAATGAATTTAGAATCTTAATTACTTTAATTTTATAGTCATCGTAATCTCCTGTATAAGCTTCAACGGCCGCATATTGAACAGGTGTGTTTACTGTAGAGTAAGACTCGCTTGCTAAAGATCTTAAACTTTCTAAAAAATTTGACAACTCTTTTGGTACCGCAAAAAATCCAAGTCGCCAACCGCCAGCTCCACACCATTTGCTTAGACCACCGCTTACAAAGGTTCCTTCTTGATAATATTTTGATATTGATTCATAATTCTTGTTAAAAGTTAAATCAGTATAAATTTCATCTGATAAAATTATTATTTTATTTTTTTTAGCTATATCTGCAATCTCTTTAAGGTTGTCACAGACAGATCCAGATGGATTATTAGGAGAATTTAAGATTAAAATAATATTCTTTTTTTTATCAATTGATTTTATTTTTTTTTCAAGTTCTATAGGTGTTGGAAACCAATTGTTTTCTCTTGATGTTTGAAGCCAGTGTACTTTATTTAATCCAATTTGGGCTTGGGGCTCATAAGAAACCCAACTTGGAGCTGGAAGAATTATTTCACCATTAAACGCAACGTGCATTAAAAGCATAGCTTCTTTAGATCCGGGAGTTATGATTATATTTTCTTTTGGATAATTTACACCTGTTTTATTAAGTAAGTACTTTGATATAGCATCTCTTAATTCTGAAAGGCCCTGTATCGGTAGATATTCTTTTTTATATGCATTTTTTTCTAATGCATTCACAATTTTTTTAGGTACTGGAAATGGTGATTGCCCAAAACCAAAATTATAGACCTTTTTGCCTCTGGAAGTAAGTTCTTTAGCCTTTTCATTTATTACAAGGGTAGCTGAAGGTTTTAATTTAAGGATATTTTTTTTTATTAAATATTTCATTAGAGCTTTTGTTTAAAAAGCTGTTATCTTCTATACGGGGACTATGCGCTTTAAGTCAAATCAAATATTAAAATTGGAACATTTGACTTATTGATTCGGTCATGTTTTAATCTTATTTTGTTCTCAGTAAAGATCTACATGTAGTATTATAAAAAATATCTGGCACTAAAATGACAAATTCTCCAAAAAAAATTTCAGCCCTATTAGGTCCTACTAACACAGGTAAAACTTTTGAAGCTATTGAACAAATGCTTAAGTATGAGAGTGGAATTTTTGGTCTTCCATTAAGATTATTAGCTCGAGAAGTTTATGATAAATGTGTAAAAAAAATTGGCCTTGAAAAAGTTGCCCTAATTACTGGTGAAGAAAAAATTATACCTGCTACAGCAGATTATTTTATTTGCACCGTTGAATCTATGCCTAAAGATAAGGCTGTAGATTTTGTTGCCATTGATGAAATTCAAATGTGTGGTGACAAAGAGAGGGGGCACATATTTACTGACCGATTGTTAAATTTCCGCGGTGAAAAATTAACTATGTTTCTTGGCTCTCAAATTATGAAAAGTATAATTAAGAATTTAATTGAGAATGTTGAATTTATTAAAAAAGAAAGGCTTTCAAAACTTTCATATAGTGGTTTTAAAAAAATTTCACGATTAAATAGAAAAGTAGCAATTATCGCTTTTTCTGTAGAAGAGGTTTATGCTATAGCAGAACTTGTTAGAAGACAAAAGGGTGGTGCAGCAGTCATAATGGGATCTTTAAGTCCTAAAACTAGAAACTCTCAAGTGGCACTTTATCAGTCAGGTGATGTTGATTATTTAGTAGCAACAGATGCAATTGGGATGGGTTTAAATATGGATATTGATGAAATTTATTTTTCTAACCTTAAGAAGTTTGATGGCAAAAAAACTAGAAGATTAAATTTAATTGAAATTTCACAAATAGCAGGAAGAGCTGGAAGATATAAAAATGATGGTTTTTTTGGCTCGACTGGTGACTGTGAAAACTTGAGTTCTGATGAAATTGAAAAAATTGAACAGCACAACTTACCTGATATTAAAATGTTATATTGGAGAAATTCTAATTTAAATTTTGAAGATACAAACAAATTTATTAGTTCCCTGGAGCTAAAGCCAAAATTAAACTGCTTGATGAGGACCTCTGAGTCTATTGATGAAAGCGTACTAAGACAATTACTCAAAAAAGGAGAGAATAATATTATTTATAGTAAGAACTTAAAATTATTATGGGAATGTTGTCAAATACCTGATTTTGAAAAAAAAGCTTATGGACAACATATAAATATGGTTGATACAGTTTTTAAATTTTTAAGCACTAGAAAAAAACTAATTCCTAATGACTACATGAATGATCAACTAAAGGGGCTTAACAAAAACCATGGGAATATTGACGTGCTTGCAAATAGAATATCTAATGTAAGAACTTGGTCATATGTAGCGAACAAAAAAAACTGGGTTGAAAATTCTGATTATTGGATACAGCAAACTAAAAGCATTGAAGATGATTTGTCTGATAGGCTTCACGAGGAATTAACAAGAAGCTTTATAGATAAAAAAATGAGCATTTTATCTAGGGGACTTAAACAAGATTTAGTTTTAAAAACTAATATTACAAATGATGATAAGGTTTTAATAGACAATCAATATATTGGAAAATTGAAAGGTTTAAAATTTAACATAGAACTAACTACGGGTTCTTTAGATAGTGATATAAAATCTATAAAAAAAGCTGCCAGAAAAGGAATTCATGAAGAACTTCAAAAAAGAGTTGATAAAATAATTAAAGACAAAAATATAAGCCTTAAAGATGATGGTAAGATATGTTGGGGTGATAATCCTGTAGGAAGAATAAAAAAAGGAAATGATTATCTCAGCCCAGAAATAGAGTTATTGGCTGACGATGCGCTACCGGCGGAATCGAGAAAAAATTTAGAAAATTTTCTTAAAGCATGGCTAATGAAATATATAGATGTATCTCTTGGTGATTTATTAAATTTAACAAAAACTTATTCTGAAAATAAATATTTGCGTGCACTAATGTTTCAAATTTATGAAAATAATGGGTTTATAAAAAGAAAAGAAGTTGAACAAATTATCAAATTAATTTCAACAGAAGACAGAAGGCAAATCTGGAAAATGGGCATTAAAATTGGAAGATACCACATATATCTTCCAAAAATGCTGAAGCCGAAAGCGGTAACATTGAGAATTTGTCTTTGGAAACTTTTTTATGATTCTAATTTAAGTAATGAAATACCAAAATTTGGTTTAAACTTCTTAATAAATAAAGATTACAGTAAAAAATTCCTTTTAATATGTGGTTTTGAAAACTTTAAAGACTTTTTTGTAAGAATTGATATCCTAGAAAAGTTATTTATTAACATTTTAGTAAAAACACATAATAGAAAATTTATGATTACAGCGGAAATGATGAATTTATTAGGTTGTTCTAAGGAAAATTTTCATAAACTTATGTTATTAATGAATTATAAAAAAGATAAGAAAGAAAATACTTACATTTTTTACGGAGATTTAAAAAAAAGTACTGGATTAGTTAAGGTAAAAAATGATAGCAATCCCTTTAATAAATTACGCTCTTTAAATATAAAATAATAATATGGAACAACGAGATCTAAATTTAGAAAAATTAAAAAGAATTTCTGCGCTATTGATACATGCAGCAAAAATAGACGAAGAATATACGAAAAAAGAAAAGCAGATAATTTTAAATTTTCTTGATAATTTTACAAAAGATGATAAAATTAAAGAAAAAATTTTAACTGATGCAGAATTACTAGAAAGCGATTCTAATCAAATATTAAATTTTACAAATAGCATTAAAAAAGATTCTTTAGGTTCTAAATCAATAGTTATTAAAGAATTGTGGAAAATAATTATTTCAAATAATGAAACGGATAAATATGAGTCAAATTTAATGAGGCGAATTTGTGGATTGATTTATTTTCCTGATAAGCTGAGTGGTGAAATAAAGTTAAAATTAATAGATGAGTTAAAAGATTAATGACATATGTTGTAAAAGATGAATGCATAAAATGCAAACTAACAGACTGCGTAGAAGTTTGTCCGGTTGATTGTTTCTACGAAGGAGAAAATTTTTTAGCTATTGATCCAGATGAGTGCATAGATTGTGGTGTATGTGAGCCTGAATGTCCATTAGGAGCGATTGTTGCGGACACCGATGAAAATCTTGAAGATAAAGAAAAATGGTTGTTGATTAATAAAAAGTTTTCTGCAATATGGCCTAA
>Ga0209709_10003890_pt1 | contig 12212 bp, 8 predicted proteins | sample ArcticOcean_MG_C_2_FD_187435 | JGI IMG/M metagenome (GOLD analysis project Ga0209709, IMG submission 187435) | Marine microbial communities from western Arctic Ocean - ArcticOcean_MG_CB4_136 (SPAdes) (version 2) | ecosystem: Environmental > Aquatic > Marine > Oceanic | place: Arctic Ocean... | reverse complement strand
TTCGCTGCCAGATCAATTCAATCTTATTGCATCAACTCCATCGGCTCCAATTGCTGCTATGGCGCACACTGAAAAACCTATATATGCCCTTCAATTTCACCCCGAAGTTACTCATACAAAAGAGGGCAATATTGTCTTAAAAAACTTTGTATTTAAAATCTGTAACTGTCAGGCCCAATGGAAGATGGAAAATCTAATTGAGCAGCGCATTCTTGATATCAAAGAAAGAGTAGGTGATAAAAAAGTATTGCTTGGCTTATCTGGAGGTGTTGATTCTTCAGTTACAGCAATGTTGTTAGATCGAGCTATTGGAAAAAATTTAATATGCATGTTTGTTGATAATGGATTGCTCCGAAAAAATGAGGCTGAAGAGGTAGAAAATTTATTTAAAGAGAAGATGGATCTAAATTTATTGGTTGTTGATGCCAAGAAGATCTTTCATAGACATTTAAAAGGTGTATCAGACCCAGAGCAAAAGAGAAAAGTCATTGGCAGAACTTTTATTGATATATTTGATAATGAGTCGGCAAAACTAAAGGATGATATTAACTTTCTTGCGCAAGGAACCATTTACCCAGATGTTATTGAATCATCTGAATCGAAATCAAAGGAAGCAAGAGTAATTAAATCTCATCACAATGTTGGCGGCCTCCCTGATGATATGAAGATGGAGCTTGTTGAGCCATTAAGAGACCTCTTTAAGGATGAGGTAAGGAAAATGGGAGCTGAATTAGGCTTGCCGCTTGAGATGTTAAATCGCCATCCTTTTCCTGGACCCGGTTTGGGAGTTAGGATTTTAGGAGAAATTACTCCGGAAAAAGTTACTACTCTGCAAAATGCTGATGCTATCTTTATTGAAGAGCTTATTAAAGCTAATTTATATCATCAAGTAAGCCAAGCTTTTTGCGCCTATCTACCAGTCAAATCTGTTGGAGTCGTTGGCGATGAGCGAAGATATGCTGATGTCATTGCAATTAGGGCTGTTGAAACGGTAGATTTCATGACTGCCACTTGGGCCAAACTTCCCTATGACTTTCTTGGTCACGTCTCAAATAGAATTGTTAACGAAATTGAAGAGATTAGCCGCGTAGTCTATGATATTTCTAGCAAGCCCCCAGCTACTATTGAGTGGGAATGAGGGTATGCTCTGAAACCCTTATAAAAACTGGAGTTTTCCCCATGTCGACTATTGAGTGGGAGCAGTAGTCAGCACTGAAACCTTTATGATTACCGGCTTTTGGTACTTGTAAACTCTTGCTTTTACTCTGTTTCGTAATAGTATTCCTTGCTTGGAGTAGAATAGTACAGTTTAGACATAGGGCACAATGGAGTGCAATAAAAATGGAAGCGAATGAACTTCTAATTTTTTATGAAAAACTTTATTAAAAATAATTATGTGGCTTTAAAATCAGTAATTGCCTTTAAGCGTTTACAATCCAAATCACGTAAAATAGTTTTCTATGCAGAAGATGCTCAATCTCAAAACTTTCTCTTTATTTTTTTCGATTTTCACAGTAGATTATATATAAAGCTAGCACCTAGGGAAATACTTGAGTGTAGGTCAGACAAGTGACTTGTAAACTCTATTTTGGAACTCGTAAACCCTTATTCTGCAAGACTATTTAGATCTGCATGACTATTTAGAAGTAAAGATTTAAGTTATAGTACCTAGCAGAGTCTTTAATGAGCCCAAGAAATTATGAAAAATAAAATTATTAGAATAGTCTCATGGCTTATTAATTTTATTTTAGTTAAATTAAAGTTTGAACATAAAATTTCTATTTTTTCTAAAGGAAGCCTTACTGGAACAAGCTTATTTTTTAAAGTCCATGCAATGGCAATAAAAACCATCTATGGTTCTGCCACGAAATTTTGCGCAGGCTTTATATCTCAAGATCTTACTAATGACCTCATTGCCTTGAAGTCAGAGGTAGGCACACAGTCAATTGAAGATGCTTTAAAAGACTATTCTGGAGTATTGCTAGTAGACAACCATGATAAAAAAGTTCTTTTTGACTTAGATATGAATTTAGAAATTTATAATCTTCATAATTTGGACATCAAACATCCCGCCATTCTTTTATTACATTCAGAATTACGAAAAATGTTTGCTACCCATATTAAATGCCCTTTCATTTTTGTAAATACTAGAATGTGGGTTTCAAAACCCTCTAGTCAATTAACAGGACCCAATCAAATGCATACTGATGGCTTTGAATCAGGCCATCAAAAGATAATGATTTATTTGTCTCCAATGGATGCTGAGCATGGATATCTAAGATTTGAAGATCAAGCAATCTTAAATAGTCAACCCGGTCAAGCTATTCTATTTGATAATTCAGAATATATGCATGCGGGAGTTCCAGGCACAAAGAATGATAGAATTTCTATAGAGGTAACTATTATGCATGCATTTATCTCCGGCCCTCAAGTTAGCAAGGGACATTTTTTTGGTAGACATTTAATTGATCCAGTCCTTGCATATAATAATAGAGCATTCTCATGGCCAGAAATATCTAATATTAATGAGGGTTTAAAAATTAACCTGGGCTCCGGTCCATGTGATTGGGATGAGTGGATATGTTTTGACGCAACAGAGCATGAAAATGTAACATCTATTTCTTTTAGTCCAACTTTTACACTACCAATTCAGGATCATGAAGTTGCGCTAGCTTACTCATCTCATAACTTGGAGCACTTACCTGACAATACTATAGAAAGACTTCTATCTGAAATAAAGAGAACTTTAATGCCAAAAGGATTATTTTTACTGAAAATTCCGGACTATGACTGGTTTCTTGATCAATACAAGTATGGAATCGAGGAATCAATGTCAAATAAAGGGGTTGAAGAAATTATTTATACCTGGGAATCAAGGGCAATAGAAGATTCCCTTGAAAACAGATTGGCTATGATGTTTTCTAGTTATTGGAATCAAGAATATGGTGATCATTTTTCTGGCAAGCTAAATCTTTCTTCAAATAGCTATCATGGCCCGCCAATGGCAAAGAAAGAATTTTTAAAAGAGGTCTTCACCTCTAATTCTCCAAAAAATATCTCGAATATCCTTAATTCTATAGTATTAGAAGATCAAAGTTTCCAGGCCTTCAATCATCAAAATGCATGGTCTAAGAGCGAGATGCATGACGTTTTAAACTCTAACGGTTTCTCACTAATTACTGATGATAAAGAACTTATTCTTAGAAAGTACAGATCGTCTATACCAAACTTGCAGGATATGGATGACTGGAGCTCATTCTATTTATGCGAAGCTTCTATTTAAATTAATATATAGAGTTTGTGAAACTAAAAAATATAGATCTACCATCAAATAGAATTGTTAATGAGATCGGGGAGATTAGTCGAGTTGTTTACGATATCTCTAGCAAACCACCTGCAACTATTGAGTGGGAGTAATAACAAGCCCTACAACTCACATTCCTACGCTGTTTACCTTGTTGTAAAGATGTTACAAAGACGCATTCCTTCATCTTTGTTGTAAACATTGTTGTAAAGTTTTGCAATTACTGCGCTTCACAAGTAACAATGCATTTAATTTGAGGTTAAAATTTGCACATGAAATATAGAGCAGAAATAGATGGTTTAAGGGCTTTAGCAGTTTTGCCTGTTATCTTGTTTCATGCTGGTTTTGAGTTGTTTAGCGGTGGTTTTGTTGGAGTAGATGTTTTCTTTGTGATTAGTGGATACCTAATTACAACTATCATTATTTCTGAGATGGCTGAGGGTAAATTCAGCATAATTAATTTCTATGAGCGGCGTGCTCGACGTATCTTACCGGCGCTATTTTTTGTTATGTTAGCCTGCCTTCCTTTTGCCTGGCTGTGGCTGACACCAAGTGACTTAAAAGATTTTGGGCAAAGTCTTATTGCTGTATCAACATTTTCATCCAACATTCTCTTTTGGCTGGACAGCGGATATTTCAATACTGCTGCTGAACTAAAGCCATTACTTCACACTTGGAGTTTGGCAGTTGAAGAACAGTACTACATACTTTTTCCAATTTTTATAATGCTCACTTGGAGGCTTGGTCTCAAGTGGATCTTAATCATACTATCGATAGTTTTTCTTGTTAGTTTAGGAGCTGCTCAATGGGGCGCCTATAATTCTCCTAACGCTACTTTTTTCTTGCTTCCAACAAGAGGTTGGGAATTGCTTGTTGGTGTATTTGCTGCCTTTTACCTCAAGTACAACAACCACTTAAAATCACGTTCTCTAAATCAAGTATTAAGCCTACTTGGTTTTTGTATGATCTCTTATTCAATTATCGCTTTTGATGAAACAACTCCTTTTCCTAGTTTATATGCTTTGATACCTACAATTGGAACAGGGTTATTGATTTTTTGCGCTGTTCCAAAAACTTTTATTCATAAATTGCTTAGCCTAAAATTTATGGTTGGGATTGGGCTGATCTCATACAGTGCCTATTTATGGCATCAACCCTTATTGGCATTTACGAGATATAGCTTTTTGGAAGAGGTTTCTAACCATATTCTTATTATTTTATGCGTTGCTTCATTTGTGATGGCTTGGTTTAGCTGGCGATTTGTTGAGAAACCATTTAGATCAAAAATGACAGTTAGTAGAAGATCTATTTTTAAATCGGCATTAATTTTTACTCTTTTCTTTTCGCTTACTGGACTTTGGCTATATAACAGTAATGGGTTCTTAGAGCATTACCCTAAAGAAAAGCAAAAAGTATTAGAAAGTTTTATTAATCCTTCAACGTATGTAAGTGAAAGACATAATCAAATCAGACTTTTAGAATTCTCAAAAAGTAATGATAAAAAAGATATTTTAATAATTGGAGATAGTCATTCGGAAGATTTAGTTAATGCTGTTTTTGAAGCAGGCTTAAATAATGATATGGAATTTTCTTCATACTATATTCCATTAGCATGTGGCGTCTTATTTATTAGAGATAAAAAGGACAGGGAGAACACTAACTTAAACTGTCAAAGTGAGGGTTTTTCTTTTTTTAATAACGATCTACAAATACAAATGTCTTTGGCCGATGAAATATGGGTAATTTCAAATTGGAGACAAAGGGATATAATTTACATGAATAAATCTATAGAGAATATTAAGACTATAAATAAAAATACTAAACTATTTGGCGCTAAAAACTTTGGAAGTCTAAGTGTTAAATGGTATATTGCCAAAAATATAGAGGATTGGTCTTCTGCAGTATTTGATGATAATGATATTAGTGAATACGCAACAATTTCAAAAGTTAACGATGATTTGAACAATATTGCCAAATCTTTGAGCGTTGAATTTGTTAATACCCAGCATCTTATATGCAGAGGTAAAGCTTTTTGTTCTAATTATATTGATGGAAATATTATTTCATATGACGGAAACCATCTAACAAAACATGGTGCAAAAATACTAGGTGTCTCTCTAGGGAACCTGCTCAATAAAAATAATGAAGCAAAAGATTAAAATCTATGAGAAAGATAGATCAGAAAAGCATTAGGGTTTAAAGATCTTGTAAAGACAGATTTTTTCCTCGCAAACTTTTGTTTTTAAAAAAATAAAAAAATTAAGATCACTCAATAAAAACATGTTGAACCTGATAAATACAACTGCCACAATTTTTCTTGAAATCTATATGCATATAGTTTTTTTTACAATTTTGTTAGTAACTTTAGTTAGTTTTAAAAACAGGCCTCTTAATTTTCTTGCAATATTTTTATTTCTTCTGTCACCTGTGATTATCTTTCTACTTCAATTTTTTGGAAATATAGGTGCAGATTCACTATCAGAAGTCACCACATTTAACTCAGCTGAAATGTATTTTTATTTCAAATCAGTCATCACAACATTCTCCTTGCCTAGTATTGAAAGATATATTCTTTATATCACCGCAATAGGCATATCTAGCTTGTTAGTTCATTTCTTTAATCACTTCTTCTTAAGGTCGAAGAGAATTATGGTTTTTTTATTGGCAGGAGTCAGTTTTATCTTTTCTTATACAATTTATGATAATTTGCTATCTAATTTATTGGAATATGATGATTTGAAGGTTAATTTTTCTAACAAATATAATTTAAAAGGTGGCAGGCCAGCGCTGCTAAATAAGATAGATGTTATTGTTTATATCGGTGAATCCACAAGCAAACAACACATGTCATCATATGGTTATTTCAGGAATACGACCCCAAATATCAATAAGTTAATTGGCGATAAGAAATTAATCAAATACTCTGATGTATTTTCAACTCACTCTCACACGTCTCCAAGTTTACTAGAGGCTTTATCTATATCTAAGCAAGGTGTTGAGGATTTAGGTCCAAAGACTATTTTTCAGAAAGAACGGATAACCATAGTTGAGTTATTAAATAATTTCGGTGTGCAATCTCACCTATATTCCAATCAATCAGAATATGGCACATGGAACTATGCAAGCTCAATTATTTTTCAAAATGCAAAGACTAAAACTTTTAATAAAGCTGGACAGTCTTTTGGCAATGTTGTTTATGATCAAAGTTCGTTTGAGAAGTATGACTCTCTCTTTATAGATAAAGTAATCCCAACAGTTTTAACAAATAAAGGAGTTACGTTCTTCCATTCTTATGCCGGTCATGGTGATTACTGCGAGAATATCCCAAATGAAAAACGTAAACCTGTAGATGAACTCTTAAAAAATCTTGATTCGAAAGAAATCTATGGCTCTTTAAGAAGCGAATCGCTTAGACATAATGTGGAATGTTACGATAGCGCTGTTAAATATATTGATAGCAATCTAATGAAGTTCATTAATGCTATTAAAAATAACGATTCAGCAAAAGCTTTTGTGTATTTTTCTGACCACGGTGAATCAGTTTATACTGGATCAGGTCATGATTCATCAAGGTTTCAACTAGATATGCTAGCTGTTCCATTATTGGTATATCTGAATGACGGCGCTTTAAAGATTCTTAAATCTAATAATGTAAATTTTGATAAGAAAGACTCGTTTATAACTCTCGATTATGTTCCATATTTAATATCTAAAATATTGGGAGTTGATGTCGGAGAGTATAGTGGCTCCAGATATATTTTGGTGCGCGATACCGTATCTGGTAAAGAATCCATTGACCTTACCTCATTCGTTACTGAAGATTGGTTATATAATCAATATATAAATTCATCTGATCCGCTATCTAAGCATTCATGTTTGCATAGGACCAACAACCTAGGGAAGCTGAATCAAGGTCGCCTATCATTTGATTGTTTGGAATTTGATGTAGTTGTAAATAATAATGGCGTAGCTTATGTTGATCATGATTACCCTGCTGATTCTAAGTTAACAATGGATATTCTTATAGGAACTGCAAATAAAAATAAAAAATCAGTTTGGATTGACGCTAAAAACATTAGTTATCCAGAAAATTGCTTAATCGTAGCTAGAAATATAAATGAAGGTGATGGGGAGGTGTTAGTTGAGTTTCCTTCATCATCATTAGAAAGTCTTGATGAACTCGATCAATGTTTTGCTGAGTTGAATGAGTCCGTAGATTATATTTCATACTACATCCCTACTGGAGAGCTATTAGATTGTCAAAATGGTGACCAAGGGTCTTGTATAAGTTTAATTCTAAAATTGAGAAAGGTAAGAGATAGTGGATATTTCAACTCATTATCTTTTGACTTTAAAGGCATTGATTTCATGATTTCAATAAAACCTGAATTCAAGAAGATGAATTATCATAGCTGGGGTATCAAGGATATGAAAAATCCCAAGCTTATCCATTTAAATATGGCAATAATTTCTTCTGAAGTAATGCTAAACCAAAATTGATAGAATGTAACTCAAATGAATATTAGTGTAATCATTCCTACCCTGGATAACCCAGATGATGTTTTTAATGTGATCAAGTCATTAAATCAACAATTTCTATTACCTTCAGAGATTGTAATAGTTGATTCCAGCTCCAAAGACGATATCGATATATTATCAGAAAACATTGATTCAGTAATTCCAATTACTTATGCAAGATATGGAAGAGCATACCGAAATGATAGATTGATCATGATACTAAAAACGTTGCCAATTATTAAATATTTTTTTCAATTTCATCCAAAAGGAAGAGCTTATCCTTATGAAGCGACTAATCATGGTTCACTAATTGCTAAGAATGAGTGGCTTGCGTTTCTAGATGCAACCACTATACCCTCCAAGAATTGGATTAGGGACTACGTTGAAATAATTGAAAGTAATAAAGCAGAAGTAGTATTTGGGAATACGCAGTATTTGGCTGAAACATTTTTTCAGAAAATTTTACGTGCATCTACATATGGAGCTAATGGAATTGAAACTGCACCAGGATCGTTTATGAAAAGAAAAGATTTTCTAAATGGTTTTCAAATTACTGAAGGAGTGCGTTCTGGAGGCGATGTTGATTGGAAAAATAAAATTCGATCCAACTTTACATCTATTACTCCAAAAGACACCTATTTAGTTTACCCAAATTTACATAAGAACCTCTTGAGCTGCACCAAAAAGTTCTTTATTTATCAAATGCATACAGCTGTTCAGGATATTGCTCACTCTATTAAAGATCTTTATTTTTTCTTAACACTTATCTTTGGGCTTATTTTGATACCGAAATGGAATGCAATTGTTGGATGGGAATCTAGCCCTTATTTTATGCCGCACATTACCAAAATATATCTTCTTTCTGTAACATTAATATTGCTTTTTTCCCTTCTCTTCAATCGCTTGTTTATAAAGGGATCTAATAAACCTTTTTTACAAAAGGCATACAAAATCTCTTTTTTTACTCTGATTTCTTTTGCGGTATATAACTGGAATAGCTCGCTTGCAGGATGGGTAGAAGAATCTGTTTGGTATATCCCACATATTACAAAATCATTTATTATTTTTTTATGTTTTGCTTCTTTCACATATCGTGGACTCTATTTTCCAATAAAAAATAATATTACTTTTGATTTTCTCTTTCCTATTAATTGGATTTTCGTTGGCTCACTGGGATTGTTTTTAGATATCGTTAAAGCACCAGGGTATTTATTAGGAGCCGTTATTTCTCCATTGATTAAAATTACTAGATACCAGAGAATTTAACTTATCCTTGCCAACAACATGATCAGCTTAAGAGAATTTTCATAGGTTATTTTGCTGAGTTAAAGGGTTGTATATGATGGAAAAGATTAGCATTTACAAGGCATCATAATTTATTATGAATTATACTCATAATCATTACTAATACGCTTACTGGAGATCCGCTGCTTTAATCTCACACAAACTAATGCTGATATTTATTCAATCTATCAATTCCATAATATCTAAAGCAGATACCTCTTTAATCATTCGAATGTCTGTGATCCTAGTGATAATCTCTTTTATTGAATTCATTGGATTAGCTATGATCTCATTTTTAATGATCAATATAGGATCAATGGATACTCTGGCTGATAGGTTCGAGTTATTAAATTCTCTTAATATTCGATCGGATTTGATGCCGTTGGTTTTATCCCTCTTTGTTTGCGCATATGCGCTAATATCCATAAGCATTTCAATATCATTTTTAAAATTTGTTAGCTTGAACAGCCAACTTATTGCAGGTCGCATCAAACTAAGATTGATTAATTACTATCTATCACTTGATTGGATGGATCATATTAAGAATGCCACTGCAGAAAAAATTTCTAGAATCTTGAATGATGCTACTCATGTTGGGCAGCAGATATTATTCGCAATGCATTTATTTAGTCGCTTTGCTTTAGCGTTGATCATTTCAGCCGCCTTACTTTATTACAACCCTGTGATGACCAGTATAATGGTCGTATCCCTTGCTTTAAGTTACTCAACTATATATCTTTTTTTCAAGCCTGCTATTGCAAACAACAGCATTATCGTTGCTTCAGAAAAGGATTTAGCACTTAAAACGCTTGCTAATATGTTTGGCTCCATGAAGGAAATTATTTTTTACAATACCAAAGATAAGGTTTTAAAGGACTTTGATGAAATTAATGAAAAGATTGCTGCAGCGGAAGGGGTAAATATGTATCTTGCCCAGATTCCAAGATTTATTATTGACTCGCTACTATTAATTGCTTTAGTGTTATTTGCTGCATTTTTTAGCACTCAGGGCATAACAGCCAACAATTTTATTATTACAGTTTCTGTTTATGGTGTTGCTGGTTTAAAGCTTCTTCCAGCTTTTCAAAATATCTTTTACTTTGCAAGTGAAATACATGCCAGGTCAAAGTACTTAAACAACATAGTTCCTTTAATAAGTGAAATACAATCTTTGGATTCTGATCAGGGCATTGCAGAAAACTATTCTTTAAGTCGAGCCATTCAGTTTAAAAATGTAAGTTTTTCATATTTATTAGATTCTAAGAAAGCCGTATCAAACCTAAATATTAGTATTAATTCCGGAAAGAAAATAGCTATTATTGGCCCGAGTGGCTCAGGAAAGTCTACTTTTCTCGATCTATTATTAGGTTTTATTAGCCCAGATTCTGGGCAACTAATTGTTGATGGCAAGACTTTAGAACATGATAATTTGGTGGGGTATAGGAAGAGTTTTTCTTATGTCCCTCAAAAGCTATATTTGTTAGAGGCAAGCTTGAAAGAAAATATTATCTTTGGGTCAATTGAGTCCCAAGATTCCGAATCTATTCTGTTGAATGCCCTGCATTCCTCTTTTGTTAATAATTTTATAAATGATTTACCAGACGGGATACATACCTTATTGTCAGATTCGAATTTATCTCTTTCTGGCGGTCAAAAACAATCAGTTGGAATCGCTCGAGCACTTTACAATGGTGGAGAGATTCTATTGCTAGATGAGGCAACAAGCGCCATGGATTCAGAATTAGAAGAAAATATTATGCATGAAATTATTGCATCTAACTTTAAGACAATTATTGCCATTACACATAAACCTTCGATGCTAAAATATTTTGATGAAATATTTGTTTTTAACGATGGAATGATTGAATCACATGGCACTTATGAAGATATCAAGCAAACAAATAATTTTTTGAATAAAATGATAGAAATCTCTGATATAAAAGACGATGAAATATGAAAGTCACTGAAGCTGTTTTAAAAAGGAGTTCCGTCCGGGCATTTATGAAGACGCCTGTCTCAAATGATTTAATTAGAGATCTACTAGTCAAATCATCTAGAGCTGCATCAGGAGGTAATTTGCAGCCTTGGAAAATATTTATTATAAATAATGATTCCATGAATGAGTTTTTGTCATTTCAAGAAAGCTGGACTCAACCTGAAATACCAGCATATGATATTTATCCGCCTAAATTAAAAGAGCCATACAGAACCTCAAGGTATGAATTGGGAGAGCAAATGTATGAATTGCTTGGAATTAGCAGAGATGATAAGGAAGGTAGAATTAACCAGGTAATGCAAAATTTTAAATTTTTTGATGCGCCATGCGCATTTTTTTGTTTTGTCGACCGTCAGATGGGACCGCCGCAATGGTCAGATTTAGGAATGTTTTTGCAAACTTTTATGTTATTGGCAAAAGAAGCAGGTTTAGATACTTGTGCCCAAGAGGCATGGTCTATGAAACAAGACAGTGTTTCACAATTTGTTAAATCTGATGCTGAAGATATGTTATTTTGCGGGATGTGTATTGGATACAAGGATAATGAAGCACCAGTAAATAACCTTGCATCAGAGAGAAGACCTATTGATGAATGGGCTCAGTTTCTTTGAGTTCTAGCTAAACTTTGAATTTAAATGGTTAATCTAAGTCTACATAACTTTATGTTAGAAGCACTTGAAATGGCCAATACTGCATTTAAAAATAATGAAGTTCCAGTTGGGGCAATCGTTGTGAAGGATGGAAAGGTAATTGGGAAGGGCTCTAATCAAGTCATTAACAATTATTCTGTTTCCTCTCATGCTGAAATCAATGCTATTAATGATGCAAGTCAGACTTTAAAAAACTATAGATTAAATAATTGTGATATTTATGTTACGTTAGAGCCGTGTCATATGTGTGCAAAAGCAATTATAGATGCAAGGATTAATCACTTATATTTTGGTGCAATGGAGCCAAAGACAGGTGCAGTTCAGTCAATAGATCATTTTTTTGATCATAGCCATTTAAATCACAAAGTTAGTTATAGCGGCGGCCATATGAAAGAGCCTTCAGCTTTGCTATTAAAGAAATTTTTTCAGTCAAGAAGGGGCTAGCCAGAATATTCGCAGC
>Ga0209709_10003889_pt1 | contig 12215 bp, 8 predicted proteins | sample ArcticOcean_MG_C_2_FD_187435 | JGI IMG/M metagenome (GOLD analysis project Ga0209709, IMG submission 187435) | Marine microbial communities from western Arctic Ocean - ArcticOcean_MG_CB4_136 (SPAdes) (version 2) | ecosystem: Environmental > Aquatic > Marine > Oceanic | place: Arctic Ocean... | reverse complement strand
AAGAGAATCGATGTGATAAAATCGACAATGAGACGTGGTGGGCCGAAAAAGGTTGTGTTGTTGAGGACCCCGAAGCGCGGACTGTGACAGAACTTAATGTTTCTGCCGCGGTCGGATATGATTCGTGTGACGTGACTTGTCCAGAGGACGGCGAGGAATTTGTCGTCGAAAGTGTACCAGTTGTAGTTCCATGAGCATGCTGGTGGAGTTGTACCAATTACAATCTATGTACCAGTCCCTGGAAATGGATTAATCTATATTGGCACATGTGAGCAAGTCGAATGTGATGGCGATGGGTTTACATATGGGGTCAATCAAGGTTCTGGTGTCACTGGAAACTCTACTGAGATTTGTTGTATTCCCCAAACTTTATAAATAAATAAACAAAAAATAATTATAATCATTATACAATCAATTACCGCCGAAATGCGTGTGGTTGCCATCATTTGAACTCAGAAGTGGTATAGCTCTTCGTTTAAAAATGGATGTTATATCGCTTTCCATTTTCCGTGCCAAACTTTTATTTTCCATTTGCCAAATCCACATCTTCGTTGGTTTTTTGGTAGACGCGAAGTGTGTTTTAGAGCGTTGTGCGATATTATCACTCTCCCCAATATAGTAAAATCCACCTTCACATTTCAATAGATACAAGCAACTGCTCGAAATTACAGGGCATTGCATGCTTTTTCCAAGACAAATGTGAAAATCGCCAAGTTTATTCACAATGACGTCAATGGGTGATAATTTGGTGACCTTTTTGACAGTAAACGATTTTGAAATTCTTTCATCGATATCATCGACAACAAACTCGGGAACCCCTGCCTTTCTCATTGCTAATGTAGCGTAGCGATAACGGCAAACACCATCAATCAGCTTGTAGGTAAATTGGCCATTTCCGTCATTTTCCATTTGTTTTTTCGGTATGTCTTCTAATTCGTGTGACGATAAAACATCATCAAAATGTGTTGAAACCAATCCAATTGTGTTCGTTGTGGCAAGTGCCTTAATATACCCGATACAGGACGGTATTCCTTCGCGCGATGATGTGCCTGCGCAAAGTTCGTCAATTATTGCCAGAACATGGTTTTCACCTCCCACCATTTGAAACAACGAGGCCATATCATTGCACTCCGATGACCAACCGCTCAAACCACTCGTGGCACAATCTGCATTTCCGACATTCAGAAAAATGTCCAACCCCTGCGAAACAACACAATAATCAGCAGGGACAAGGAAACCAGCTTTCGCTAATATGGCTATCCCTGCAACGCTCCTGCACAATGTAGATTTACCTCCTGTGTTTCCGCCTGATAATAACTGCATTGAATTAATATCAATATCATTCGAAACCGCGGAAGAATTTAGCCAAAAAGGCTTGAACCCTTTCAACTGCAAAACGGGGCGGTCAATCTCGACAATTCCAGGGACATTCCACGCAGAATTATTAGAGACATGCGTATGAATTATTCGATCCCAGCACCACAAATTGTTTGCAAAAGATAATGTTTTTTCGCAAATATCACTATTTAATTTGTGGAGAATTTCGTCTGCTTTTTGCTGTGCCTGTTCACAGGCATTTTGATAGCGTTGTTTCGAAGTGTGAACATTGGGAATCGTAAAAAGTTTCTTAAATTCACCTTTCATCGGATTTCCTTTTCGATCCAACGCCAGTGTAGCGTTGCCTATCTGCTTTGTTGTGAGCGCAGCTCTCAAATCTGGACACCAGATAATGTCTCCAATGGATAAAGTTGATTTCAGGATTGATGTACAAAAATGGCTTCTAGCTTCCAATACTTTTTTATTAAATGAGGCTGAGACTTCTGCAGAAATATTGCCGTGCCATTTTTCACAGCTAAGGACCATTTGTTTTTCGAATGAGGTCATGGTTTTGTATTCAGGCTTGCTGATATTCTCTTCGCCGATGCCGAGAGATTTCTCGATTAATACGCACTGTGAGTGGCTGAGATCAGATTGGTTGGTATTTGATAACATATGTGTTAATCGGATCAATTCTTGACCAGAAAATGTATTCCCATTGGTCAAATCGCTATGAAAGTCGTGTATGGTCGTGGTCCATTTGAAAAATTGGTAGATGTTACGCAAATAAGAAGCAGATGCTTTTTTCTTGCGTAACACCAGCATGGTAGAATGGAGCGCAAGGCTTCTGCTTGGTGATTTGGGCATAGCCTTGCGAAGCAATGGGTATTTCTGCACTGTAAGGCGGAAGAGTGCAGAAACAGAGAGATCTGGTGGACAGATCAACATTTTAGAAACAAGATGTCTACATTTTTTGCCGATATCGGGACAGATCGCATCGAGCAATGATGGCACGCCTCGCAACAGATTGTTTGGCAGTAATCCAAGTTGTTCGATCGTGCAACGTTGGGCAATGTCGGAACAGACCTTTTCGGTGTATTGAATTGTACTTTTGAGTTGATAATAAATAAACTTTTTCAGAAATTCGGTACGATCACAACTCCAATCGAGACGTATTGTGTCTTTTCCACACGGACATTTACCCATACACGGACATTTACCCATAATGTAGAGCTGATTAGAGGGATACATGTCAGTAATGATCGGTAATGTTGTGATATAGATGTTGTTATAGCTCTCGATTCGTTTTTCCATATCATTGATCACATGGACGTCGCAAACATCTCCAGTGATGGCGATTGCAATACGAACGGGAATATCACCATCAATTTCGGCGTGAGTGTTGGAGCCCAAATAGAGAGGATTGAATTTGTTCATTAATTGACGAGTGTATTCTTTGCCTTCCCTTTCGACGACAATTATTTCAAGGTTTTCAGACAATAACATATCAATATATGATTGGATCTTGACTGCGTGGGCGCCGATATTTGCCGTGTTCTGACGCGACATTAATGGACAGTATTCCATACATAAAACGGCATCGACTCCACAAGCATTGAAAAAAAGTCCGTTTTTAACCAAAATAATTGCATCGGGATGTTCTTGTTTTGCTTTGACTACTTGCAAGACGATGTTTTTCTTGTAATGCTCTGGTAATTTCACATGGTCGAAACCGAGTGGGAAACTGTTAGATATGAATTGTTTACCTTTTAATGCTTCTGAATTTCGAATTTTGGATAGGCGATCCCAAAGTTGGGAAGATTTTTTCGGGCCTTGGCCCTCGGCTCCGCCAAGAAGTTTTTGTTTCTTTGTAACAGTCGGCAATGTTTCTTTGGAGGAAAAAGGTCTTTTTTTATTTGGACTCGAAACAATAACTAAGTAATTGTCCATTTGTGTTTGGTACTTACTATATATAGTAAGTCAGATCGTATATTTTGTTTTTGGATTTTTATATATACGCAACGAAAATACTGGAAATACCGGTACATGTGTTTCGCAAGATACAAAACATGTGTAGAAAACACTGTATTTTTAGAGGTTGTCAATGTGCAAAATATATGGGACATTCAAAAATATGCAACAGCTGCAATCACGGTGTAATTTGGCATGAGAGAGATCAATTGCAGTTTCAGTCGACACGGAAAATGGCAAAGAAACCACATTACGTATGTGGAATATATATGCCACAAGTACCAGATTTGCCAGAGGGTGATTTTTGTAAAGGTACTTTACCTGTTTAAAGAGCCTGCGGATAAAATTTAGAAGAAAAAAAATGATTGTTAATTGTATTTATTTGTATTTTCTCAGTTGGCCGTTGAGCTTTCTATTTAGGCCGTCGTCGCTAATCCCAATCTTGATGCGACTCTCAATTTTGCGTATTCCATGTCTTTGAGGAACGTATTCTCACCATTTCTGACCGCGCGACATCCTGGGTAGACGTTAGGGCCCCAGTGACCGGTGTTGATCGTGATTTTAGTGTGAGCTTTCGTTTTTGGATCGTATGAAAGACTGTGGCCGCGGAAACAAACAGTATTGAGTGAACGGATTGGTGCCAAAAATCGATCGTCCGAAGTAAATGCGGATAATTCGTTAAAACCATATGCGGCGGAGAGAGCTTTTGCATTCGGATAAAGAGGTACTTGGGTATCCAGCGAACTATTCTGGTCGTTGAGAATCCCCGGGCCGTAAAAGCCAGTAAGGTCAAGTGGGTTTTCAATTTTACCTTGATTACCTCTGGCGTCGTCAGGGATCCAGATTGGAATGAGATCTTTTTTGAAACGATCATCACCCAACTGTTCCCGTAATTCGTCAAGCACACCATCATCACCATCACCGAAGATTCCAGTACCTTCGCCACTGACGTAAGAACTTGCAAAGATATCTTCGGCAATTACGATATTCTTGGGTTGTTTCACGACAGATTTGTGGTAAAAGGTGTAGTGACCAATGTGCACCTTGTGGATGACATCGTCGGTCAACATGAAATCGTGATGACCGTGAGCCGTGAAACCAGTTGAAAGCCCCCCTTTCATCAAAATAGCAGAAGCCATGTTGTAGGTCATGAACGGTCGGACCAACATGACAGTACCACTGGAACCTGGTACCAGAGCCGTACCACCATTTGCATCCTTCACTTTGTCATCTAAGAATGCGGCGACTGCAATATCCTTACACACTTCGTAACTAATTTTTTCAAAGTCATCACTGTCCATGTCGTAAATATAGATGTCACGATCGCCTTCCTTTGCTTCGGCACCGACATCTGCCTCAGTCGGGAAGACGTAGTATTCACCAATTTGACGTTCGCGGACTAACAAATCACGTGGTTCGCCAATGAAATCAATATCAAACGGACGAGTTTCAAAGCATCTACTGCCACGGAACGACAACATATTGGCTGGTCCCTTTTCAAGATTGGCAGCTGCACCCGAACCTTTGCGGTAGTATTCAACTTCGGCAGATGGAACCATAGTGACGTAAATGGACATTTTGGATGGCAAGATCCAAATGTCTGGTGAAACACCTTCGTATTTCATTTGATCCTTCAATTCGGCATCAAGCAAATAAAGACCACGTTCTTGTTTTTGGACAAGAGCCCAGCGACGACGTTGAGCGCGCAACAATTGACCGGGGCGAGTGACAACCGGACCGTGCTGTCTGTTCCACTCTTTGTAGTGGTTCTTGCAAGTCAAGAGAGCGTGGATAACTCCGTGATACGCAGTCTCATTTACTGAATCGACAATTTGTCTAAGGTTCATAAGGTAGTGCTGACGTCCTTGATCGGTTTTGTAGAAACCGTGTTCAATAATAAACGCCAAACCACGTCTAACCAAGCGGTCAGAACGAGATTCACGCTCGGCAGTCACGTATCTGGGGACACCTTGATGAGGTTCCAAATCCATCAAAGTTTTGTTGAAACGGAAAATTTCCCATTTCACAGACAAATCATCGGTAAGAACCCATGGCAAGACGACAGAAGTATACCAGGCATTCTCCTCGGTAATGAGGTAGTCCAGCACAGTTTCCAAGTGCTTGTTCTTCCCGGCGTAAGCTTGCGGTAGGTTATATGTCTCGTGCGCGAACTTATCCTCGGCGTGCATCTTGGCGTAGCGAGGATCGACGTCTCCAAAAAATGGAGCGAGGGAATTGTTACTGTGGCCGTTAGCGGCAGAGCTTAAATTAGTTGTATCTTGAGTTGAAGCCATTTTTATTATGGTTTAACATTACGGTCTTATATACTGTATTTTTGTTTAGTGAATTGTACAAAACACTTTTTACAGTTTTTACAATTTGGCATTTGAAAACAATAGAATTTAAAGTTATGTTATGTTTTATTTTTTATGTTCATTGTATTTACAGATAAGCGATTGCTTACCCTCCTCGGTATATTTTCCACATTTACTTGCATTTTCGTGTCCCCACAGTGGTTGGAGATTTTGATACCAGCAAACGATGAATTGTTCATCGCGATTCGTTAAATCGAATGCAGCAAATGGGATGATGTGATCAATTTCCCATTCTTTGCCTTGGTTATCCCAAGTCATACCGGATTTAAACTGTTTTTCGATGTGTACAAGCACTTCATCAACAGTACAACCAAGTAAGTCCATTGCATGGTCAGATTTGTCGGTGCCCAGTGCGTAATTAATTCTTGAACGTACATTACATTCTGTTCTGTATTTCGGGTCAGTTGCATATCGTTCTCTGGATCTTCTATTACGCTGATCTTTATATGAACGTTTGGATTTATTCGCTCGTTCTGATTCCGAGCGATGTTTTTTATACTCGGGGTCATTGGCGTATCTTTCACGGCGTCTTTTATTTTTCGTATCTTTATATCCATGATTGTATTCCGCTTGTTTTTCTTTGTATTCAGTAGTGCTTCTTACAGCTTTTCTTTTTAAGACATTTTCAGGCACAGCGTTACGAGCATTAATCAATTCCTTTGTTTCGGGTCTGGCCTGGTATTCTTTTTGATATGCACTTTTATTTGCTTTGAACTCTGCAGTACCCGTGCGTGTTTTCTCCCGTTCAATAAACCCAGGATCAGCCCTGCGTTTAGCGTCTGCTTTCTTTTTCTTAGCTTTACCAGCAGGCAACGCATTCTTTGCATTTCTCTTTGTTTTGTAAGCATCGGTGGACCGTGTTGTTTTTTGTTTTGCTCGCACGCAAGGTTTACAAACAGGATTGTGTCCATCGGAAGCTGCTGATCTTTTCCCAAAAACTTCCAAAAGTTTATTTACACCACATTTTGTACATTTTTTACTAACAGACATTTTATTTGTTTTTTTTTGTTATAATATTATCACTACTTCCATATTTTTCCTAAATATTCGTAACGTTTCGAGTTATTAGGTTTTTGTATAATTTTTTTCCACCAAAAAATCTTAAACTTTTTTTGATGATTTTTTTTTCGTCCATTTCCTATAATTTTCTAACATTCGAGTCAGATCTTACCCGATTAATCGGGTAAGATTTCGTTAGAATGTTAGAAAATTATAGGAAATGGACCATTTTATTTTTGTAAAAAAAAGTTTGGCCACAAACCAGAATGCCATAAACCAGGATGCCATAAATGTGGACTTCTGGGAGAAAACGTAAAAAAGTAACACATTTTTACGAAATATTAGGGAATTCTTAATATGCACTACTTAATGCACCACTTACAAAAAATGCACCACTTACAAAAGATGGAAACTAAGTTGTTATCCGGTGTAAGATATATGGATATGGCTGCACTCACTCATCTCGGTATGTCAATAGTTGCAAACACAAACATAGTTGATCTGACTGATGTGTGTCACACCGACGTCGTGGATGTTGATAAGTCGGGTGTGACTGTCAAAACTTTGGAATACAGCGGAAACCTTACAACCGCACGAAGTAAACCCTCGGCTCCGCCAAAAAAAAGACAAAGAAAAAACTTGTCTGATATACGTTCATACCTATATCAAAATAAGAGTCCAAAGAGTCCACAAAACCCAAAACGTAGAAGATTCGAGTCATCTGAGACGGAACTACCACAAGTCACCGAACCTCCACAAGAGACAAGACTACAGTCACCCGAGACGGAACTACCACCGAGGTCCGTCGGTGGCCCGTCTTTCCTCGAACGCGTTCAAAAATTGAAAGCTAAAACAATTAATGATCCCAAAGTGACAAAACAATTAATGATCAATGCACAAACATTGTTAGAAAAATGTATTTTAAACCGAGAGTATAGCGGTCCAACCTCCGATGTATTTGAACAAGTCATTAAACATGACTTGAAATTAGAGAATGCACCAGATAATATGTCTGGTGATGCTTCAATAAATGGTTTAAATATTGAGATCAAATGTTCTACTCATGCCAAACACTCGTCATTCAATTTTGTACAAATAAGACCGGACCACAACGTACAATGTTATTTGTTTGTGGGGTACAATTTATGGCACGCCGACGCACTGGGGAAAGAGTACCTATTCAAAATACCGAGTGAAGATCTTTACAAAATGGTCGTGGAGCATGGCGGCTATGCGCATGGGAGTAAAATGGTGTTACCAGCTATCACGTTAGCAACTATGAAGGGGAATGGGTACGAATATGCTTTACGAGTGGATCCTAATACACGGGGTCGGTGCAAGCAGGTGTTATGGGACAAGCTTTTGAAATATAAAGTAGAATATAATCCTAATATTTTTGGCGGAGCCGAGGGCCAAGGCCCGGTATATTAATTAAAACTACTTTTATATAAATGTATGAGTTCCTTTCGGCCGATACTATCTTGTCGACAGGTATCTTTTGAAATGGAATAATCTAAAGCTCTAAATCTATTTTTTAATAAATCAATATCGATACCAGCTTTGATCCAGTGATAACTCTTTGGTCGTAACGATATCAAATTTTCCGTATACAGTTTTCCACAGTTCGATCCGTATGCACGCATGGCGAAATCTGCGTCCATATTAGGCGTGGGTTGTTTCTTGCTATCGAGAGGTCCCCATTGTAGAAATTCAAAGTCAGGGTGCGTCGACTCCTGTCTGATTTTTTGTCTAGGCTGTAATGTTCTTTGCCAAATTTGGAAGCAACACTTTGCCCCCATTTTCGGTGTGAAACAACATGGCGTTGTTGGCAAATCCTCATTAAAAATCAACTCGAAATTCAAGCTTAATCTGTTTTGCACACTGATTCTCTTGAACGTTCTTGGGATGATAAAAGCTATGATGTCGGCAAATTTGGCACTGTGATTGAAAAAAAGGACAGCACTTTTACACATAACACCAAACGGTGGGTTACCTACGACAGCAATCTTTTTGTTTGGTGGTGGTTCGAAATCGAGGTAGTCTGCGCACACTATCCCCTCACATTTTGGTTCTAAATCGATTCCAATCCGTTTGTCCACTGGCAATAGATTAAAAAAGGAGCCTGTACCGGCACTCGGCTCGATAATAATGTCAAACGAATTGACATCGACATATTCTGACAGTTTGTCCAAACATTTTTTAGCAATTGAAACGTTAGTATAAAATTGATCCCCCGAAACTTTAGACATTTTTATATTTGCTTTTTGTTTTGGTAATACAAACGTAAATATTTGTTACGGTTATAGGAAATTTTTTATATATGGTCAGCCAACCACATGAAGCCAGTAGTTAATTGCTGGTTTTTAGTCGCGATACACTCTAAAATATGCCATTTGGACGAGGTCACTTGTTTTAGTTGTAGAATTTCTATCATTTCTTGTTTTCTCTTTGCGTTGGGTAAATCTTGTTTATTCAAAAGTATTAAGAATGGTTTGCCTACCAAATCTTTACTACTGAATAATGCATGCAGTTCATTCCTTGCTAACTCAATACGGTCTAAATCGGCAGAATCAATAACAAAAGCAATGCCCGATGCCGATTCAAAATAGTGTGGCCACAACTGACGAAGAGAATCTTGCCCACCAATGTCGAAAATTTTGATACTGACGTTTCCAATTACAACTTCTTCGACATTAAAGCCGATTGTTGGCACGGTATGCAAAACCGATTCCCCCAGTTGTAATGTGTATAGGATTGCTGTTTTGCCCGCATTATCAAGCCCTAAAACCAATATTGACGATTCTCTTTGAAAAGAATTCCATAATTGGTCCAACTTATCGAAAATTATACCCATATTATTCTTCGCAAAGCGAAGTTATATAGTAATTTCCTTATTTATTTTCGCGCCCGCGGGCCAACAAAATTCCTATATATGTAACACTTATTCAGGATTTTTGTGCTCATTTCGAATGAATTTCATCAACTTCTAAACACTCAGAATAAAACATGTCGAAAAAAAGAATTGCACCGGCACAAGTCAACCATCGACCTAACTCGGTGATGAAAAAAATAAAACAAAATATACCTATAAACTTTGGTGAAGCGGGAACAAATATGAGCAAAGTACAAGGGGAAACAAAAATACAAGGGGAAATACAAGGGGAAACAAAAGGGGAAACAAAAGGGGAAACAGAACTTCACGCCGAATTATTACCAATTGAAAAGAATATCATAAAGAAATTTGCTGGACGTTCATTTGACAGATTTCAAATGCAAATGCCATTCAATGAATCGTCAATCATTTTTCTCGCCTCTAACGTGCGTGATGATTCGTCGTTTTGGACAAATTGTTTGATAGAACTGGTCAATCACGATTTGTTAATGGCTCGGGACGAAACGACATCGTACAAATCGATATTTTACCCACGCGTAAAAAAATTAAAGGGTATATTTACAGATGGTCTTGTCACATTGCCAAAAATCTTGAATTACACAGGAAAGCTCGGTAGGTCAGAGACACCTACCAATTGTTGCCTTCGCATTATCAACGGCAGCACAGTCGTCACATGCAATAAAAAAAAAAAAATCATTGGTTTGAATGAATTAATTGATTCTTTTCGAGTAAGCAAGAAAGGTAAAGATTATATCTCTAAACCAAATCTAAAAAAAGTCGAAAGTTTTACCGAAATCCAATGGGTTTGTCCAGAAGTGCCAGCGGGTAGTATTGTCATTTGGCATGGATTTCACACCACAAAAGGAGACGTAGGTTCTATCACTCCAAAAGCCACTATGTTCTTGGATTACGCAGAGAAAGAGGTGTTGAATCCTGCCGAGATGGTACATTACAAGGATATCATTCGCTCACAACCGTTCGACCCAGGGTCTGGGACTCTTAACGCTCGCAGTTGCAGACCCACAATTGAATTCAACGCAGCCAAAGAAATACCACAGTCTGTGGTATTGCCAAACACCAAAATTACTGGGGGAAATGTTGAGTCCACTAAAATTGGTAAAATATATGTTGATAGTAACACTATTCTACGCCAAGGATATGGTGTAATTGTGCCCACCATCACCAGCGGTGATTATGCCACTGACTTCGCAGAATATAATAAAAACGATAACGACGGACGTTTCCCTTGGTTTATGACGACGGACAACTTGGAAAATATTAAAAGACTGCAACAAGAATGTAAACAAGAATATGAAAGGTTTTTGTCGTATTATGTTTTTGAGCGTGAGATACGTTTTCTAACATTTTGGCTATTAACTTATGGTAAATACGGGGCTAAGGAGCAAGAACTCTTACAGAAACTCTGGGACCTAATGAAAGGGGAAATAGACCTTTTTGACAGTACTACGCGGAAATTTAAGAAGGATTTAAAAAAAGCTGCGAGAAAGTTTTACATTGCAGCTGGTGGTTCAAAACCTGGCGATTCCAAAAAGACGAATAATAAAAAGTTAAGTCAAGAAATAGATATTCGGGAAAAGTATAATACAACAATTAAAAAAGAGAAGGGTGTTAAACTATCAAGAGAAGAGCAAACTCTTATCAACATGTCCGAAGAAGAACTCGTGCAATTCCAGTTCAATTCTTGGAAAAGACTAAGTACAACAGCGTGTTTGCTTGATATTAGCGCCCGTAGTGATTCACTCACTTGGAAGAAGCAGAAACCATGTTGGTATGGAATGTTTGGGGGATATGATCCATCCGTTGTATCTGAAAAAAAGAAGGACGTCCCAGCTGGACAAGCATCTGCACAGATTTTCAATGACAATTATTTTATGTATTGGAGAGAAAATATGGGGCCGCAAGGGCCAAAGAAAGTTGATGGAAGCCTTGAGCCCGCCATGTGTGTTGGTTGGACACTTCAAGACGTAACAAAGTTTATTGAAAAAAAAGTCAATGACGGTACTGCGGCTCACATGCATAAACGCAATGCGCAAGGTGGTGGCAAGCTGATTGCTGGCAACTCTGGGATGGGTGGAGCAACCACATACACAGCTGGACAGGCACACCTTGAATTACAAACAGGGAGCTTTGGATCAACGTTGGCCGCAACTTTCTACAATGATCCAATTGTGGTATTGGAACGATTTAGAGTGAAGACACACGCTTCATGGGGCCAAGGACATGTCGACCATGACGTGCAGTCCAGACCATCAGGCATAAACCTCTTGTATTGTGATAAAGGTGGTGAAGGTGGTGAAGGTGATGAAATGATTCCCGAGCCAGGTAATTTGACCGACCCCTTTTTTAGACAATTTATATTATAGAAATATATGAAAATCTCTTTCCTTGCGTTTTAACCAAAAAATAACAAATACTTCTATTTTACCTACAACAAAACCCACGGCAATCACAGCAAATGGTTTCATTGCAATCCCAGCAGCGCTCCAAGTGATCAACGCACACATCTTTCTCACAAACTGGGCAGTGTTCCAGGAAACGAGGCATCCGCATTGCGACACATCCACCGCACTTGATTGCACCGTTTGATTCGGCAAATTCTTGAAAATTATATAAGTGTTCAGTACAAAACTTGGAAACCT
>Ga0209709_10003887_pt1 | contig 12218 bp, 13 predicted proteins | sample ArcticOcean_MG_C_2_FD_187435 | JGI IMG/M metagenome (GOLD analysis project Ga0209709, IMG submission 187435) | Marine microbial communities from western Arctic Ocean - ArcticOcean_MG_CB4_136 (SPAdes) (version 2) | ecosystem: Environmental > Aquatic > Marine > Oceanic | place: Arctic Ocean... | reverse complement strand
CCAGTTGTTATTGCTGATGTGGATGATTTAAAATCTTTAGAATTTGCAATTGTTGAGAATGTTCAAAGAAATGACCTAAATACAGTAGAAGAAGCACGCGGTTATCAGCGTCTTATTGAAGAGTTTTCATATGATCAAGAAAAAGTAGCACAATTCATTGGAAAAAGTAGAAGCCACATTGCTAATTTTTTGAGGCTATTAAGTCTTCCTGAAGCAGTTTTAAAGTTAATTGAAACCCAAAAACTAACAGCAGGTCATGCAAAAATTTTAGTAGGTCTGGATAATGTAGAGTTTGTTGCAAATAAAATAATTGAAAAAAATCTTTCAGTTAGACAGTCAGAAAATTTTGTTAAAATTTTTAAAACCAAGAAGCACTCTCTTAAACCATCCAAGGATATCAACCTGCAAGTTTTAGAAAACTCAATTAGAGAAAAAATCGGTCTTAATGTTTTAATTAAAAATAAAAAAAATAATTCAGGATCATTATTATTAGAATATAAAGATCTAGATCAGTTAAATAAAATAATTGAGATTATTAAATCTAATTATTAGTTTTTTTTGAATTATTAATTATAAAATCTGCCAATATATTTTTAGCAAGTACTGAGTTTTTTTTAACTAAAAGTTCAATTTCATTAGTTTTATAAATTAAATCTTTTAAAAGATTTTTATTCCAAGACCGTATTTGTTGAGTAACAAGAGGCTTGTCCTTCCAAAAAACTGGTGGTTTACAAGCAGAAATTGCTTGTTCAATATTGTTTTTTTCATCAACTAATTCATAAATTTTAACTAATCTTTTCAATTTTGCTAATAACGTTTTAATAATTATGATATTATCTTCATCTGAATAGTTGTTTTCGCTTAAAATAGTGACAGTTTTCCTAGTATTTTTAGCTAGTGAGTGATCCACGAGTTCCGAAGCGCTATAGTTGTCTGCAAGGTTTGTTAACTTAATTATTTCTTCAATGCTCAAATTTTTTTTATTTAATGAAAAATTTTCAACCTTTTCTAGTTCATTATTAAGGTTTTTTCTATCACCCCTACTTCTTTCTATTAAAACATTAATTAATTGTTGAGATATTGGGATTTTTTTATTTCTAAAAAAAAGACTAATAATTGAATTTAAAGTTTGGTTGTTATCTTCATAAAATGGGATACATAAAATTGATTTTTCTTTTTCGAAGAGTTTTCGTAAAGTAGATTTTTTTTCTAAATTTTTCGAATTTAAAATAATTTGTATATCTTCAGGATTTTTCTCTATCAAGTCTTCTATGATTGTTCTAATTTTATCTGTAGCTCTATTAATAATTATGAGTTTTTCATTATCAAAAAAAGATTTAGTAAGAACACTATTGAAAAAATTATTAATATTATCTATTATTTCTTTTTCTTCATATCTGTGAATTTTGTCTTCGTAACTTTTTTCAAATAAGTTTTTAATAGTCTCTTCTTTTAAGCCTTCATTTTCACCATAAAATAAATAAAATTTATGATTATTTAATTTTATTTTATTTAACTCAAATGATTTCAATATCATTTGATATTCGATAGCCTAAAAATAAGCTGCTCAGTTATTGTTTCAGTTAAATTATTTTTAATATCTTTTTCATATGTCTTTAAATTAAATTTATTAGAACTATTATTATAATTAAAACTTTCTTTAATAATAAAGTTGTTTTTAAGCCTATTATTCATTACTAAATTCACTTTAATAGATACTGTACTTTTAAAGTTTGTAGCATCGCCAGAGATATTTTTTGCAGAAACAGCCTTTGTGGCAATACTTAAAATATCTACTCTAAAACTTTTATTTTTTTTATTTATTATGTAATTGTTTAATTTTTCTTTCATTTTTACGTTTACTTCTCTGTCCCCAGTAAAATTTATTTCGCTTATAGAAAAATCATAATTTAATAAATTTTTTTTTGAATAAGTTGCCTCATAACCGCATGATGATAAAAGAAAAAGAAAAAGAAATTAGAATATTTTTTTTTGCATTATCTATATTATAATGTTTACAAGTCTGTTTGGTACAAAAATTGTTTTTTTAATTTCTTGATTCTTTATAAAATTTTTAATTTCTTGATTTAGCTTAATTTTTTCTAAAACGTCTTTTTCAATAATATCTCTTTTTACTTTTATAACTGATCTTTTTTTACCATTTACCTGTACAACAAAATTTATTTCTTCTTCTACTAGGTCTTCTTTTGAAACTTTTGGCCAGTTAATTTGGTCTTCATTGATACTGCTTAAGCATTCATTTGAAAAATGTGGAATGAATGGATTCATTAACACTAGAATTTTTTTATAGTTTTCGATTAAAACTTCTTTTTTTATAGGTTTATCAACTTCTTTAACTAAAAAATTGTACATCTCATATAGGTTTGCAACTATTACGTTATAATTAAACTTTTCTAGATTGTAGGTTACTTTATAAATTAAATGATTGGTAAACTTAATTAAATTTTCACCTTTATTTTTTTCATCATTATTTTTAATTTTATCTAAAATTTTAGAATTTAATGTCCATAGTTTTTGAACAAATTTAAATGATGCCATCATGCCCTGATCAGACCATTGTACATCTTTTTCTGGAGGACTGTCTGATAAAATAAATAATCTAACAGAATCTGCCCCATAACTTTTTATTATGTTCTCTGGATCAATAGTATTTTTTTTAGATTTTGACATAGACTCTGTTGGTCCAACAATTATTTTTTCAGAAGGATTATCTTTTTTATAAAATTCTTTACCATCTTCTGAAGTTACTTCATCAGGACTTAACCATGCATTTGTTTGATCTTTATAGGTCTCATGACAAACCATTCCTTGTGTAAACAATCCATCAAATGGTTCTTTTAATTTAAAATCATTATTTTTATAAGAGAGTGCTTGCATAAAAAACCTTGAATATAATAAATGTAAAATGGCATGTTCAACACCTCCAATATATTGATCAACTGGCATCCAATAATTTGCCTCTTCTTGAGTAAATCCACGATCTAAATTATGAGGCGAGCAAAACCTTAAAAAATACCAAGAAGAATCGACAAAAGTATCCAATGTATCAGTTTCTCTTCTATGTTTTTTGCCATCTAAGATAAAGAATTTCCAGCTATCTTCAGAGTCTAATGGGTTTCCTGTGTTGCTTAATTTTTCAATTTCTGGAAGCTTAACAGGCAACATATTTCTTGGAATTTTAATAGGTTGATCATTTTCATCATAGGCCATTGGAATGGGACAACCCCAATATCTTTGTCTTGATATCCCCCAATCTTTTAATCGATAATTAGTTTTTTTTGTCCCTAAATTATTCTTTTCAAGAAATTCTATAGTCTTAATAATAGACTCACTTGGAACTTTTAAACCATCAAGAAAATCTGAATTATAAAGATATCCTTCACCCGTATAAGCCTCATTATTTATTTCAAAGTCTTTATCTTTTTCAGGCTTAACAACAGGTGTAATTTCTAAATTATATTTTTTTGCAAAATCTAAATCACGTTGATCATGCGCAGGACAACCAAAAACAGCACCTAAACCATAATCCATTAATACAAAGTTTGCAAAATAAACAGGAACCTTCATATTTTTATCTAGCGGGTTAACTGCAATCATATCAGTTTTAAAACCAAGTTTTTCTGCAGAAGCAATGGATTCTTCAGTAGTTCCTGTTTTAGAACATTCTTCTTTAAACTTTTGAAATTCTTTATCTTCCTCATAATATTTTGCTAAAGGGTGATCAACTGAGAGAGCAAGAAAGGAAAAACCAAATAAAGTGTCAGGCCTTGTTGTATAACACTTAATACTTTCAATAGGTTTTTCACTTTCAATTTTAAACTCAACTTCACAACCAAATGATTTACCTATCCAGTTTTTTTGCATCACCTTTACTTTGTTGGGCCAATTTTCTAATGCATCCAGTCCCTGCAGTAAGTCTTCTGAGAATTTTGAGATATTAAAAAACCATTGATTTAACTTCTTTCTTTCAACTGTGGCTCCTGACCTCCAACCTTTACCATCTACTACCTGTTCATTAGCAAGAACAGTTTTGTCAACAGGATCCCAGTTAACATAATTTTCTTTTCTGTAAACTAATCCCTTATCATACAGATCTAAAAAAAATTCTTGCTGGTGTTTATAATAATCTTCAGAACAAGTTGAAATTTCTTTGTCCCAGTCAATCGATAACCCAAGTTTTTTAAGTTGAGACCTCATAGTCTCAATATTTGATTCAGTCCAAGTTTTAGGATCTAAATTATTTTGTCTTGCAGCATTTTCTGCTGGCATACCAAACGAATCCCAGCCCATGGGATGAAGAACGTTGTAACCTTGTAAGGTTTTATAACGTGCAAGCACATCACCGATTGTATAATTTCTAACATGACCCATGTGAATTTTCCCAGATGGGTATGGAAACATTTCTAAACAATAAAATTTTTTTTTATTTTTATCTACTTTAGTAGAAAAAGTTTTATTTTGGTTCCAAAACTTTTGCCATTTTTCTTCTACTATTTTAAAATTATATCTATCCACAAAATTTAATCTTATATTTTAAATTTACCGTTATAATATTTTTAGTTAACTTTATAGGGCTTGGAATTTTTTTTCTTTTTCTCTGCTTTATATATTGCAGCAGTTTTTAAAATCTTAGTTTTTAATTCATTGTTGATACCACCTTCCTTTTCAGATGTTACACAATTTGATTGAGTTACACATTTTTTATTAAAAACTTTTATATCTAGTGCATCAGATCTTATTTCATTTGTTAAAAATCTAATTGAAATTTTAATACTCTCATTTGAATTTTGATCAGTTGAGTACCAATCTGTGATTATAATACCACCACTATAATTAACAGAAGCCAAAGGCATAAAATCTATTGTATCTAAAGACGCTCTCCATAATTCATTAGAGCTTGCAAACTCAAAAGTTCCACCACGAGATTTACCTACCCCTGAAAGTCTAAAACCTTTTCCTTCTTCTAAGTTTTTGGCAACTCTTTTTTTAGGATCTGGATCGTACTTTCTAGCATCAGCGCCAGGAAATTTTCCACCGCATGAAATTAAAAGAATTGAAGAAACCAGCAAAAGAAGAGTGATATTTAAGTTTTTAAATGAAATCATAATAAATTTAATTGTTAATTTTATATTTTTATACAATATATTTAGAAAAATGCTAAAAATATAGGAAAATAGCCATTTTAAGGTGATGTAAAAATACAACACTTATAATAATATTTAGTAATAATTAGTCTTTTTGATAAAGAATTGGGCTTAAATTGATACATATTAAGTGTTTATTATTAATAAAAAATAACGAATAACAAATAACAAATAACAAAGGAAAAATATGAACATAAAAAAAATAGGTATGACTGCTTTAGCAGCTTCGCTTGTTTCTACATCAGTATTTGCTGGTGAATTAACAGCAACTGGTACAGCGTCAATAACAATGGAAAACTACAGTGGTACGTTACAAGACGCTGGAAAAGCATTTTCAATGGCTGATAGTGTTAATTTAACTGGCTCATCAGAATTAGACAATGGAATGACTGTTTCAATGTCTTTTGAGTTAGATAATGATAACGCTACTGGCGCATTCGATGATAAATCAGTAACAATTTCTTCTGATGCACTTGGAACAGTTAAGTTCTCAGGACATGGTGGAAGTTCTGCTGTTTCAGCTATAGATGCTACAGCGGCCGGCAATATCTATGATACCTTTGATGCTCAAGAAACTGCAGCGGCGGGTGTTACAGCTGCTGAAACTAATGCGGCAGAAGGTAATGCAGCTATGCTAACTTCACCGGGTGGGAATAATAGTATATTTTATACTCTACCTACAATGGTTGATGGTTTAGCAGTAACAGCTTCATACAACCCACAAGGAACAGCGTCAGGATCATCTCAAGCATACGCAGCAACATATACTGGAGTAGAAGGTTTATCAGTTAGCTATGGTGCAGGTTCAGATGATAGTGGTATCGCAACTACTAATGCAGACGTTACGTCTATGAAAGCATCATATGCTATTGGTTCTTTCACTGTTGCAATCTCAGATCATGAATATGACTCTGTGACTGCTACTAGAGATCAAGATACAACATCTTACTCTATAGCTTACACAGTGACAGATGGCATTTCTGTTTCTTACGGACAAGAAACATTTGATAGTGGTGAAGGTGCTATTGATGCAGAATACAGCAAAATTTCTGCTTCTTACACTGCAGGTGGAATGACTATTACAGCTGTCGCTGCAGAAGCTGAGAATATTTCATATTCAACTGCCGCAGCAGAAGATCAAGATTATTGGGGTTTAACTCTAGGATTTGCATTCTAATTAATTTAGAACACAAATTAATAAAAGGGCCCCTTTTTAGGGGCCTTTTTTTTGCTCAAAAAAGGAAATACCAGCAAAACCATGGCAGTTAGTAAGAGCTAGTTTTTTTAAATTGTTAACTGATATTCCGCCAAGAGCTATGAAGGGCTTATCACTTAAAAGAGAAAGAGATTTAAATTTATTGATACCTAAATAATTTTTATTTCTTTTAAACATTGATGATAAAAAAATAGCACTAACACTCTGTAATTCTTTGGTTCTTATTTCATAAACATTATGAGCTGAACCTAATATGATAAAACTCTTTCTAACTGAATAAGAAAGGTGTTTTTTACTTTTATTAAATGAAGGAATATATGCACCATCTAAATTAAGTTTTATAGCTAATTTTATATTATTAGAAATTAAAAACTTATTACCTTTTTTCTTACAATAGTTTTTTATTGTTAAAATTAATTTTTCATCAATATCTTGATCATAATTTCTAAATATTATGATTGTTTTTTTACTTTGTTTATCTATGTGACTTTGGTCAAATTTTTTTATAAAGTAATATCTGTTCAAAGTTTTATTATGCATAACACAGTTAAAAATTTAATTTATATAGAAGAGCTTATCAAATCAAAAGCAAATCATGGTGAATTAGCTAAAATTATAGCTGTATCAAAAACTTTTCCTATTGAAAAGATTATACCCCTAATAGAGCATGGGCACTTGCATTATGGAGAAAATAAGGTTCAGGAGGCCTTAGAAAAGTGGACTGATATAAAAAATGAAAATCATAACATTCAACTTCATTTAATTGGTAGACTTCAAAGTAATAAAGTTAAATTCGCTTTAAAAATATTTGATTATATTCATTCATTAGATAGTGAAAAATTAGCTAATAAAATTGCAGATGAACAACAAAAACATAAACAAAAACCAAAAATTTTCATTCAGGTAAATATGGGTAACGAAGACCAGAAATCTGGAATAGATAAAAAAAATTTGAATGATTTTTATGAATTTTGCAAAAATTTAAATTTAGATATTATTGGAACAATGTGCATTCCCCCAAATGATGATAATACAGAAAAATATTTTTCTGAGATGAGTGACCTAAACAAAGAATTAAATTTTAAAGAATTAAGTATGGGTATGTCAGGAGATTATCTAGAAGCAATTAGATATAATGCAACATATATCAGAATAGGGTCAAAAATATTTGGTATTAGAGATTAACCAATTTTAATTTTAGTTTTTTTATCTATTAACTTTAATAATATTTCAAAATCTTTCTTTTTTAAAGCAACACATCCTGCGGTTGGTTTATAATTATCTGTTAGATGAATAAATACTGCACTTCCTTTGCCTGGAGTTTTTTTTTCATTGTGACTAATTGAAATTATATAATCATATTTATGATCTTTTCTGTGTAGATTTTCTTTAAGCTTTTTATTGCTTATTTTAATTTCTTCATTATATTTTTTATGTTTTGGGTCATCACACCAGGCCATATCTCGTTTAATGATCTTTTTATTGATTTTGCATTTTGGAATACCAACACGATTTTTCCTAAAATATAATTTTCTTAAATTAAATAACCCTTTGGGGGTTGAATAATCACCCTCCTTTTTATTAGAATTTATGCCACTTTTTCCAATACAACATCTCAATTTAAAGTCGTCAATTATAAGAGTGTCTTTATTTAGTACATGAATTATCATAAGTAATATTAATTATAATTATGCAAAATGTTTTTATTATAAATTTTAATTCACTATATGAAATTTTAGATGAGTTAAAAGAAAATTTATCTTTTAAAATTATAATAATTGAGAATGAAGAATATTTTGAAAAGAAATTTGATCTAGATAGATTAGATCATTTAGTAATTTCAAAAATTGATCATAAATTATTGTCAAATATTAACATAGCTGATAAAAACTTTTTAGGCTTCAATGATTTGCCCTTATCTTTTAAAAAATTATTAGAACTAATCAATATTAAATTAATCAAATTAAAATTTAACCAACAGTCTAAGATTACAATTAAGGGCTATGAATTAAATTTAAATTCTAAATTTTTTTCTAAAGGTAATTTAAAATTAAAGTTTACAGAAAAAGAAATTGAAATTATTTTGTATTTAAATGATAAAAAAATTAAACATAATGTAGCAGATTTACAAAAGAATATATGGGGTTACTCATCAAATATGGAAACCCATACAGTAGAAACACATATTTACAGATTACGAAAAAAAATAAGTGATTTATTTAAAGATGAAAAATTTATATTAAGCCACAAAAATGGCTATTTTATTGACTAAAATTGTTCAATCTAGTCTAGCGCCAATTTTTTGAATTATCCTTGAAGACATTTCAGTTCCTTTTTCTAGAGATTCTTTAGTTGAGTAATCATTAATAAATCCATGAAGAAAACCAGCTGCAAAGAGGTCTCCAGCACCCGTTAAGTCTACAATCCTCAAATTTGCTTTACTTTGACATTCTACAATTTCTTGATTTTTAATAGCAATGCTTCCTTTTTCACCACGTGTGATAATTAATAGTTTTCCTAGTTGTTTTCCAAATTCAATAACATCTTCAAAGTTTTTAGCATCAATTAATGATCTAATTTCTTGTTCGTTAGCAAAAGTAATATCAAGTTTATTTTTAACTAAATCTAAAAAATCACTTTTATGTCTTTCTACACAAAATTGATCTGATAAGGACATTGCTTTAGTGTTAGAAAGTAACATTGCTTTATCAAAAGCTGACTTTGGTTCTCCCTCATCCCACAAATATCCTTCTAAAAATATCATTTTACTATCTTGTATAGCTTTTTTATTGATATCATTTTGGTTAATTTTTCCAGCAATTCCTAAAAACGTAACCATAGTTCTTTCTGCATCAGGTGTGATTAAGATTAAACAAGTCCCAGTTGGTGAGATTTCTTTTTTTTTATTATAAAAATATTGAACTTTTTCTTTAGTTAAACCCTCTTCGTATTTTTGTCCCAAATCATCATCATTAACTTTACCTATAAAGCCAACATCATTTTCTAATTGAGACAGTCCAACAATGGAATTTGCAACTGATCCACCAGAGATAGTTTGTTCTATCTTAAGACTTGATAAAAGTTTTTGAAACTCCATTTCATCAACCAGTTTCATTGTGCTTTTTGTTAATTGATTATTTATCAAATATTGGTCATCAACTTTACAAATGACATCCACAATTGCATTACCAATTCCTAGTATCTTCATATTAAGCTTTTTTTATTTCAACTGGATTTTTTCGATTAGGATAACAAGTCGTGCAAATTTTACAAGTCAAACCATAACATTCCCTAGCCTTACAAAATTCTCTTCCGTAATAAATTATTTGTAAATGTAATTTGCTCCATGTTTTTTCTGGGAATATTCTTTTTAAATCTTTTTCAGTTTGAATAACATTTTTGCCATTCGTTAAACCCCATCTTTGAGCCAATCTATGAATGTGGGTATCAACTGCAAAGGCTGGGACTCCAAAACCTTGAGACATAACCACACTTGCTGTTTTATGGCCTACACCGGGCAGTTTTTCGAGCTCTTCAAAGCTTTTAGGCACTTTACCCCGATGGTTTTTTAGAAGCTGTTTAGACATCAAATAAATGCTTTTTGCTTTAACCCGAAAGAGACCAATACTTTTAATCAATTTTTCTATTCTTTTTTTGCCCAATTTTACAAAATGCTCAGGTTTATTATATTTTGGATATATATTTTTAGTTACATTATTAACATTTAGATCAGTACATTGTGCAGATAAAAGAACTGACATTAAGAGAGTAAAATTGCTAGTATGATTTAGTGGGATAGGGGTTGTTGGATAAATCTTATTTAAAGTTTTTAGTATTTTTTTAGCTTTTTCTTTTTCATCCATTATTTAAAGTTCAATAAATCTCTCATTGAGTAAAGCCCTGGTTTTTTATTAATCAACCAGTTTGCAGCTGTTAAAGCTCCATCTGAATAAAGCGCTCTATCGAAAGCCTCATGATTTAATTTTATTATTTCTTTTCCACTGGAAAATGTAACCTCATGTTCTCCAATAATTTCACCTTTTCTAATTGAATTAAAATTAATCTTTTTTCCATAAGGAAAAGATTTTTTATTTAAAAATTTTTTACCCATTAAATTATAAAAATTTTTATTTTTTCCATCTGAAATTCCTTTTCCCAGCATTAAAGCTGTTCCTGATGGGTAATCTTTTTTGTGTTTATGATGAACTTCAAATACCTTGCTTAAGTATTCTTCATTTAGCGATTTTGAGGTAATTTCAGTTAAATACATTAATAAATTAACACCAAGGCTCATATTGCCCGCTTTTAAAATGGGAATGGTTTTTGAAAATTTTTTAATTAAAGCTTCTTCTTTCTGAGTAAATCCTGTTGTTCCAATTACTACTCTTTTTTTTAATTTAGATGCAATTTTTAGAATATCTAAAGTACAGTTTGGGACTGTAAAATCTATTATCACATCAGTTTTTTTAAAAGCTTCTTCAGTATTTATATCAAGCTTGATACCAGCAATTTTTTTACTTATAGCTTTATTTTCTGTGAGAACAGCCAATTTAAAGTATTTATTATTTTTTGAGGATTTAATAAGTTGTTGGCCCATTCTCCCTAGGCAGCCAGAAATAGCTAAATTAATTTTTTTCATCTAAGAAAATATTAACCTTTTTTAGTTAATTAGTCTTTAGTTTTTCCAAAAACTTTTTGCTTTTTGAAAGAATTGTTTAATACTTGGATTAGACTTTTCGTTTTCAATTTCTCTAAATTTTTCAAGTAACTCTTTTTGTTCTTTATTTAAAGAAATAGGAACTTCAGTATTTACTTGAACATAAAGATCTCCATTTCCACTTCCTCTCATATAAGGCATGCCTTTACCCTTTAGTCTAAATTGTTTTCCATTTTGAGTGCCATCAGGTATTTTAATTTTGGCTTTTCCACCATCAATTGTTGGGATTTCTATTGTGGTTCCTAATGCTGCATCAGCAATGGATATAGGAAATTCAAAGAATAGGTTTTCATCAGATCTTTTAAATAAGTCATGTGAATGAACATTTATAAAAAGATAAAGATCACCACTTGCTCCACCTTTAGAACCTGCTTCACCTTTTCCAGCCAATCTAATCCTAGTGCCATCATCAACACCTTTGGGTATTGTAACTGATATTTTTTTTGAAGCTTGCTTGTTACCTTGACCATTACAGTCTGTGCATGGATTTGTTATTTCTTCACCAGAGCCAGCACATTGAGGACAAGTTTGTTGAACAGTAAAAAAACCTTGGTTAGATCTTACTTTACCATTTCCACCACAAACAGTACATCTGTCTGGAGAATGACCAGGTTTAGAGCCATTACCTTTACAAGTGTTACATTTTTCCGTTGTTGAGAATTTTATATCCTGTTTTTTACCTTCATAAGCTTCTTCAAGAGTAATAGATAAATCATATCGCAGATCAGAGCCTCTATTGTTAGTTTTTCTTCTTCCCCTTGATTGTCCACCACCAAAATCTCCGAAAAAATCTTCAAATATATCTGAAAAATCAGCTCCACCAAAACCACCATCTTGTCTTCCACCGCCTCCACCTTGAAAAGCAGCATGGCCAAAGTTATCATAATTTTGTTTTTTTTCTTTATCTGAAAGGATGCCATAAGCTTCACCAGCTTCTTTAAATTTATCTTCAGAAGCTTTGTCGTCTGGATTTTTGTCTGGGTGATATTTTACAGCTAATTTACGGTAAGCAGATTTTAATTCTTCAGGGCTTGCATTCTTGCTAACACCTAAGACGTCATAAAAATCTCTTTTAGCCATAAGTTACTTTAAGATGATAGTTGTTTTAAGTCTTAAGCGC
>Ga0209709_10003881_pt1 | contig 12225 bp, 11 predicted proteins | sample ArcticOcean_MG_C_2_FD_187435 | JGI IMG/M metagenome (GOLD analysis project Ga0209709, IMG submission 187435) | Marine microbial communities from western Arctic Ocean - ArcticOcean_MG_CB4_136 (SPAdes) (version 2) | ecosystem: Environmental > Aquatic > Marine > Oceanic | place: Arctic Ocean... | reverse complement strand
AGAAGTTAAAGAAAGAAAAGATAGAGTTGAAGATGCTCTTAACGCAACTAGAGCTGCTGTTGAAGAAGGAATAGTAGTTGGTGGTGGTTGTGCTCTTTTATACGCTTCACAAAGTCTAGGCTCACTCAAAGTTAAAGGAGACGATCAAAAAGCTGGAGTTACATTAGTAGCTAAAGCTTTACAAGCTCCTATTAGACAAATAACTTTAAATGCTGGAGTTGACGGTTCAGTTGTAGTTGGAAAATTACTTGAGCAAAGCAAAAAGAGCATGGGTTTTGACGCTCAGAATGAAGAGTATGTTGATATGTTTGCAAAAGGTATCATAGATCCTGTCAAAGTTGTGAGAACAGCTTTACAAGATGCTGCTTCAATTGCTGGATTACTTGTAACTACTGAAGCTATGATTGCAGACAAACCAGATGATAAAGATGCTGGTGCTGGCGGAATGCCTGGTGGAATGCCTGGTGGTATGGGCGGTATGGGCGGTATGGGTGGCATGGGAATGTAATCCCACTCTTTTTCAAAAAGAAATTCAAAGGCCATCTTTTTAGATGGCCTTTTTTTTTATTAAGATGTTATAAGATTAAGATATGTCAAAAAGATACAGCGGAAAATCATTTAAAGACTCTAGCACTGCTAAAAAACCTAAATTAAGTCTGAAAGAAAAAAGAAAAAATAAAAAAGAAAAATCTAAAAAGTCTTAGACTTTAGCTCTTTTTTGACTGTGTTTTTTGAAGGTAAAGCTTTTAGGTCTATCACTTCTACTTTTAAACTTCTTCTTTCCATCAAAACTAGAGCTTTTTTTATCTACACCAGCTGACGAACTTTCAGATGTTTTTTTTCCAAAATACTTTGGGTTATTTGTAAAACCAGTCGGCTTCGATTCATCTTTTTTTGTAAAACTAGATTTTCCTTTGTAACCAAAACTTTTTTTCTCACCATCTCTTGATGAAGAACTTGATCTGCCATAGCTAGATGGTTTTGATTTATCACCAAAACTAGATTTTCCTTTGTAACCAAAACTTTTTTTCTCACCATCTCTTGATGAAGAACTTGATCTGCCATAGCTAGATGGTTTTGATTTATCACCAAAACTAGATTTTCCTTTGTAACCAAAACTTTTTTTCTCACCATCTCTTGATGAAGAACTTGATCTGCCATAGCTAGATGGTTTTGATTTATCACCAAAACTAGATTTTCCTTTGTAACCAAAACTTTTTTTCTCACCATCTCTTGATGAAGAACTTGATCTGCCATAGCTAGATTTTTTTTCATCTCTAAATTTTCTTTTTTTGTTATATGGCGCTTTTCCTTTTTTGCCTCCTCTTGAATCTCCTCTTGCTCCACGTGGTGCAGGTTTAAAGTTTGGATCAATTAATTTGCTAATTTCGTTCCACATTGATCTGTCGTCTGGAGTTAAAAAAGTTAAAGCAGAACCTTCAGTTCCTGCTCTAGCTGTTCTTCCAATTCTGTGAACATAATCTTCTGGAACTTGTGGTAAATCATAATTAATTACATGTTGAATTAGAGGAATGTCTAATCCTCTTGCTGCTACATCAGTTGCAATTAATATTCTCTTAAGGCCTTTTCTGAATGAAGTGATTACACGATCTCTTTTACTCTGACGAAGATCTCCATGAATAGCGTCAGCTGAATGACCTTCCTCTTTAAGGCGCTTAACCATTTTGTCAGCACCTCTTTTAGTTTTAACAAAAACTAAAATTGATCCTTTTCTGGCTATAAATTGATCCACTAATTGATCATATTTATTTTCTTTAAAAACTTGAAGAGTTTCCTGTTTAATCTTAGCAATAGGAACTGATGTTGATCCTGTTGAAATTCTTTGAGGTTTATTTAAATATCTTTCTGAAATTCTAACAATGTTTTGAGGTAATGTTGCTGAAAATAATAAAGTTTGATGATTTTTTGGAACAAATTTTAAAATTAATTCTATTTGTGGAGTAAAGCCCATATCTAACATTCTATCAGTTTCATCTAATACCAAATATTTGGTAGCTGATAAATTTAAGCTTTTTCTTTTTAAGTGATCATTAATTCTTCCTGGTGTTCCAACAATTATTCTAGATCTGTTACCTAATTGTCTAAGTTGTTTTTGCATTGCCTCTCCACCAATAAGCAAGGCAGTTTTAATATTAATTTTATCACTAATAATACTCTTAATTGCAGCCATCACTTGAGTTGCAAGCTCTCTAGTTGGACACATAACTAACGCAAATGCGTTTTTGTCCAATATCAATTTATTAATTAGAGGAATACTGAATGCTAATGTTTTTCCAGTTCCAGTTTGAGCTGTTCCTAAAATGTCTTTTCCTTCTAAAGCAACTGGTATTGCCATAGCCTGAATTGGTGTTGGTTTCGTAAACTTCATTTTTTCTAATGAATTTTTTAACGAATCTTCTATTTTTAGTAATTTAAAGTTTTCCATTTGGGTATTTAGATTTTTTAAAACTTAAGGAGATATGCTCTTAATCCTTTAATACGTCTAATTTATATAGCGATAACTATACGTTTTTTTAATAATCACAAGAAGCGAATTTTTTATTAAAATACCTTTAATAGGGAAATAATGGTTTTTTTTAAGTTTTCAAATGACTCAATTGATGTATAAGAGCCTGAAATTATGAGTAACAATATTCGAAACATCACAATTATTGCCCATGTTGACCATGGCAAAACTACTATGATTGATACTCTTATGAAACAGAGTGGTTCATTTAGAGAAAATGAAGTTGTTGATGAAAGATTGATGGATTCTGGTGAGTTAGAAAAAGAAAGAGGAATCACTATTTTAGCCAAACCTGCATCAATCAACTGGAAAGATTCAAGAATTAATATTATTGATACACCTGGTCACAGAGATTTTGCTGCAGAGGTTGAGCGTGTATTAAGTATGGCAGATGGAGCATTATTGCTTATTGATTCTGCTGAAGGTGTAATGCCTCAAACTAAATTTGTGTTAGCAAAAGCTCTTAAACAAGGATTAAGACCAATCGTTATAATTAATAAGTTAGATAAAGCAGATCAAAGAGCTAATGAGGTTTTAGATGAAACATTTGATTTATTTGTAAGTTTAGATGCAAATGAAGAGCAGTTAGACTTTCCAGTTTTATATGCTAGTGGAAGATCTGGGTGGGCTAGCAAAGAAGTTGATGGACCAAGAGAAAATCTTCACCCACTATTAGATTTAATTATAGAGCATGTTAACCCTGAAGAACTTGATAAAAAAAAACCTTTCGCAATGTTATCTACTCTACTATATGCAGATAGTTTTTTAGGAAGAAGTTTGGTTGGAAAAATATCTCAAGGTACGGCAAAAGCTAATCAACCTATTAAAGCAATAAATCTTAAAGGTGAAAAAATTGATGAAGGTAGATTAACTAAAATTTTTAGATACGAGGGAACAAAAAAAGTTCCTATTGAAGTAGGTGAAGCTGGAGATATTGTTATAATTGCAGGTTTAGAAAAAGCTAACGTGGCTGATACTATTTGTGACCTAGAAGTAACTGAACCAATTCATGCAACACCGATAGATCCACCTACCATGTCTATTACTATAAGTGTTAACAGTTCTCCTTTAGCTGGAACAGAAGGTAAAAAATTAACAAGTACTCAAATAAGAGATAGGTTGGTTACTGAAGCGCAAAATAATGTTGGAATTTCTTTTTCTCAAAATAATAATGTAGACGCTTTTGTAATTAGTGGACGTGGTGAGTTAATGCTTGAAATATTACTTACACAAATGAGGCGTGAGGGTTTTGAAATGACAGTAAGCCCCCCAAAAGTTTTGTATCAAAAAGATGAAAATGGAAACAGAATGGAACCTATTGAAGAAATTACAGTTGATTTAGATGAAGAGTTTTCATCAAAAATTATTGACTCGATGAATAGAAGAAAAGGTAAATTACTTGATCTTAAAGACACTGGAAAAGATAAAAAAAGATTAATCTTTCACGCACCAACTAGAGGTTTAATGGGGTACACAAGTAGATTTTTAACTTTAACAAAAGGTACCGGTGTAATTAACAGAATATTTCATGGTTATGGAAAATTTGAAGGCGAAATGGATGGAAGAAAAAATGGCGCTTTAATTTCAATGGCTAATGGAAAAGCTGTTGCATTTGCAATATTTAACTTACAAGCAAGAGGGGAAATGTTTGTAACTCACAATGACCCTGTTTATGAAGGAATGATTGTTGGATTGGCCCCAAAACCTGGTGATATGATAATCAACGTTATGAAGGGTAAACAATTAACTAACATGAGAACACAAGGTACAGATGAAAATGTTGTACTCACTCCAGTTAGACAAATGTCAATTGCTGAACAATTAAGTATGTTGAATACTGATGAAGCTTTAGAGATTACCCCTAAATCTCTTAGATTGAGAAAAGCTATACTTAATCCTACTGATAGAAAAAAGAACGAGAAATCTGGAACGCCACTTTAATTAAAAAATTTTCTAACAATAAATAATCCTAAAGCAACTGCGGGTCCTATTCCAAAAGCGAATAATAAAGTTCCAACTCCTACAGTTCCGCCTAAATACCAACCTATAGACATTACTGTAATTTCTAAAAAAGCTCTAACAACCGCTATAGGTAGATTTGTTTTTTTCTGTAATCCTATCATTAATCCATCTCTTGGTCCGGGCCCTAAATTTGCAACCAAATATATTCCACCCCCTAAACCAACTGTAAGTACAGCTATGATGGCTAATAATAATTGAGAAATATAATTTTCAGGTGTTGGCACAAACTTAATGCAGACATCAATCATTAAACCAATAATTAGGGCATTTAGAATTGTTCCAATTCCGGGCTTTTGTTTTAATGGCAGCCAAAAAAGTAAAACCACTATACTTATAAATACAGTTATTAATCCAATAGAAAAACCAACATCTAAGTGAATACCTTCAGCAAGCACAGTCCATGGCGAGTTTCCCATCGCTGAAACTATTAATAATCCCTCTCCTAAACCAAATAAAGCTAAACCAATTAATAAAAAAAAGAACGTAGAAATTTTTGGCTTAAGGTTTAGTGGTTTTTCAGAGCTCCAAGATACTTTAGGAATATTTTTAATTGATAAAAACATATTTTAATAAAACACTATGTATTTCATGCATAACTGATTTACAAGACTATCATTATTAACACTTCATTAAACCTGATAAGTATTATCTAACAGAATTCAAAATTAACTTTCTCTCTATATATAGTTAATAAAAGACTTCCTCCTAAAGGGGAAGTCTATTAACTTACACGTTAATGAAAAAAATATTATTTGTTTTATTGGCTCTAGGACTAACTATTTCAAATCTAGCTGCTCATACATCTCACTATCAGAATTTTAAAAAAATTGAAATGGAGATATTAAAAGACGGCAAAGTTATTGGTTACAACTTCTATTTTTTTAATAAAGAAGATGACGTGATAACGGTCAAAAATCAAATTCAGTTTAAGGTAAATTTATTTGGAGTTGAGGTGTTTAATTTTGAAGGCTATGGCATAGAAAAGTACAAAGGTAATAAGCTCATATCGTACGAGTCTAAAACAAAACAAAATGATAAAAAAAAATTTGTAAATTTAATTTATGAACCTGAAAAAGATAAATTTAATATTAAGGGATCTTCATACACTGGACTTGCTGGAACTAATAACATGGTTGGTAATTGGTGGAACCACCAAATATTACAAGCAGACTCTCAAATTAGCCCTGTATCAGGTAGTATAAAAGAGCAGGTCGTAACATTCTTAGCTAAAGAAAAAATTGAACTTTATGGAAAAATAATTGAAGTTGATCATTTTAAATTAACATCAAAAGATAAAAATATCTCTAAAGACAAAAGGTTAGATTTTGATATTTGGTATGATGGTAAAAATGCTATGATTGTGAAAATTTCTTATTCAAGAATGGGTAATTGGGAATATAGATTAAAAAACTATGAGTAAAAATTTATTTTTTAATTTTTAAAGATAAATCTTTTGCACTTAACCAACCAGACTCAAGTCTAGAACCTACGAACCAATCAGCACAAACTCCAATTCTTGTAGAGTTATTCCAGTAACTTTTAATATTAAGCGGCTTAGGGTTAGATGAATATTTCCATCCATGATTTTGAATATGAAAAATCTTATTTTTTTTTAGATTAGTAAGTTCAAAAAATTTGTTAATTAATATTTTTGCATTATCTGACTTATTAACCTTATTTCCATTTATTACTTTGTTGGCCCACTTGTAAGTGCTTTGTAATGTCCATAAATCATAATCACTTTTAAATCTTTTTTTACTATTTTCATATGCAGCCCATCCTAGAATTGGGTCAGAAAAAAAATAACTACTAATATTTGGTCTTGTTTTTTTTGTAGCAAGCATGACAGTGATATTAGCATCCATCTTAACTTTTTGTTTAATGAACGAGTGTTTAATATATTTCTTAGCCAATTTTTTTAATTGTGGAAATGGGCAGGTTAATATCAACGATTTATAAAACTTTTTAGTGCCATCAGAGAAATCTAGTACCCAAACCTTATCTTTATTAGAAATTCTTACAAGTTCACTATTAAAAGTACAATTAATATTTTTGAGTAAATATTTACTAATAGAATTATTTCCTTTATTTCCAATTATCTTAAGGTGTTTTTTATCTTCCTTCTTATTTGTGTTTAGAAATATATGTTTTCCTTGCCATGTTTTAACTATTTTTTTCGTAATAAGAGCATTTATAAACTTTTTAAATTGGGCATTTTTTGGAGAAATATATTGAACTCCATGATCAAAACTTTCCTTTTTATTAAACTTTTTATTAGATGATCTTCCTCCAGCACCTCTTGCCTTATCATAAATATCTAATGAATATTTTTTACTAAGAATGCTGGCAATTGTAGCCCCAGAAATACCTGAGCCAATAATACAGAAATCTTTCATTTACCTGCAACAACCATGCCTTCTATTAACATTGTTGGAGCATTTGTTGAATATTTAAACTCAAGGTCATTTGCTAATGTTATATTTTTAAACATATCATTAAAATTTCCAGCTATAGTAATTTCACTAACCGGGTATTTAAACACACCATTTTCCACCATAAACCCTGTTGCTCCTACCGAGTAGTCTCCGGTAACTAAGTTACTTCCGTGACCAATAGTTTCAGTAATATAAAGAGTTCTTTGGTTTAATTTTAAAAGATCTTTGTATGAGATAGATCCTTTTTCAAAATATAAATTACTTGTTCCGCCACTTCTACCATTTGATTTTTGATTTAATTTTTTTCCATAATAAGTATCAACTAAATAATGCTTTAATACACCTTGATCTACTAATTTTAATTCTTTAGTTTTAACTCCCTCGCTATCAAAATACCTTGAGCCTAACCCTTTAACAATATCAGGTTTGTCAAAAATATTTATTGAGGTTGAAAATATTTCTTCATTTATTTTATCTTTTAAAAATGAGGTTCCTCTTGCTATAGAAGAGGCTGATATTGTGCTTGCTAAAACACTTAATATTCCTTTTGAAATTCTTCTATCAAAAATAACACTTAATTTTTCACTTTCAATTTTCTGAGGATTTAATTTTTGAATTGTTTTTTTTGCTGCCAACGACCCAATTTGATTCGGTCTAAGCATATCATGTAGATGACATGTGCTTGTAAATTCATAATCTCTTTCCATCTTATTATTAACATTTTTTGCAACAGCCACACAAGATGCTGAGAAGGACGAAGACTTATATCCGTTTAAAAAACCATCAGTGCTTGCTAATATAAAATTCGATTTAGATTCTGAAAAACCAGTTTCTGTATTAATAATTTCTTTCTTTTCAAATGCAGCTTCTTCAACTTCTTTTAAATATTCAATTTTTTCATCATTTCCTATATGATCATCGTCATATAAATTTAAATCATTAATTTTTGTTGCTAACAAATCTTTATCTGGCAGAGAATTAAATTCATCTTCAGGTGTAATTTTCGTTGTTTCAATACATCTCTCTATTAAAGTTTTAATATTTTCCTCAGTTAGATTTGATGATGAAATACTAGATTTCTTTTTACCGATATAAGTTGTTAAACCAACCCCTAAACTATCCGACCTGTCAGACTCATCCAGTTTTTTATTTCTAAAATTAACTGTTTCAGAAATTGAGTGCATTACTGCTGCAGTAGCATCTGTTGCACCTAGTTTTTTTGCTAAGTCTATGCAAAAAGATGCTGTTTTTTTTAGATAATCTTGATCTTTAATCATTTGATTTATAATTGAGTTCCGCCTACGGTCATTTTGTCAATCAAAATTGATGGCTGAGCGACTCCAACTGGCACACCCTGTCCTGCTTTTCCACATGTTCCAATACCTGGGTCAAGCATCATGTTATTTCCAACTAAAGAAACTTCCTTTAAAATTGATGGACCATCACCTATTAATGTTGCACCTTTAATGGGAGCGCCTATTTTCCCATTTATAATTTCATAAGCTTCTGTACAATTAAATACAAATTTTCCTGAAGTAATATCAACCTGCCCACCTCCAAAACTTACTGCAAATATGCCTTTATCAACTGATTTAATCATTTCTTCTTGAGAGTATTTTCCATTTAACATCATTGTGTTTCTCATCCGAGGGAGAACAACATGTTTGTAACTTTCTCTTCTGCCACTTCCTGTAGATCTTGTATTCATTAATCTTGCATTCAAACGATCTTGCATAAAATTTTTTAATATGCCATTTTCAATTAAAACAGTTTTCTCTGTGGGGGTGCCCTCATCATCAATTGTTAAGCTTCCTCTTCTATTGTGAAGCGTTCCATCATCAACAATTGTTACACCTTCACTTGCAACTCTTTGTCCCATGAGGTTATGAAAAGCAGATGTTTTTTTTCTATTAAAATCTCCTTCCAAACCATGTCCTATAGCCTCGTGGATAAGTATTGCTGGCCATCCTGGTCCCAAAACCACTTTCATTTCTCCGGCTGGCGCAGATTTACTATCTAAGTTTACTGAAGCAATTCTGAATGCTTCATCACAAACTTTTTTCCAATTATCATCTTTCAGATATTCATCATATGATTGTCTTCCACCAATTCCATAAACACCTGTTTCTTTTTTGCCATTTTTTTCAAGCATCACCGAAACATTAAAACGAATTAAAGGTCTAACATCGGTTAGTACTTCACCACCTGATCTAATAATTTCAATAGATTTATGTTCACCAGCAAAACTAGCTGTAACCTGTCGAACAATGCCTCCTTTTGCTCGAGTATAACTATTAATTTCTTTCAAAAGTTCTAATTTAGATTTAAGCGATTTTTCTTCTATAGGGTTGATATCTTTATAAAGCTTTTCATTTGTTTTTGGAATTTCATGATTATAAACTCCCTTCTGAGATTTCAATGTTGAGCTTAAATTGTCAGCTGATTGTTTTAATGAATTTTTTGAAATTTCATTTGAATGAGAATACGCAACAACTTCACCCGTTACTGCTCTTAAACCATAGCCTAAGTCAGAACTATAACTAGAACTTTTAATTTTATTATCATCAAGTACAATCGACTCACTTTTAGAATTCTCCAAATAAAGTTCACCATCATCACATTTGTTTAAAGTTTCAGAAATAATATTTTCTGCATCTTTTCTTGATAAGTCAGTTTTTGTAAAAAAATCATTCATAATAGTCAAATAGTGGTTATAATTATTTTTTCAATTGGTGTATTTCGCACATATACAAACTAACTAATTCTGTGTAATTTTACTAATTAATAAAAAAAAGATTATAAAATGAAAAAATTTGATGAATTAATGAAAATTTCTAATGAAATAACAAATATTTCTATAGAAGAGGCTAAAAAAAAACTAAACGATCCAAATGTACAATTTATAGATGTTAGAGATAAAAATAGTTTTGAGGCAGAAACCATAGGTAACGCCGTTAATTTGGAAAGAGGTTTATTAGAATTTTATTTAGCAGACGGCAGTCCTTTAGAAAATGAAATGTTTAAAAACAACCCAGATAAAGAATACGTGGTTTTTTGTGGCCTTGGTGGTCAAAGTACTCTTGCAACAAAAACAATGCAAGAAATGGGTTTAAAAAATGTAAAAAATATGACCGGTGGAATGACTGCATGGAAAGAGAAAAAATAACCTGTGAAAGTTTATTTTAATAATTCGTGTAATATTTGTCGAGCAGAAATAAATTTATATAAAAAACAAAACATTAAAGACATAGAGTGGGTCGATATTACAGATAATAAATCTGCAGAAATAGAAACTCAAAAAAATGATAAAGCACTTTTGAGAAGGTTACATATTAAAGACGGAGAGAAAGTAATTGGTGGTGCAGAAGCCTTTTTATTAGTTTGGAAAATTATTCCTAAATATAAATTTCTTTACACTTTTTTCAAAATGCCAATAATTTTTACTTTCTTTTCATACTTTTATGAAATTATTGCTTTCTTTTTATATTTAAAAAATAAAAAACAACTTTCTAAATAAATTTTTTATTTATTGAGTGTGTTCATTAATTAAATTATATTTTTATTATGAAAATTAGTAAAATTTTTTTAATAATTTTGTGTATAAGTAGTTTTTTTTCTTCTGCACAATCATCTCAAGAAAATATTTTAAATAATCTTTTTAATCAACTTGAAAAAGTTAAAAGTTCAAAACGTGCAGCATTATTAGAAGAGAAAATTTGGTCTGTTTGGAATGAACATCCAACTAATAATAGATTAACTGAACGGCTAGAATTTGGAACTGAGCTGATGCAATATGGGGATTATAATTACGCACTAAGAGTTTTTGACAATATTATAGTTACCGACCCTAAATGGTCTGAGGCTTTGAATAAAAGAGCTACAGTGTATTTTTTGATGAGTCAATTTACTAATTCTCTAAATGATATCGATAAAGTTTTAAATATAGAGCCCAGACACTTTGGGGCATTATCAGGACAAGCAAGAATTTTTATTAAACTTCAAAAATATGAAAAAGCTATTAAGAGTATAGAAAGAGCATTGAAGTTTTACCCCTCATTTAAGAGTCGTGAGATGATACCGGAAATTGAAAGGTTAATTAGAGAAGAGAGTGTTTAATTTAATCTTTTTTTGCTCTTTTCCTTGAAATTAACTGAGTTAGCGAATCCACCATCAAATCTGAAGCTTTAAATATTTCATTGGATTTAAACTCGTGTGAAGAGTTTTTTTCAGGATTTGATTTATCTTCAATAATTATTCCCTTATCTGGAGCGTTATCCTTTATATAGATTAATAATAACCACTCTTCATCTGGAGCTTCATCCCATTTAATAAATATCTCACCAGTTTCAAATCTTTGGTCAATGCATCTAAAAATTGACATATGTCTAGTTACGTGGCGTTTATTAAGCTGAAAAACTAAACTACTTGCACTCCTATAAAAGCTTTCGAGAGAGAGTTCAATTTTTTGTCTAGCTATCTTATAATCTTTTTCTTTTTGTAATAAGGTTTCTCTATCCTCATCACCTTTAATTTCTACTCCTAGGGCTTCTACTCTTTCTCTGATTTTTTGATCTCTAATTATTCTATATTTGTCTTTTAATTTTTCTATTCTCGCCTGAAGACCCGCGTAATCATCTCTTTTTTCTTTTAAAGATATCTTTTCAATTTTTTCTAGCTCTTTAATCTCTCTTATTCTAAATTTTTCAATTTGTTTTTCAAGCTGCAGCTGTTTGAGAAACTGTTTTTGTCTTTCTGCGTGCTCAATTCTAATTAATGCTTGTTCTTTGCGTAAAAATAACTTTATATCTCTCGCTCTTTCTTTTTCTAATCTAATTTCTTCTTTTAAGTATTTTTCTTTGAGTTTAGTTTGAAATTTCTCTTCTTTTATTTTTTGCTTATAAATTAATATTTTTTCTCTTTCTTTTTTTTCAATTTCTTCTAATTGTATTTTTTTTTTTTTCTTTTTTTTTTTTTTTTTTTTTTTTTAATTGTATTTTTTTTTTTTCCTCTATTTTCAATACCTTATATTCAAGTATCTTTGTGGCAAAAATATCAAAGAATGCTTGAATGTGTTTTTCAAAACTAAAATTGATTTTAAAATTAAATTCTGGTTTTAAATAACCTTGAAGTTTAATTATTTTTGATATTAAGCTAGCTCTTTTTTTTATAGGTATTTTTTTAGCTGGCTTTTTTTTTATAGGTATTTTTTTAGCTGACTTTTTTTTTATAGGTATTTTTTTA
>Ga0209709_10003880_pt1 | contig 12228 bp, 8 predicted proteins | sample ArcticOcean_MG_C_2_FD_187435 | JGI IMG/M metagenome (GOLD analysis project Ga0209709, IMG submission 187435) | Marine microbial communities from western Arctic Ocean - ArcticOcean_MG_CB4_136 (SPAdes) (version 2) | ecosystem: Environmental > Aquatic > Marine > Oceanic | place: Arctic Ocean... | reverse complement strand
TGCTTCAGTTCATCTTTGTTGCGTAAAGTGTTGGCACGGTTTTGCCAGCTTTCGGCGAGGGCGAGTGTTTTGCGTATAATTTCAGGAGGTTCACAATTTTTCATGGAAGTTATGCCTGATGAACTCACAAATTATCAAAGTGACATACTTGTTTGTCATTCCCACGAAAGCGTGAATCTATTAGCCGTTCTGGCAGAGGACAAGCATTTAGATACTAACATGTTCCTAGATTACCGTTTTCACGAGAATGAAAAGTTTTCACGACTGCACCATGCTTAAACGTCGTCCAATTATTTACAAACATGAAGCCTTCAAGTACTGATTAAAATGATTAACTTACCGTTTTGCTGTTCAGAGCATTGAGTTCTTGAACCGGAATGCAGCAAATTTTACCGTTTAAGACGATTAACAACTTAACAACCCGAAGTGCACAGACGATAGGATTAACATTTATGAAGCGGTAGTTGTGGGGCAAGGCTTTGTTCTTTCTTTTCATTCTGCCATCCCATAGCAAATTTTAACCATTGCTATGAGAACAGCCTAAACGCAGTAAAAAATGCACTTAAAGTTTCTGCTTATGTTATATGGGAATAAGCTGAAACAAATAAGGTAAATAATTCCTGTTAATTTATTTTCGTAACAGGTTTTTCCTATATAAAGATTCAAGTATGGATGGACAAAAAAAACAAAATTATTCTAATCAATCATTTGGTTTGACCAAACTTGCATGTTCTAAGGCTTTATTAAAACACTCCTCGAGTTCCTCCAAAATCTTTCCATCATGAGCTAAAGAAATGGCGTGGTGTGATATGGCATTTTCGCTAACTAGCACTCCCTGATCAAAAAGTGACGAAGCAAAAGAGGCGTACAATTTTGTGTTAGACTGTTTTGCAGAACGGTAATCATAGACTTCAGAATCTGTAAAATACCAATGAAAATGACCTCCTCCTCCGTAAAGCTCAGCACTGATTCCAAAGGATTTAGCACTCTTAGAAAACGATTTTTTCAGCCGGCTTGTACTTGCTTCAAGAATCTTTTGGGTGGATTTGTCCTTTAAAACTGGTATGGTTGCGAGTGCAGCAGCAATAGGAACAATGTGACCGTTAAATGTACCTACAAATGTAGGACCTTTTCCTGGTTCTGTCATCCTCAAATACTTCTCTTTACCTGCAATTGCAGCCAATGGGAAGCCATTTGCCATTGCTTTTCCATATATACCCAAATCTGGGGTTATTTCATAATATTCCGCCGCCCCTCCTGGGGCCATTCTGAAACTGGTTAACACTTCATCATAGATCAAAAGAATGTTCAGGTGTGTACAAATTTCCCTGATTTCCTCTAAATACTCTTTTTTCGCTGGTACAAATCCAATATCTATCATAATAGGTTCTAGGATCACTGCAGCCAAATTGTCACTGTTTTCTTCAATTACTTTCTTTGTCCTCGCAGTGTCGTTAAAAGGAAAAACACAGATATCATCAATAGCATTTTTATGTAGTCCCACTGTACTCGGTACAGTAATAATCTGATCTAAGCTCCCAGCTGCGCTTATGTCATGAAATGCATTTACGAACGTCTCATCAAACCAGCCATGATATGAACCTTCGGGCTTAGCAATTTTTTCCTTGCCTGTGGCAAAACGGGCAATGTGCAAAGCATGGAGTGTTGCTTCGGAGCCTGTATTGGTAAAACGGACCAAATCCATACTAGGTACTGTAGATAAAAACTCATCAGCTAGCTGCTTTGTCAAGGTGTTTTCTACCCCTATGGTTAAACCTGTTTTCAAAACCTCCTCAACTTTTCTAGTAACTTCAGGATCTTTATGTCCTAATATTACGGCACCGTTACCAAGATTTAGATCAATATATCTGTTACCGTCAATATCGAAAAGTTCTGCCCCTTCAGCAGATTCGAAATATATAGGGTGTGGTTTTTGTACCCGAGAATTTGAGCTAACTCCAGCAGGAATTAATTTAAGTGCTTCTTGATAATGTTTTTTAGAATATTTATGTGATTTAGTCATTTATCCTTTTCTAGCAATCCGTTCTCCTGTTTCAAGATTTCCTATCATATAGCCGTAATCCCCAACATGGATAACATCCCGAGTTAAATGTGATAGAATCATGATCCCTTTTCTAACTGGATTTTTAATAACTTCGAGTTCTTTGAAAGTATAGGGACTTATGACCCGACCCAACACGTCTCCACCTCCAATTTCTTCCCCCAATGGTGGTGCCTCAGTTTCAAGTATACCACCAAAATGCGGTCTTACGCTTACAATGCTTTCCACGATAATCTGTTCTTTAGGCAGTTCAGGTTTTTCGCTCAGAACATTAAGATAACAGAGCATGTTTAAAATACCATTTTTACCTCTTTCTTCATAAATCTTTTGATCAACCATCCCCCCTCCTAACTCAACAGTTACCATCGGAATATTCCTTTCAATTAAAACATTGGAAACAGAACCCTGAAAGTAATTCCCTTCATAAGCCTTGTTTACCCTAAATAAGATCTTGGAACCGAATTGCCTGGAAAGATCTTGATCGTTGATGATGTATACATAATCAACGGTTTGCGAATGTCCTCCTGCATGGAGATCTATATATACATCAATATCTTGGAGAAAGGACCTTGTTATCAATGCCGCTAACTGTTCCGTTAACGAACCGTTTTCATTCCCAGGGAAAACCCTGTTGAGATTTGATGGGTCAAGATATAAATCTGGAGTTACCCTCTTCAGAGCAGCAAATGATAAGGGATTTGCAACGGGTAATAAAAGTAACTTTCCTTTAAAATTACCATCCTTCAGTTCTCTATATATATCCAAAATAATCTTCGTCCCGGTACTTTCATCACCGTGGATAGCTGCACTTATTGCCACAGTGGGTCCATCCCCATTATTACCAATAATTTCATATATATATAGGTTTAAATCAGAGCCGTCTGCCATAGTAGCAAATGGAATTTTTCTTATGCCCATTTATTTCTCCTTATAGTGTGTGGTTCTTTGGATCAAGATATTCCTGTAGGCCGTCTCCTAACAGATTGAATCCCAAAACAGTAATCATAATAGCTAAACCAGGTACAATAGAAAACCAAGGAACTGTTTGTATATAACGAAGCCCATATGCCATTATCCAACCCCAAGTTGGAGTAGGGGGCGACGCACCAAATCCAAGAAAACTCAGAGCAGTTTCAGTTAAGATCGCCGTCCCCAAACTCAAGGTTCCAAAAACCAAAGGAGGCCCCCAAATATTCCTCAGAATATGAACAAACAAAATTCGAGTAGTAGACGCACCAGAAGTACGTGCAGCAATTACATATTCATTTTCTTTTACTGAGAGTGTTTCAGCACGGACAATACGAGTAAACCTTCCCCAATATACAAAAATCAAGGCTATCACAATATTTTTTACCCCTGGTCCTAGAGCTGCAACCAATGCCAAAGCAAGGATTAGGACGGGAAACCCTAAAAATATGTCAACAATTCGCATAATTACTAGATCAAACCAGCCGCCTTTGTACCCCGCATAGAGTCCTACCAATGTCCCCAAAATAGCAGATACTGAAACAGACAAAATGGCAATAATTGCTGAGACTCGGGTTCCTAATGCAATTCTGGACCACAAATCCCTTCCAAAATTATCTGTTCCCAACCAATGGGATTTTGAAGGTAATTCCAGTCTACTGTCAAAATTCATTTCATAAGGATCGTGGATTGATAGATGTGGTGCAAATATAGCAACTACTATTACAAGCATTACCAAAACACAGCCTGTTATAAGGGGCTTATTTCGAAATACTCTGTTCATGGACATCATTTCAAACGTATTCTTGGATCTATCACACAATATAAGATATCAACAACTAAATTCACCACAGCAAAAAAGGTGGCTGCCACCAGAATCCCTCCCTGCATAAGAGGATAATCCCTTTCAGAAATTGCAGTTACAATAAGTCTACCTAAACCCGGCCAAGAAAAAATGGTCTCAGTCAAAACAGCCCCCCCCATCAAAGCACCCAATTGAAGCCCCATGATACTAACAACAGGAATTAGAGCATTTCGAAGAGCATGGCTATAAACAATGGCTATATTTTTTAATCCTTTTGCTTTTGCGGTCCTGATATAGTCCTCTTTTAGTACCGATATCATAGATGAGCGGGTGGTTCTTGTTATATAAGCCATGGACAGAAAACCAAGAGCAAATGAGGGCAACATCAGATGCTTTATTGTCTCCCATAACAATTTAGGCTCGCCAACAAAAAATGAACCTATAGCTGAAAGTAAAGACATCTCTCTTCCATAAGAAGGAAGCAAGCCCAACTTGACTGAAAAAAAAGAAATAAGAAGAATACTCGACCAAAACACTGGCACAGAAACCCCCATTTGACCTACCGCCATACAAACCACATCGAAAAATGAACCTTTTCGTATTGCTGCTGCAACACCAAGCGGAACTCCAATAATTGTGGCTAATATTATGGCACATACAGCAAGCTCTATGGTTGCCGGTAAACGCTCAAATACAGCTTTATTTACAGATCGGTCCTGAAAAATTGATGTCCCCAAATCACCCTGAAGGAGCCTTCCCATATACATACCAAGCTGGACCACTGGGTGTTTATTAAGACCCAATTTCTCTCTCAATTTATCTACTGCTTCGGGTGAGGCTTGTTGACCTAAAAAAACCTCAGCAGGATCACCTGGAATCATAAATTGTAAAGAAAATACCAGGATTGCCATTCCTACAATAAGTGGAAAAAACAATAATATTCGCTTAATTATATAAACAAGCATGGTTTTAAAACATAAAAAAATTAAATTTATTCTTGTCTTTTCTCTTAATTATGAATTTTCTACAATCTTATGGTTATAGAATAATTTCAATTAACATTAATAATAATTGTGTTAGGAAATATAGTATGATGGAAATTCAGAAAATAGTGTTTTAGTGTCAAAAACACATTCCCTTTTTACCAAGGTGGGTTAACTTAACTCTACCCTGACTAGACAACATTGCCAGGGTAAGGGAAGTAATTAGGCTCGTATCTCTTTATATTTTGTCTAATTTCGAGTAACCCAACTCCAGCTTCTTAGGTAGCCTCTTGAGTTGGGTTCGTAACCTTTTAAGTTTTTTGACCAAAATTCACCGAAATACTGATAATACAAAATATAATACGGAAGTTCTTCTGCTAAAATTCGTGCCGCTTTTTGATAATACTCTCCTCGTTTTCTTATATCAGTGGTTACACGACCCAACTCCACAAGTTTATCATAATCGGGACTGTTGAATCCTCCCCAATTACTTGTGCCTTTGGAATGTAAAGTATGATAAAAGGCATAATCCGGATCAACGAGGCGTGTCCAGCCCTGAATTGTGGTTTGGTAGTTACTCGCCCGAACCGCACTGGAGTGGGCAGGCCAATCAGTAATGTCAGTCTTTGCCTCAAAACCATTTTTAGAAAGAACATTTTGTATATATTCTATCATTTGAATTCTATTTGCCCACTCGCTGTGGGTTTTGAGAACAATAGTTAGTTTTTTACCATCTTTGTCCAAAATACCATCATTATCTGTATCGAACCAACCCATTTCACTTAAAAGCGCTTTTGCCTTTTCCGGATCGTGTCCAGGTTGTTTAATATCATCAGTATACATCCACCAAAAAGGAAGCATAAGGTTATTCGCTTTTACAGGAACTCCTTCATTAATCTTGTCAACAAGTATATCCCTGTCAATAAAATATGCTATAGCCCGACGCATTCTTTTATCACTTAGAATAGGAACATTCATATTGAACCCAAAATAGGTGTATGAGGTCCCGGTTGAAGAATAGGAAGAAATCTTATCATTTTCCCTCATTCGTGGGACATCATTCGGTTCTAGAGGAGATGCAACGTAATCAACATCACCAGCAACTAATGCCTGAACCCTATTTGTTTGGTCCTTTATAATCTGAATTATGATTTTTTCAACTGTAGGTTCTTTACCCCAAAATTTTGGATTAGGCTCTAGAACTATTTTGTTACCACGTTCCCATTTTGTTAATCTCATAGGACCACTTCCCACAGGATCTGTTCCCAAGTTGTGATTCTTGTCCTCTCCTAAGTGCTTTGGAACAATTCCGATATCCATGTAAGTCATTAGCGCAGCGTTCGGCTTGTTCAAAAGAAATTTTACTGTAAAATCATCTTCAATCTGAACTTCGCTAATCGATGTATATAGTGAACGAAAAGGAGCATTAAACTCGGTATCTAAGAGACTGTCAAAAGTGTATTTTACATCTTCCGCATTAACTCTCTCTCCGTCCGAAAAAAAAGCATCTTTCCTTAATTTAAAGACAAGTGTCTTGCTGTCCTTCCATATCCACGATACCGCTAACTCAGAGACAGGCTCAAACTCAGGGGTTAGCCCGATCAAACCGTCGTATATGATATCACATGCACGATACGCCGTAGTATCCTTCATTATTCGAGGGTCCAAAGAACTTGCTGTTACATCTTGGGTAAGAATGATCTCTAATTCATCAGCTTGTGCATATTTATTGCTGCCAGTAGTACCTACCATCACAATTGATAGAATGATTAATTGAAATAGAGGGAATATTTTTTTAATAATTAATTTTACTTTAAAAAAAATTGAGGGTTTCATGTTTTCTCCTAAATGTGTAATTAAAAAAAGTTTTTCCCTCATTAAATAAGAGAAAAACAACTAATAAAAAAATATTATCTAATAGTATAGATAAATATTATGAGTAAAATATCAATAAAAATTTACAAAGTCAACTAAATAATAAAATTTATTTATCCACTAGATTACAAATGCACACCTGCGGAATTTTAATGTGTTACTTCAGTAGGACATAACAAACATATCATGGTTTAATTAGGGGGATCTTAAAAAGCAGGAAACAAAGTGTTTCCCTCCCTTATCTAAAAGAGTTGGCTCACTTGATTTACAAATATTAATCCTATAGGGACAACGGGCATAGAAGTTACAACCAGTGGAAGGATTGGTAGTACTCGGCAAATCACCTTTCAAAAGAATCCGTTTTCTCGCTCTATTTTGATGAGTGTCGGGAATGGGTATTGCAGAAAGCAACCCTTCCGTGTATGGATGAAGTGGATTATTAAATACACTTTCAGTCTCTCCTATTTCAACGATTTTCCCGAGATACATTACCGCTACTCTATTGGCTGTATGTTTTACTACACTCAGATCGTGTGAAATAAACAAATATGTAAGTCCCATTTCACATTGCAGATTTTCGAGAAGATTAACAATCTGTGCTTGAATTGAAACATCCAGAGCGGAAACTGGTTCGTCACAAATGACAAGTTTAGGACGCAAGGCTAGAGAACGAGCAATACCAACGCGTTGCCTTTGTCCTCCACTAAATTGATGGGGATACCTATTCATGTGATCTGCTTGAAGCCCAACTATCTCTAGAAGTTGGGCGACTTTTTCCGTAACTGTTTTCCCTCTTGCTTCACGATAAATGATAAACGGTTCCCCTACGATCTCCCTCACAGTCATTCGTGGATTGAGAGATGCGAATGGGTCTTGAAAAATAATCTGCATGTTTCGTCTGGCATGATGAAGCTCTACATCTTTCAAAGTCTGCATATCCCTTCCTTCAAAAAAAATTGTGCCATCCGTAGAATCCAAAACATTAAGTAAGAGTCTCCCAGTTGTTGTTTTCCCACATCCAGATTCTCCGACAAGACCTAGAGTTTCACCTTTATAAATAGAAAAAGTGATATCATCAACAGCCTTAACTTCTCCAATCTTTTTACGGAAAATACCGCCGAAAATTGGGTAATACTTCTTTAGGTTTCTTGCATTAAGCAAAATATCTTTATCATTTGATCCATGATGGCCTTTACTCTTCTCTATTACGTGGTCCACACCCATAAGTTCAACGATTTCTCTGATGTGATTTTTACTCGATACGGAGTCCATATCTGCAACTTCACTCGTAGTTTTTTCATTAAAATACGATGATTTTTCGGAGTCATACATCCAACAACGTACAAGTCTTTTACTATTGTCAGAGAACAAACTTGGCTCTTCTTTTGAACACAAATCAATGGCATATTTGCATCGAGGATGGAAATTGCAACCAAAAGGTGGATGTAGTGGATCAGGAATAGAGCCCACTATCGAAGATAATTTTCGGTTTTTTTCATCTGTTATTCTTGGTATCGATTCTAACAGCACCTTTGTGTAGGGGTGTAAAGGATTTTCAAAGAGACTATTTACATCTGAATACTCCACTACCTTGCCAGCATATAAAACAACAACTCTGTCAGCCATTTCAGCAATTACACCCAGGTCGTGGGTTATAAGTAGGACAGCGGCCCCCATCTTTTCTTTGAGACGCATAATAAGATCCAGTATCTGAGCCTGAATGGTTACATCTAGGGCGGTAGTAGGTTCATCCGCAACAAGCAGGCTGGGATTACATGACAGTGCCATGGCAATCATTGCACGCTGCCGCATTCCTCCGCTAAGTTGATATGGAAACTCATTGAAACGCTGTTCAGGTGAAGGGATGCCAACTTGGGCCAACATTTCTATGGACTTCTTTTTTGCAGCCCTTTTAGATAGTTTTTGATGTAAAATGATTACTTCAGATATTTGTTTTCCAATGGTATGGACCGGATTCAAAGATGTCATTGGTTCCTGAAAAATCATGGAAATTTCATTACCACGAATGTTTCTCATCTCCTCTTCGTTCTTTTCCAGAAGATTCTCACCTTTAAACTTAAGCTGACCATTTACTATTTGACCCGGCATGTCGATTAATCTCATAATAGATAGTGCAGTAACACTTTTCCCACATCCTGATTCACCAACCATCCCCACCGTCTCATTCTCCCCTATCCTAAAACTAACACCATCCACCGCCCGAATAACGCCCATTTCGGTATGAAAATTTGTCTGCAAATCTTTTACTTCAAGAAGTGTATTGGCCATGCTATTTGATACAAATTGAACACTTTGCTGGAAAGAGTAGCTGAAACACCTTTAACTCCCTAGGCTAAATGGCAACAAAAAATAGATAAAAAAAAGATTAATATCACCCTTTAGATATTTGAACTATATTCTTTAAAAACAACTTATATTTCTGTGAGATGGAGAATCTTTTTTCTCCAACATATTTATGATAATTACTTGTTATTTGAGCTTATAATCGAAGAGTTCTGCGAAAAATTTTAATAGACTTTCCTCACTATTTAATACCGAATTAACTGCTTGAAACGGGTATGATTTTCGAAGCTATATGGACAGATCATTTATGTTCTGTTTCTAAACTAAGGATATAATAATTTAATAAATCTTATTTATTTATTAAATTCTAAGGATCAATTAATTAGTCTAAAGAATTTTTATAAATATACCCATCTTTCATGATGATATCAAGTGTTTCATCTGGATTAAAAAGAAGGGATAGATCATCCAATGGATTCCCATTTACTAAAAGGAGATCAGCCTTTGCACCCACAGCAACTATACCCAGCTCATTTTCCTTATTTAGTATTTGTGCATTAACTGAAGTAGCTGAGACTAGAACATCCCGAGTTGAATCTACTTCGTTTTGAATTCGAAGACCTGCTGATTGTTCTGACTGTAATGCACCAAGTAAATCTGTTCCAAATCCAACTTTAACTCCTGCCTCTCGACAAAGACTGATTGCTTCCTTGCCGTGATTCTTGACTCTCTGTAGTTTTTCAATACTTACTTGAGGCAAACCAAGTTCCTCCCCATATCTGTCAAGAGCATCGTAAGTAATAAGTGTAGGAACTAAGTAAACATTTTTTGAGGCCATCATAATAGCAGTTTTTTTATCAATCAAATTCCCATGCTCAATAGTGCGAACTCCACACTTTATAGCATGTTGTGTAGATTGTGATGTGTAAGAATGAGCCGCAACGTAAGTGTTCCAGGAATTTGCTTCTTCAACAATAGCAATTAATTCTTCTTCGGAATATTGTTTGTTGTCAATCGGATCATAAGGAGATGAAACCCCACCTGATACCATCACTTTAATTTGGTTAGCACCTTTTCTAAGTTCTTCACGAGCAGCCCGACGTACTTCTGAAATACCATCTGCAATAATCGAAGTAAAATTTAATCCATTACTGCATGCGCAAGGATCTAATCCTACATGGGTTCTTAGCCGACTATCGCCATGCCCGCCTGTCTGACTCAATGCTCTACCTGAAAAAAATATTTTTGGCCCAACAAGTAACTTTCTTTCAACAGCTTCTGCAAGTCCCCAATCCGCCCCTGCCATGTCCCGAATAGAAGTAAAACCTCGCATTAGCATATCTCGCATAATTTTTGATGCTTTTACAGTCATGAGTGTCAATGGCATTTCTTGAAGTTCTCTAAGGTCCAATGAAGTCATAGCTACGTGGCAATGACAATCTATCAGACCAGGAATTATTGTTTTTCCTTTACCATTAATCTTATGGACTTCAGATACCTTTAAGGGTTTATCAGAAATCTCCTTTATACGATCTCCTTCCACAAGAATATGCATTCCATCCTCTACAAATTCTCTCGAAGCATCCCATACCTGTACGTTGTAGAAAAGTGTTCTGAGCATCATCACTCCAATAATTATATGTTGAAAATCATAAGATAGTGATTTTTCACACCATTTTTAAAATTACCCAAAGTGGCAATAAAATTTCTATAGAGTGCTTTCAGTTTACTAAACCCTTCTATAGATAGTTGTTTAGCACTACTATTAAATAGTTGTTAGTGAAAAGATACTTTTTGCTATTTTGATCAAACATAAACAAATTACCACTGTCCGATTTAATACTGAAGACGTAACCAATAGATAACATATTGATGAAAATTGTATTTCAAATTATTAAAAAATAACACACTTTAAATTAATGTATAATTATAAATATCTAAAAATAATTTTTTTTAGATAGAAGTTGTTTAATCATTTTTGAAACATCTTCATGTAGTTTTTTCCCATATTTAATTTCAGAGGTATAATACTGAGCAACATTTTTTATATTGTATTGAAGAATTTTTTGTTTTATCTCGGGGAAGCTGTTATATCTTTCCCAAGATCGCTCTTCTTTCTCCTTGTATAACTTAAGTATTTCATCCTTAGTGAACGATTTGTATTCTTCCTCAAAAACCATAGATTCAAAGGGAAGCCTATCTCGGAGTTTCTTGATAGATTCATTGGGTTGACCAAGAACTAGGCTTGTAACAGGAAAAACATTATCAGGGAGTTTAAAAAGTTTTGATAGTTTATCCGCTCCCCACCATGTTGTTCCCATATAGCAAGCTCCAAGTCCGAACGATTCTGCAGCAACAACCATAGCTTGAGCAGCAATAATTGCATCAGTGGCACCGGTTAAAAAACCTAAGAAATCGTCAAAACTTTTTTTGGTGGACTTCTCGTCTAGCCATGTTAGTGTCCGATGAAAATCTGAAAGAAAAGTAAGTGTGACTGGTGCCTCTAAAATCATCTTCTGTTTTCGGTGAATTTTATACAGTTTCTCTTTTTGTTTTTTATCTTTTGTTATGATAAGACTCCACCCTTGCATGTTTCCAGAGCTAGATGATCTGATACCACACTCAATAATGTCTCTCAAAACTTCATCCGAAGGTTCTATGGATTTAAATTTACGGATAGATTTATGATTTTTTAGAGTTCTAATTGTTTGATTCATAATAAATTTATTGATGCAAATCCGATCATACTGTTTTTTTCGTTTATCTGACTTTTTTATAAAATAATAGATGTGTTTAGTCCGTGGGTATGACTGGCTCAACAAGTATAGGAATCATCATTATTTAGTTACTTCTCTAAATTCTAATTTTTCTTTATATAGTTTTTTCCCCTCATTGTTATTCTTTCAAAATTCAAATTAGTCTTATTAAAGACTTGTGATTTATAATAAAATAACTCCACTTAATTATTCTTATCAGAAGGATTTGTCAATAATAAGTTAGAAATAGGGGGCAGAAAATATGGAAGTTATCCCTGATGAACTCGCAAATTGTCAAAGTGACATACTCGTTTGTCATTCTCGGGAAAGCGTGAATATATCACCCGATCAGGTCGAAGACAAGCATTTAGATACTTACATGTTCCTGGATTACAGTTCTCACGGGAATGAAAACTTTCCACAACAGCACCATGCTTAAACGTCGTCCATTATTTACAAACATGAAGCCTTCAAGTA